>Ga0099793_10000166_pt1 | contig 15306 bp, 17 predicted proteins | sample Rivendell_Oct201_9_FD_77319 | JGI IMG/M metagenome (GOLD analysis project Ga0099793, IMG submission 77319) | Vadose zone soil and rhizosphere microbial communities from the Eel River Critical Zone Observatory, Northern California to study diel... | ecosystem: Environmental > Terrestrial > Soil...
CCATTGGGTCTATCTGGGCGATCCACGAAGCGGGACTCCGCATACCAGAAGATATTTCCGTGGTAGGTTTTGACGATATTCCGGGCGCAGCTTTCAGCAACCCCGGACTGACGACGGTGCGGCAGCCCCTAGTCCGGATGGGGCAAATTGCCGCTCGCACCGTGATCGCCGAAATCGAAGGGCGATCTGAACATGTGCCGCAGATTGCGATTGAACCTGAGTTTGTGGTGCGTCAATCCACCGGCAGAGCACCGTCTGTGAGCCCGAAGAAACATACGACGAACAGTACGGATTGATGAAGAATTTCGCGAAACTTCCCTGGGCGTCGCCCCTTCCCGAGACCCCTGCGCAACTTGGGTACTCGTTCCCCACAACATTTGTTTGGGGGAAGCTCGCCGCTTTCGAGGCTTGCATGATCGTGACAAACTGAGGGAGCGGGCCCAACGACTAAGTGCCGTATCAAAGCAAATCCTTCGATGCGGAGAGACGCAGTGTTGCCCGGGACAAGGAAAGCATTACGACGCAGTGCTGTTTCGGGGACTTTGGTGCATCCTGATGCAACGCTGGACCGTACCTACCGAAGTGCCGAATCTGGCAGCCAATCCACGGAGACTGCCCTCTCCCTGAGCGTAGGCTCTGGCAATAGCCTGTCGTGCCTCGCTCGGTAGAAACGTGATAGGAGGACGGCCGATACGCTTTCCCTTCGCGCGGGCGTTTCGCATACCGGCCCTAACGCGGTCCACAATCAAGGATCTCTCCAACTCAGCTACGGCGCCGAGAATCGTGAACACCATTTTGCCAGTTGGCGTGGAAGTGTCGATTTGTTCTGAGAGTGAAACAAATTCGATACCAAGAGCTTGAAACGCTTCTAGCGCTCGGAGCAGGTGTGAAACCGACCGAGCAAAACGATCAAACTTCCACACGGCGATTACATCGAAGCGACGTGAATGTGCATCCCCCATTAAGCGGTTTAGTTCGGGTCGGGAATCTTTGGTGCCAGAAACGCCTTGGTCCACGTATCGACCAAAGATGTCCCATCCCCGACGCTGGCAGAACTCCTCCAACTCGCGGGTCTGCATCGTAGGGTCCTGCCCCATGTTTGCGGTAGAGACGCGCGCATAGATCGCAGCCCGCATCTCTCCTACCTCCGGCTCTTGGACGCTTGCGAGCCAGTTCTGAGGCCTGGACAGGTCTTCGCAAGAGAACGGGGTGTCCGTGTACCTGCCGTGTACCTCGGTTCGGCCTTTCTGGCGTTTTTGCCGCTTGTCGCGTAACGTAGAATGTGTAAGTTACGCGGAATCAATGGCGGGATTGGGTTCAAATCCCACCCTCTCCGCCAATTTTGCCAACCAATATTGCCCGGAGCTTACTTAAATTTTCGCTACAGAAATTCAATACTCGCTGATGCTCGACGCGGCGAAGCGAAGCGCGGCGCACGAAGGTGCGGCGGTCGTGCCAGAATAGAGTAGTAGACACGAGCAAGCTAGCTCGGACGGGGGGACGCTATGGATGTGGGACTGATTGGCCTTGGCAGGATGGGCGCGGGAGTCGCGAAGAGTCTGCTGCGCACCGGGCATCGCGTGACGGTGTACAACCGGACGCGTAAGCGCGCCGAGGCGCTGCGCAAGGATGGCGCCGCCGTTGCGGGCTCGGTTGCGGAGGCCTGCCAGGGTGATGCGGTGCTGACCATGCTGGCCGATGATGCGGCGGTGGAGGCAGTGGTGCTTGGCGAGAGCGGCGTTTTGAAGGCGCTGGCGCGAGGTCGTGTGCACATCTCCTTAAGCACGATCAGCGTGGCGCTGAGCGATCGGTTGGCTGCCGAGCATGGTCGCGCAGGACAGGAGTTCATCGCCGCGCCCGTGTTTGGGCGGCCGGAAGCGGCTGAAGCAGGAAAGCTGGCAATCGTCGCCGCCGGCCCGAAGGCAGCGGTGGAGCGGTGCAAGCCGTTGTGGGAAGCCATGGGCCAGAAGTTGCTTGTGATTGGCGAGCAGCCGTCCAAGGCCAACGTCGTCAAACTGACTGGGAATTTTCTGATTGCGACGGTGCTTGAGTCGCTCGGAGAAGCTATAGCATTTGCACGCAAATCCGGCGTCGACGCGGCGGCGCTGTTGGATTTTCTGACCAGCACACTTTTCAATGCGCCTGTTTACAAAACATACGGTGGCCTGATTGTGGAGGGCAAGCACGATCAGGTCGGCTTTGCGCTTCCTCTCGGGCTGAAAGACGTGCGCCTGGTGTTGGAGGCAGCCGACGCGCAAAGAGTGCCCATGCCGATCGCCAGCGTGTTACACGATCGTTTCCTGACAGCGCTGGCGCGCGGGCATGAGCGAAGCGACTGGTCCGTCGTAGGCCAAGTGGCGGCGGAGGACGCCGGGTTGGCCCGCGCGCAGAGCGCCTAGGGAGAGCCGTCCTTGCAAAGCATCAGAGGAGTTTGACCGAAGTCGCCTTCAGCGTGTCGACTTGTACTTCGCCATTGACGTTCGATTTGTCTACAAGTGCTACCTAATTCCCGAAGAAATGCGTTTCAAGACCTGCGCTTCCCTTCATGGTAGGCTCGGGGCCTGTTTGGGAGAGGCGAATGAGCGGACCGTGGGCAGGGAAATGGGCGCTGGTGACTGGAGCGAGCGCAGGAATCGGCGTGGCGCTGGCGCGAGAATTGGCGGCCGGCGGCGCGAATCTAGTGTTGACTGCGCGGAGCAGAGAGCGATGGGAAAAATTGGCGCGGGAGCTGTCGGCAGCGCACAAAATTCGCACGGAGGTATTCGCGGCGGACCTCGCGCAGCAGGATGCTCCGCAGCAGATTTTCACATTCACGCTGGCGAAGGAGATTGACATCGAGCTGGTGGTCAACAATGCGGGATTCGGCGGCTACGGCGAATTCGCAACGGCGGACATGCAGCGGTTGCTAGATATGGTGCAGGTCAATTGCAGCGCGGTGATGCATCTGACGCGCATGTACCTGCCCCAGATGCTGAAGCGGGGCCGCGGCGACGTGCTGATCCTGGCCTCGACCGCGTCGTTTCAGGCGGTGCCTTTTATTTCCACCTACGCCGCCACGAAAGCATTTGATCTGCTGTTTGCCGAAGGACTCGCCGAAGAGGTTAGGCCCTATGGCATTCGCGTTTGCGCGCTATGCCCAGGCTCGACGGAATCGGAGTTTCACGAAGTAGCCGGGCAAGCGGGCTTGGTTGCGGCGATGAAGAATCGGGAAACAGCGGAGAAAGTCGCGCGCGTTGGATTGCAGGCGCTGGCCGCTGGCAAGAGCTATGTAATTTCCGGTATGGGCAACTACCTCGGTGCGCAGTCCCAGCGACTGGTGCCTCGACGGTTCGTCACTCGTATCGCGGCCAAAATGTTCCGGCCGCCGGCCACCAAGCCGGCTTGATGCTACGGGTCAACCGCGGCTGACACTCGCCGGCCGCACCAAACGTCCAACCTACATAACGATGATTCTCGCCACTCAAAGTGCCGGTTGCTCGGGAACCTTTTTCCGTGCCTCCGGGAATTGTAAGAGAGCGCAGAGAAGGCCATGCCTGCGGCGAACGCCGTGCCAGGAGAGGTGAGTATCCCGGAGCAAGACAGGGACGACGTTCTGCTGCGGCGCGCTGCCAAAGGCGACGAAGAGTCGTTTACGTTGCTCTATCGCCGCCATCAGGCGCCGTTGTACCGCTTTGCCTTGCGCATGACCGGCAACGCCTGGGGCGCCGAAGAAGTGGTGCAAGACGTGTTCATGACCCTGATGCGCGAGCCGAAGAAATATGACGCCGCGCGAGGACCTGTTGGCGCGTATCTATTCGGCATCGCTCGGAATCGCGTGATGAAACACCTGGAGCGCCTGCCGCGGGAGCTGTCGCTGGAAGCTCACAACGGTAACGGAGTAGGAGCGAGCGAAGCGGCCGTCAATGAATTCACTCCGGTGCATTGGGCCGAGCAACAGGAGCGCAGCCAGCGCGTGCGCGCGGCGGTACTGGAGCTTCCCGCGGAGTTTCGCGAGGCGGTGGTTCTGTGTGAACTCGAGGAACTAAGTTACGAGGAAGCGGCCCAGCTCAGCGGATGCCCGATCGGCACGATCCGCTCGCGGCTGCATCGCGGGCGAGCACTATTGATGGCCAAGCTGGAGATTTTTAGGGACGCGCCGCGGCGCGTCAGCGCAGCAACGTAGAACCAAAAAGGAAGTGCATCATGAAGTGCGAAGAATTTGAAGCGATCGGTCTGGAGCGCAGCGGCCTGCGGATGGGCGAGCTCGACGCGGCTTTGCGGCATGCCGCCGCGGAGCATGCCGCCCAGTGCCCGAACTGCGCGGCGCTGCAGGAATCCTGGCAGGAGGCGCGCATCGCGTTGCAAGCGCTGCGTGAGTCGACGCGAGACGCGGAAACGCCGCAGCGAGTCGAAATGCGGCTGCGGCACGAATTTGGCATGCGGCACCGCACGGCGAGGGCGCGCTCCGCGGCGATCTTTGCGGCTTGGGCGCTCGCGGCCGCCGCCGTGCTGTTCGCGGGCGTGAGCTGGTGGAATTGGAAACTCGCGCAGACTCAGCGCGCCGATGTCTCGGCTCGAAATGCCGTGAAGACGAATGCGCTGGCTCCTGCGCCACCGGCGACGTATGCGTCCGAGGAGGAGACGCTCGTCGCCGACAACGAGGTGGGAAACTTTACGCTCCTGCCCGGCAGCTTGCCGCAGGACGTGGACGATTCCGCCATCGTGCGGGTAGGTATGCAGCGCGGCGCACTCAGCGCACTGGGTTTGCCGGTGAATGAAGAGCGTGTGAGCGACTGGATTCAGGTGGATTTGCTGGTTGGCCAGGACGGTCTGCCCAAAGCGGTGCGGCTGCCGCAGTCGCAATAGAACGTGTTTGATTGCTTGAGGCGCGAGCTTAGAAAGGGAGAGAAGAGGAGAAGAGACGATGAATCGTAACATTTGGGCCTGTTCGCTTGTGGGCGGGGCTCTGTTGTTGACGGCGGGAACGCCCAGGGCGCAAGAAACGCCACCTACGCCAGCGTTCGGGCATCAAGCAGAAGGCCCGGAGGGAGGCGGACCCGCGGGGCCATTTGCCGAACGCATCGAGCTAATGGGATTTGAAGGACTGAATCCCGGAAAAATTATCAAAGGCGCGCCCTTTTCAGCGACGGCAAGCTCGGAAACCACACAAACACTGCAGGATGGGAACACCATCCATCGCACCACGTCGAGCGCACTCTATCGCGACAGCCAGGGCCGATTCCGCAGGGAAGTCACGCTTTCCGGATTCGGATGGCTGCAAACCTCCGGAAAGGCGCACACGATGATCACTATCGGCGATCCCATTGCCGGCGCACATTACCTGTTGGACCCGGAGCAAAAGGTGGCGCATAAGATGACTCCGCCGATAGGTGGCACGGGCGGCGCATCGTCCAATGGGAACGCGCAGGCGTTCCAACAAAAAATGCAGCAGCGCATGGCCAAAGAGGAAGCTTCGGGCCAGGTGAAAAAGGAATCGCTTGGCACGCAAACGATTATGATCAATGGCGTGGGCGTGAAGGCCGAGGGTACGTCCATTACACGGACCATTCCGGCCGGACAGATTGGAAACGATAAGCCAATTCAAGTCGTGTTCGAGCGCTGGTATTCGCCGGACCTGCAGATCGTGGTGAAGAGCACGCGCAGCGATCCGCGCTTTGGAACCACGACCTATGCACTAACCAATGTGCAGCGCGCCGAGCCAGCGGCGGCACTGTTCACGGTGCCCTCGGATTATACGGTGAAAGAAGGTGGACCAGGTGGTCCGTGGAATCACCGGCGCGGGTTTCACGGTGCTCCGCCGGCCGGTGGGCCCGCCGATGCACCGCCTCCGCCGCCGGGTCTCTGACATTGTAGTTTGTGACGGCCTTCTCTCCTGAAGACGGACGCGCCCTTTCTGCGGCGTCCCCCAATGCCGCCGGGAGGGCGTAGCCGTTTTCCGGCGGAAGTTGACGGATATTCGATAGAATCATGTCGTGGACGAAGGGAAACTTGCGCGAACTCTTAAGCGAGAGGGATTCCGTCAGACCTACGTGTGGCAAGACGCGCCGAACGCGTCTTATCCTGATCACACGCACGCCGCGGAAACCGCGCACGTCATTCTCAGTGGCGAAATGACGCTGACGATGGACGGCGACAGCCGCACGTATCGCGCCGGCGAACGCTGCGACGTTCCAGCGGGCGCCGTACACTCCGCGCGCATCGGGCCGGGCGGTTGTCGGTATGTGGTTGGCGAGCGCTAAAGGCTGCGCGAGCCCAGGCCCCCCTCCCCCCTTTTTTCATAAGTGTTCATTCTAAAGGAACTTAAAGGGTGATTATGCACTTGACACAGATTCGGCTTTCTGGTAGCGTGTATTACGTACGTAGGAGCCGCTACCATGAAGCTGATAGATGTTACCAGAAAATTCCGCACAGATGAACAGTGCCTCGATTATTTGGAGCAGATGCGCTGGCCCGCTGGCGTGTGCTGCGTCCACTGTGGCGTGTTGAACGTCTCCACGATCACCCGCACGGCTGGCAAGAACAAGCGCGTTCGCATCTACCAGTGCCTAGAGAAAGAGTGTGGAAAGCAATTCAGCGCCACCAGCGGCACGATCTTTAACGACACGCATCTTCCCCTCACCAAATGGTTTCTCGCCATTGCGCTGATCTGCGAAGCGAAGAAGGGCATGTCCGCAAAGCAGCTAGAACGGCATCTGGGCGTCAATTATCGGACGGCTTGGCACCTTGCCCACAGAATCCGCGAGGCTATGCAGGACGGCACTGGCCTGCTCACTGGCGTAGTCGAAGCCGATGAAACCTACCTGACCCCGAAGAAACCGCGTAAGGGCAAGCCCTACGTGAAGAAAGAGAAGCGCGATATCGTTCTCGGCATGATCGAGCGCGGCGGTAGATTGCGCTTGATTCCCATCTCTGACGCCAAGCGCGAAATAATTGAGCCCGTCCTAGACAAGCACGTTGACCCGAACGCTACGCTACAGACTGACGCGCATCCCACCTACGAGATAATCGCGACGCGCAGACCCGGCGAGCATCGCGTCATCAATCACAATAAGAGCTACGCATGGGGCGAAGTCCACACCAACACGATTGAGAATGCATTCTCACTGCTCAAGCGCGGCATCTACGGCACGTTCCACAAGGTTTCGATAAAGCACTTGGGCCGTTACTGCAATGAGTTTTCCTATCGGTTTAACCGCAGAGAAGAACAGCTACAGATGTTCGGAATGACCGTGAAGAACCTAGTGTGCGGCGAAGTGCTGTCCTACAAAAAGCTCACCGCGAAAGTATCGGAGTCTTAGGGCCGCGCTTGCCCTGAGTCTTTATTTTTTTGCGAGGCTCTGGCTTCGACTTCAGTAGCTTTCCTAACAGATCGTCAAACTTCTTTTTCTCTACCTTCATCTCAAGTGCATGGTAGCATACTAGGTGGCGGGGCCGGTCCGGATCGGACGGACAGAACACGCAAGCGTGCTCACCGAGGTATAAGCTCGGCGCATTAGACCACTCTGCCACGGCCCCACGGGAATAAGGCCAGCGTGAAAACTCAAGGCGCTGGCCTTCTCTTTTCTATCGCCTATCATAAATAAGTGATACAATGCCGTCAAGGGGAAATTGCTTGACGAATCACAAAAAAGTGATAAACTTCCCAAGTCAAGCTCCTCCGGCTACTTGGAGTTTCTTTGACTTTGGGTACTCGGCAGAAAGCAACCCCGTTGAGGACTGGTATCAAGGGCAACTCTCTGATCGTGGCCGTCTTACTTTTGATGCCTTGCTGAAGGACAATCAAAAGATTGCAAACCCGCTGAACTGGCAGATGTCCAAAAAACACATGCAAGGAATACTCAAGGGGCATCAGATTTGGCAGTGGACGATCCGAGCAGAAATCCCATATCGGCTTCTTGGAATTTTTGGGACAGGGATAAAACGGGCCATATTTTTGATCGGCTATTACCACAAGGGTGACAGCTACACACCGTCGGATGCATTGCAGACAGCTCTTAATCGTAAAAAGTTGTATGAGAAAGGAGCGTGCGTCCTACATGAACGATCGATCTAAACTAATCAGTAGACTTATCGCCGAACGTGACTTTCGAGCGGACTACATTCGTGCCAAACTAGACGTTCTCATTCCTTCACAACTCCGTGGGCTGCGTCGTCGGAACGATCTAACTCAGCCTCAATTGGCTGAAATGGCGGGAATGAAACAAGCTCGCATCTCCGCAATGGAGACGCAGGGCCGAGTCAATTTTAATCGCGAAACACTTGTGCGCATGGCCGCAACTTATGGCGTCGGTCTGATCGTGCAGTTTGTTCCATTTAGTGAAATGCTGGAATGGGAAAACAATTACAGCCAAGACGCTTTCAATGTCACCCAGTTAGCTGATGATATTGACTTCTTGCAACCAGCGGCAGCCAGCGTCCGCAAACGGGCGCGACGGAAACGAAACCCTCGACGCGTTTTATCAAGCGTTCGAATCGCCCAGACACCAGTTACTGCCGCAGTTACGGGCGCACGTGCATACATGAATCCGGTACAACAAGAACGCGCTCAAATGAGATTACAATTTGAGCCCTCTGAACAGGCACCCCCTCAAACACAAGTCGCAGACGTGATTGACGGTCCCAATCCAAGCGGTTCTGTTAACGATTGGCGTGCCCTAAAACAAGCAGCAGCCGCAGGTGCAGGTGCTGGTGCTGATACATGGAGGAAGTATGCCGCCTGAGAAACCCGCCGTTCCACAAGCCACGTTCGAGCTTGCGGACGAAGTGTATGAGGCATATGCAAATAATGTGTACTACGAGTCCAGCGCTTGGGATTTGAAACTAATCTTCGGCCAATTAGATCAGCGCGACGGAAAAATTAAAATCATACAACATAGCGCAATTACATTGCCGTGGTCGCTGGTCAAAATCATGACCTACTGGCTTCGGGGGCAAGTAGAAGCCCATGAGGCAATGAATGGAAAAATCCGTATACCACTGGCTGTTATCCCGCAGGCTCTACCACCCCTTACAGAAGAAAACAAGAAATCAGACGTAAATGCCGAAACCATCTACAAAATTTTCAATCGGCTGCGCGAAGAATTCGTTTCGAGCCTGAAGGATTCACAATGAGCAGCGAAATAAAAGTGTATCAAGACAAAACTCTGAACAATGCCAGTTTCGTTCTAGAAGAGTGCGTCTTTATCGATTGCCACCTGAAGAACTGCGACCTTTTCTTCTCAGGCGGCGATTCCGAGTGGGCAAATACGAAATTTGAGAATTGTCGTTTTCACTGGCGCGGCCCAGCGAAGAGTACGGCTGCGTTGTTCCAAGTGTTGGGCATACTGCCCCAACAGCCACCCCTCCCAGCTCCCCCTGCGACTTCAACGGCAAACAAACCCAATTAGTCTTTCCTACTACCCTGTCACGGCTCATCTACTTTACCCCTTTCTGTGTCAAATGCATAATCACCCTTAAAGTCATTTGTTTTCACACACTTTTGCAAGTGTTGATTCTAAAGGTAGTTAGTCAGGGACCGACGTGGTGCCGTTTGGGCTAGTCCTAGCATCAATCTGTAGCCCTGTAGCCGCAGAAAATCGGTTAGAGCATGCGCTTACTACCAAGTGCCCTCACGCTCCATTTTCCATCGAAGTTGCTGGAGACCAGCGGAACACATGGTCCACATATCGCCTGAGGTATGATTACAGAAATCTTGCCGCCGTTCATAACTCAAGATGGGCCTTCAAAATCGGATCGTTAACCGCTCGTGCTTGCGTAACCCCTTCCGAGGAGATTCGCTCAAATATCCGCTTGGCTCCCAGAGCAAGCCGATTTTCCTCTTCCTGCGAGTATTTGCTGGAATCTTTGTGGCCCACCATACGATCTACCTGATCGAGCCAAGCCTGCTTCGCCTCGAATAACCTTTGCTCCCAGTCTCGGCGATTAGGGAACTCTACGTTTGGGGCATCCCCTGATTTGAGAACCGCCGCTCCCAGGGTCTCCTTGTCAAGGTTTCGGAATTTACGCAATGTTTCCGAGTCGCTCTCTTTGGTCTCCGTTATAGCGGAAGAAAACGACGCAGTTTGGCTCGTTGGTTGTATATCGTCGTTCGTCCAAGTTCTCTTTGCGGTTACCTGTACGTCTTTGGGGCGGTTCTTGCGTGCCGCTTCTGCAAGTGAATCTTGCGCGTTTGCTACCGGAAGGATTACACCCCCAACAGTCGAGCAGAATAGAAGGAACGCTGATATTGAGAGGCGAGACAAGGCACCTTCCCCGTAAACGAACCTATTCAACCGAGGCCGACGGTTCATTCTCGACTTCTGTAATCCATAAGTCAAACGATCTGATTAGCACTGCCCGTTCCACTTGTACGGCAACGCTGGCCAGGTGCTAATGTTGGCGCGGGAACCTCCAGTTTTTGTATGGGGTCTTGTCACGTCTATAACGGCTTATGAGCTTATCGATATTCTCTTCATAGCCGTAGGCAACGACAAATTCGATGATAACCGGATCGCTTTCTATCTTTGCCACCCAATAACCAATCTCCTCCATATCCGCTGCCGTGAATAATTTTCGATCTAGCGCACTCGCCACGAGACTCAACCACGAGAGAAAGGAATCTATCGACGTTCTGTAAATTTGGGTGCGCGGGTCTTTATCGAGTTCATCAATGCGCAAATCTGGCCGCAATGCGTTTGCAAACACCGCGCGATCGTGCTGAATGATTTGAGCATTATCTGGCATGTAAGCGCGAAGGTTCGCGGGCAGCACGAGCTTGCCGCCCTGCCAGTCAAGGCATCGGCCTGCAAACACCAGTTCCGGATTGCTGTCGAAATCCCGAAGATAGCTGTTAGCCAGTTCGGCCCGTTTCCAGCGCACTGCTTTCCAGCTGTTGAAGAGTGCAACGCCGCCGCCCACGAGCCCAACAAATGCTCCGACGTAGGCTATCGCTGTAGCGGCATCACTGGGCATCGAATCCTCTCTTAACCTCCGAGAGATAATCCTACCCTTCCCACCCCGTTTTTTGCGTTTTTTGCGTTCTATGAGTAGTAACGGGTTGTCAAGGGAAAAAGGCGGAAGAGTTATTTAAGCCATCCTGCGGTCACCCATTAGGACAGAGAGTGTCGATGCGTGTGCTTCATTACCTCAAGTCTTCGTGTTAGTGTAACGCTCCACGCATTTGCGAAGAGGCGAATATGGCGAAACCGAAAGTGCTGGCGACGCGGCCGCTATTTCCGGCGGCGCAACAAATTCTAAACGCGAGCTGCGAGGTTGATTATTGGATGCAGCCCGAGCGCATCTCCAAAGAAGAATTATTTCGCCGTATAACGGACAAAGAAGGCTTGGTGTGTCTGCTGACCGAAAAAGTATATGAAGAACTGCTCTCGGCTGCGCCGAAGCTGCGCATCGCGGCCAACGTAGCCGTAGGCTACGACAACATTACGGTAGCCGATTGCACCAAGCGCGGCGTCGCGGCCACGAACACGCCTGGCGTGCTCGACGAGACCACCGCCGATTTTGCGTGGACGCTGCTGATGGCCGTGGCTCGCCGCCTGGGTGAAGGCGAAGCGCTGGCGCGTTCCGGCAAGTGGCAAGGCTGGGACCTCGATCAGCTGGTGGGCCCCGATGTTTGGGGCAAGACGCTCGGGCTGGTTGGTTTTGGCCGAATCGGCCGGGCAGTGGCGCGCCGCGCCGCTGGCTTTCAGATGAAAGTGATCTATTACGATTCCGTGCGTGCGCCTCTGGACGTTGAGAGGGGCTTCCACGTGGAGTGCCGCGATTTGAGCGCGCTGCTCGGCGAATCGGACTTTGTGAGCGTGCACGTGCCGCTCCTTCCGGAGACGCGCGGGCTCTTCAATGCCAAGACATTCGCGCAAATGAAGCCCACTTCGTTTTTGATCAATACCTCGCGCGGCCCCGTGGTGGACGAAGCAGCGTTGGTCCAGGCCCTCGAGGGCAAGAACATCGCAGGCGCGGCCTTGGACGTTTACGAAAACGAACCCGCCATTCATCCGGGCTTGAAGCGCCCGAATGTGGTTCTCACTCCGCACATAGCCTCTGCATCGCTTGAGACACGCACAAAGATGGCCTGCATGGCCGCGGAAAACGTCGCGGCGCTCTTCAAAGGCCGGCGCCCGCCCAACATTCTGAATCCCGAAGTACTGAAAGCAAACTGAAGCGCGTGCCGGTAATCTTCGCATGGCGGACGTGAAACAGCTTGCCCGCCTGATTTTCCGTGAAACGCTGGCGGCTATTGATATCCCTACGGCGATGCAGCGCAAGTTGCCCCTCGAAGGTTCACTGCTGCATTGCGGCGACACCGCGATTGATTTGCGGTCCTTCTCGAAAATCCGCGTCGTGGCCATCGGCAAAGCGGCGCACGCCATGCTGAGCGGCTTGCGCGCGTTGCTGCCTCAGAACGTAGGATTCGAAGGCATCGCGTCTGCCCCAACTCCGCCGGACGGTCCACTGCCGGGAATTCAGTATTTTGTCGGAGGCCATCCGATCCCCAATGCTGACAGTTGGAGGGCTGCGGAAGCCACCCTCGCGCTGCTGAAAAAATGCGATGAGACGACGCTCGTATTTTTCCTGCTCTCTGGCGGCGGATCGGCGCTCGCGGAATTGCCGCTCGATTCCCGCTTGACGCTGGAGGATTTGCAGCAGTTCTATCGCACATTGGTGACGTGCGGCGCACCCATCGCCGCGATGAACGCAGTCAGGAAGCATGTCTCTGCGGTGAAAGGGGGCCGCCTTGCCGCAGCGGCGGGGCGAGCCACAAAGATTACTCTGGCGGTCACCGACGTGCCGGCAGACCAGGAGTCCGCACTTGCCTCGGGTCCTTCCTTGCCGGACCCTACGACAGTCGCGGACGTCCAGCACATCATCTCGCAGTACGGAATGCTGCAACAATTTCCTCCATCGCTGCGCCGCTGCGTGGAGGAAGGAAAGATAAGCGAGACGCCGAAGCAAAGCGATCCCGCATTTGCCAACGCCTATTTTGTCCTGCTCCTGGGCATGGACGATTTGTTTCATCCCGCGCATCATGCGTTGGAGGCCAAGGGATTCTTCACTTGTTGCGATAATTCGACTGACGACTGGGCGGTGGAGAAAGCCGCGGAGTACCTGCTTGCGCAACTTGGTACGTTGCAGGCGGCGAATCCCAGCCGCCCTGTGGCGCTGATCGCCGACGGCGAGATCAGCTCGCCCGTGACCGGTGATGGAATCGGCGGAAGGAATTCCGCTTTCGTGCTGGCCTGCGTGGAGAATATTGTCGGGCGCCGCGTCGCAGTGCTCAGCGCGGGCACCGACGGGGTTGACGGCAATAGTCCCGCCGCAGGCGCAGTTGCCGACGGTGAAACGCTAGCTCGCGCGATGGCGGCGGGCTTGAATCCCGGAGACGCGTTTCGGCGGAGCGACGCGTTTACTTTTTTCGCGCAACTCAACGACGCTATCGTCACCGGCCCGACGGGGAACAACCTGCGGGACCTGCGAATCCTGCTTTCACGGCCCTGACAGCACGGAGTTTGCGAAGAGACGGGCGTCGTCAGGCCGCGAGGTTGCGCGTTCCCATTTCTGAGGAAGGCGAATCTCGCAGCGAATTCGATTCGCGTTTCGACACCATGCAATCATCATTCTTTTTTCTCCATGACAATTCTCTTAGGACGTTTCGCCGTGTTCCTCGACGCCATGTCCGGCGTCTTTAAGTGCTGCGATGGCGACATCTAGCTGCTTTTCGCTGACCAGCAGATAGTCCGTATCGAAAGTGGAAATGGCGAAGAGGCTTACCTTCGCCGAAGCCAGCGGAGCCGCAAGCGCGGCCAAGACACCAATTTCCGACAACGCAAACGGGCCTTTCACTTTCAGCGCGCGCCATCCGGTTTCAGCGGAAACACCAGAAGGAATTTGACCCACTAAGCAGACGACCGAAAGCTCATCGCTAGTCCGCGTGACCGAGAAGAATCCGCCTTGCGCCGCCCAGGGTGGCAAGGGCGCATCTGCCGCTAGACGCACCATCGCGAGGGAACCCGGCAACACAGTTAGATCAAAACGGCGGTTGGATCCGCACATGCTCTAGAGGAGACTCCGCACTAGCGTCCACCGCGAATCGCGGCGTCCAACTCGTGCATCGAATAGTATGCACAAATTCGAGTAGAATGAACCTGACAAGAGGAGACATCTATGACCGAGACGGCAACCTTTGGAGCAGGATGCTTTTGGGGGATTGAAGCGGAGTTTCGCCGCATCCCCGGAGTTGTCGACGCCGCAGTGGGATACACCGGCGGCCACACCGTAAATCCCACGTACAAGGACGTCTGCACCGACGAAACCGGTCACGCCGAAGTCGTGCAGGTCACCTTCGACCCGTCGAAGGTAAGCTACGAAACGTTGCTCGACGCCTTCTGGCAAATGCACGACGCCACGCAAGTCAACCGCCAGGGCCCTGACTTCGGCTCGCAATACCGCACCGCAATCTTCTTCCATTCGCCACAGCAAAAGGCGGCGGCGGAAAAATCAAAAGCCGCGTTGCAAGCCAGCGGTAAATTCCGCAAGCCCATCGCCACAGAAATCACCGCAGCTGGCCCGTTCTATCGAGCCGAGGACTACCACCAGCGCTATCTCGAGAAGCGTGGCGCCGCCTCCTGCCACATCTAAAGCCCAGGCGCAATTCCGAAGCATTTTGCGTGAATGAGAAAACTGGCGGAGAGGGTGGGATTTGAACCCACGGTAGGGTTCCCCCTACACTCGCTTTCGAGGCGAGCTCTTTCAACCGCTCAGACACCTCTCCGCGGCCGTTCATGTAATCGTAGCAGACGCTTCGTACACTCAGCAATGCAGTCCCAGAGCGTCAGTTACGCGGTACTCTACCAACCAGGTGCAGGTGGACAGACTGCGAACGGCTCCGACTCATGATTTAGGGCGACAACATCTAGCGCCGGGCAGCAAAAAAAGACTGCAGAATGGCGGCGCACTCGCTTGCCAAGATACCGGACGTCACTTCGACCTGATGGTTCAGGCGCGGGTCAGTCAAGATCTCGAAGCAGGATCGAACGGCGCCTCCTTTAGGATCATCACAACCGTAAACCAGACGAGGCACTCGCGCCTGAATGACGGCCCCGGCGCACATGCTACAAGGCTCCGCGGTGACGTACAGCACAGTTCCCGCCAGGCGATAGTTGCCGAGGGCGCGGGAGGCTTCCCGCAAGACCACGATTTCGGAGTGCGCAGTGGGATCGCAATCGCGGATCGTGCGATTGCCAGAGCGAGCGATAATCTTGCCCTCCTGCACTAAAATGGCGCCGACAGGCACCTCTCCGGCTGCTGCTGACG
>Ga0099793_10000167_pt1 | contig 15281 bp, 10 predicted proteins | sample Rivendell_Oct201_9_FD_77319 | JGI IMG/M metagenome (GOLD analysis project Ga0099793, IMG submission 77319) | Vadose zone soil and rhizosphere microbial communities from the Eel River Critical Zone Observatory, Northern California to study diel... | ecosystem: Environmental > Terrestrial > Soil...
AGCCTGTGACGTTGAGCTTGGCGTTGAGCGGAGTGAGCGCGGTGTCTGCTTCATCCACGGGACCGGCAGTGCCGTCCAGCTTGAATTTGCCGCCGTTGGGAAGATCGGCGGTGACCGCCACCGGGAACTTGGTCGTCAGGGAAACATCGGAAGCCGTCACGTTGACGTGATCGTAAGTGCTGCGCTTCTGCGAATTCGTGGAGCCCACGATGATGCGGCCGTCGCTCAGCGTGAGTTTATTGACGGATACTTCAGCGGCGCTTGCTGCGCCGGAAGGTTTTTCAGCAGGCGCTTTCTTGGCCTGAGCTTTCGCGGCTTCACCGCCGAGCGAAGAATAATTCCACACGCCGGCAGCGTTGTGCAGCAGAGTCACTTGCGGACTGGCAATGGTGACGCCGGTGACGTTGAGGGTCTTCGAGAAAATCAGCGGGATGATTTCTACGCCCACGTTCAGCGACTTGGCGGTGAGAAAAGGCGAAGAGCTGAATTTCGGATCGTCGCCGATGGAGATATTGTCCGCAGAGAGCGATCCGCTGATGAGCGATAGGCTCAGATTGCCAAGTTCGACTTTGCGCCCCAGCGCGACCGAAGCTTTCTCTTCAATCGTGGGGCGGAACTGGTTGACGGGGATCAAGAATGGCACGACCAGAACCAGCACAACGAGCACACCCACGACAATGAGAACAATTTTCAATGTCTTTTTCATGGCGACCTCCAAGGCGGGACGAACGGGTGATCCCCCGGAACGCGGCGAAGCGAGAATAGCATAATGGCCCGTGACCCGCGCGTAACAGTCTCCGTCTTCGCGGCACGGCCAGCCCCTTCTCGATTGCGCGATCGTTGCGCGACTGAGGATATGTCGGCACCATTAGAGTTGAGTGAGGCAGGGATGATCGCAGCACGGACTGAAATCATCGAGCCGGCGATGGTGCGCATTCCGGAGGGGTGGTTTGTGATGGGCTGCGCCATGGGGCGCGATGACGAGAAGCCCGTGCATCGGGTGTGGGTGGATGCATTTGAGCTCGGCGCGTACCAGGTGACGAACGCTGACTACGCGCGATTTCTTGCGGCGACGAATGCCGCTCCGCCTCCGAATTGGAATGACGCAAATTTCAACGAGCCCCGCATGCCGGTGGTGGCGGTGTCGTGGCACGAGGCGGCGAGCTACTGCGAGTGGCTAAGCGGCATGACAGACAAATCTTATCGGTTGCCCACCGAAGCCGAATGGGAACGAGCAGCGCGCGGCGGGGCGGAAGGTTTGCTGTACCCGTGGGGAGATACACCCCCGGGGATGGTCTCCGATTACGCGAAACGGTGGAAGCTGGGGCCGGAACCCGTTGGGTTGTATGCGCCGAATGCATATGGGCTCTACAACGCTGGCGACAACGTCCATGAATGGTGCGCGGATTGGTATGACGATAGCTACTACGGGCACTCGCCGGAACGAAATCCGCAGGGGCCGAGTAGCGGCACGCGGAGAGCTTCGCGAGGCGGTTCGTGGCGGCATCATATTAAAGTGACGCGCGCGGCGGCGCGTTCCAGCATTCCGCCAGAGTTTCAATACGCGGACTATGGATTCCGAATCGCGGGCACTTTAACTGCGTGAGGTCGCAGGGATAGTTCGGCTGATCCGTGTCGAAAATCCAGAGTACAACTTTGGCGTGATACACGCAGCTTCAAGAGCGAGAATTAGGTTCATGTTAAGATGAAGGAATGCGGCACAGTACAACGGCTCTGCGCTTGATTGCCGTGTTGGTGACCATGGTTGCAACGACGGCGGCGCAGCAAGGGCCGAAGCCGCCAGACCTCCCCGACGCGCCCGTGGCAAGACAGGAAAGCACGCCACCGAAACGCCAAAATCATTTCAACACAACCATCGAAGTTCTCGAGCGGCGGTCGATTTTTTTTCCTAATATTGCCACCAGCAAAGGCGCACTGAGCAACAAACAGAAGTTCGAACTCTTTGCGGATGAGAGCGTCGCTCCTTCCCGTTTTCTCGGTTCCGCCGCTGGCGCGGGGATCAGTCAAGCGCGCAATTCGCTGAACGGGTACGGGCAGGAAGCAGGGGGGTACGGAAAGCGGTTCGGCTCTTCGATGGCCACGGCGGCGGCGAACAATTTTTTCGGGACCTTCGTGATTTCGTCGCTGCTGCACCGGGATCCGCGCTACTTCGTTACGCTGCACGGCGGCGCGGGGCACCGTATCGGCTACGCCCTGAGCCGCATCGTGGTGGCGCGCACGGATGACGGAAGAGACGCGACCAATTGGGCGGGAATGCTGGGGCCGCTGCTGGCGGAGAGCTTGGCGAACAGTTATCTGCCGGTGAAAGAACAGACCGCCGGGCGGACGTTTCAGCGTTACGGAATACGGATCGGACTGAATACCGCCAGCAATGCGCTGCGGGAATACTGGCCGACCATTTTTCGGAATTTACGAATTACAAAGATCGCGCCGGGATCGAGATCGGATCCTGCGGCTACCGCGCCGGGAGCGCCGCGCCCGTCTCCGTGATGAACGCAGAGGAAACGGGAAAGCGCGAGTAGTATTACAATGGGGACGTGGGGCTGTAGCTCAGATGGATAGAGCAACGGTTTCCTAAACCGTTTGTCGGGAGTTCGAATCTCCCCAGCCCCACCAGATTCAAAAAATAGAAATTGGAAAGCGGAAACTAGAAGGGCGTGCGTAACTTTTTTCGTGGCTTGCGGGACGCTGGCTCAGCAGGATTTTTTGCAATGGGCGGGCCGTGAGCTTTAGTAGGACTTTTGCATCGGACGGATGCTGATGTCGGTGACTTCGGCGGTGCGCGGCAAGCGGAGCGCGTGGGTCACCATTTCGGCGACGTCCTCCGCTTGCATGAGCAGGTCCGGCTGGTAGGCGCGGCCTTCCTTTTCGAATAACTTCGCGACGCGCGGGGTCGCGGTGCGGCCCGGGTATACGCTGAGAACGCGGATGCCAAGAGGGTTGACTTCCTCGCGCAAGCTGTCGGCGATAGAACGAAACGCGTGCTGTGTTGCGGAAAACTGTCCCGTGGTGGCGGGAGAACGAAGTCCGGCGGAGGAATTGATGAACACGATTTGGCCGGCCGCTTTGCGCAGAAGTGGAAACATGGTCTGGATCATGAGGTAATGGCCGCGCACGTTGGAACGGTACATCAAGTCAAACTCAGCGAGCGAAGCCTCCTCGAGCGGACCGTGGAAAATGGCGCCGCCGCAAAGCACCAAGATATTCAGGCGGCCGAAATCTCTCTGAACCTGCTCGCCGAGACCGCGGATGTCTTCATCCTTGGTGAGATCCGCTGGGCAAGCGTGTCCACGCGAGCGAAGAGCGTGTGCCTGCTTCGCGACGTCTTCAAGCAGCTCGCGGCGCCGCGCCACAAGGCAGACTTCAGCGCCGTGCCCGGCCAATGAAAGAGCAATGGCTTTGCCGATGCCACTGCTGGCTCCGGTCACCACGGCAATTTGATCTTTGAGACTCTCCATGACTAGTGTTGTGGCCTCCGCCGGCTCATCGCCGAAACTGTCGTTTGCAGAATACCATTGGCGCACCTCATCGTCGCGCTATGAAGCAACCTTCGTTCAGTCTGCAAGCTTGACGTCTTCCATGAGAGAGAAGAAGCCCTCTGCGAGCGTTGGATGGATGTAGACAGCGCCTTTCAGCAGCGTGTAGGGCTGGTTCGCGAGCATGAATGTGCCGAGGATTTGCACCAGCTCGCCTCCTTCGGAGGCAAGAATGGAAGCTCCCAAAATGCGGTCGTTCGAAGCATCGATGACAATCTTCATTAGGCCGGCTGTTTCGCCGCGCTCGATGGCGCGCGCCACGTAAGTCATGGGGCATCTGCCGATTTTTAATTTGAAGCCTTTCCCGCGCGCTTCTTTTTCGGTCATGCCCACGCCGCCGAGCTGCGGATCGGTGAAGACGCAATAAGGCACGAGGCGATTTTCAATCGTCAGGTTTTTTCCTTCGATCAAATTCCCGTAGACAATTTGAAAATCGTTGTAGGAGAGATGCGTGAAGGCCGGGCCGCCTTTGCAATCACCAAGCGCCCAGACGCCGCGGACGTTTGTTTCGAGGCGACCGTTCACTTTGATGAAACCACTTTTATCAGTTTGGATGCCGGCTTTGTCGAGGCCGAGATCGTCGGTATTGGGGCGGCGGCCGGTGGCGACCAGAAGATGCGAGCCACTGACGATCGAAGAGCCGATCGCCGATTCGAATGACAGGTTAACGGAGCCATTTTTGTTTTCAACGCGGGTGGTGCGAGTGTTGAGGAGAAATTGAATGCCTTCGGCTTCAAGCGCCTTTTGCAGCTCCGCGGCAATTTCGGGATCTTCGCGGGAGACAAATTGTTTGCCGGTGTGAAGAATGGTGACGCGGCTGCCGAAGCGGCGAAACATTTGTCCAAATTCGAGGCCGATGTAACCGCCTCCGAGAATGAGGAGATGCTGGGGGAGAGTCGTGAGCTCCATTACGGATTCGTTGGTGAGATAGGGGGCGGAATCGAGGCCGGAGATGGCAGGGATGCTCGGGCGGCCGCCGGTGTTGATGAAGATTTTCTCGCTTTCTAGCAAATCATCACCAACTTTGAGCTGATGCGAGCCGACAAAACGGGCATGGCTGCGATGGAGTCGAAGATGGGCGCGCTTATCGACTTGCTTCTGCTGTCCGGCGCGAAAGCTAAGAACGACTTCGTCTTTTTGGCCAACGATCTTGGCGAGATCAACGCTCACGTTCGTCGAGTTGACACCCCAGCGGGCGGCATTTCGCGCGTAATGAGCAACCTGTGCGCGATGGACCATCGTCTTGGTCGGCGTGCATCCGACGTTGATGCATGTGCCGCCCAGATTCTTTTTCTCGATGAGTGCAACAGACCACCCCAAATCGGCGAGCCGATAAGCGAGGGGGTTGCCGCCCTGGCCCGAGCCGATGATAATCGCGTCGTACTTCATTGGGTTGCTCCTGGGAGAAGAATTGGTCCCCAGACATTACCCCGGATGCAGCGCCAATCCACAGAGATCAAGGAAATCATGCGGAAAGTGATTTGCCCGCTTCATAGATCCGTCAAGAAACAGCACGGCGAATAAGCCGCTGAACGAGAGAAGCGACGTAGGTAATCAGCAGCGCTACAGCGCTTCCAAGCAGGACCTCTTCCGTGCGGTCGATAGCGGTGGCCAGACCCGTGGAGCGTCCGCCGCCCAGGACGCTCGGAGTCATGAGAATGGCGACAGTGACTGGGGCAACGCGCCAGCTTCCCGGCACGCGGATGAGATTGGTGCAGATGATAACCGAGACGATGATGCCGAGAAGAATAGACCAGCGCGAAGGGCCGAGCAGGTAAAGAAAAGAAAGGCCGATGGCGCAGCCGATGAGAGTGTTGACGATGCGGGAGTTGAACGCCAGAAACGCGGCGCTGAGTTCCGGTTCCGTGACGATGATGACGGAGATGAGCGCCCAAAGCGGATTGGGGTGATTGATGCGATTGAGAACAAACCACACGATGACGCAACCGATCAGAATTCGCACGGCATATTGAACACCGGACGGTTGGGGAACTGCAGGAACGGGAGTCTCGGCAATGGGGGTCATGGAGTTCCTCGGAGCGCCTTAGTGTTTTGCCGAAGGACGCAACCATAGAGCCAGCATGAAATTCTAGCGATCTTTCTTGAAAATGACGATCTTCGTAGGGCAAAACTCAGGTGCTCATCTAGCGTTACGAAATCTCACCGCTATGGTGTTAGCCTGCTCAGAAAAATTGCTGTTCGGCGATTCAGAAGTGCGAGAATGCGACTGAGCATCTGCATTTCTCGTAAGCAACGAGGAAACGGCAGTCGCAAAGACCGAACGTCGCAAAACATTTCGACGAGGCACCGCTGATGGGACAAGCTTTGGATGTGCACCGGCTGCATTTCGCTTTCACTATAACGTTTCACTATATTTTCCCGCAGCTCACGATGGGGCTGGCGCTCCTGATCGTCTACCTGAAGACCAAGGCGCTGCGAACCGGCGACGAGCATTACAATCGCGCAGCACGATTCTGGGCTCGGATCTTCGGGATCAATTTTGCTCTCGGCGTCGTTACGGGAATCCCGATGGAATTTCAGTTCGGGACGAACTGGGCAGCGTTTTCGAAGGCGGCGGGAGGAGTGATTGGTCAGACGCTGGCGATGGAAGGTGTGTTCTCCTTTTTTCTCGAATCGAGCTCCCTGGGATTATTTTTATTTGGTGAAAAAAAGCTTGGCCGAATCGGACATTGGGTGGCTGCGTTTCTGGTTTTTCTGGGCTCGTGGCTCTCGGGCTATTTCATCGTGGCGACGGACGCGTGGATGCAGCATCCCACCGGTTACCGGATTGGCGCCAACGGGGCGATCGAACTCGCCAGCTTCTGGGATCTGCTGCTGAACAAGTGGGCGCTTTGGCAGTACGCGCACACGATGCTGGGCGCGGCGCAAACAGGCTGCTTCGTCATGGGCGGTGTCGGTGCTTTTTATCTACTGACAAGACGCGATCAAATTTACGGGCGCACTTTCGTGCGTGCGGGTGTTATTGTCGGCACCGTTGCAGCAATCTTGCAGCTCTTCCCCTCCGGCGACATGCAAGGGAAATTGGTTGCGAACAACCAGCCGCCGACTCTGGCGGCGATGGAAGGACTTTTCGAATCACAAGAAGGAGCGCCGCTGGCTATCCTCGGGCAGCCCGACGTGGACAAGAGAAGACTCGACAACCCACTGGAAGTCCCCAACATGCTGAGTTTTCTGACGTACCGGCAATGGCGCGCGAACATCAAGGGTCTGTCTGATTTTCCGCAGACGGAATGGCCGGATCAGATTCCCTTGCTCTATTACAGCTATCACGTGATGGTCGGGCTTGGGACCATTTTCATCGCGGTGATGGCCCTGGCTGCACTTCTGCAATGGCGTGGAAAACTGTACGACTCTCGATGGATGCTGTGGATTCTGATGGTCTGCGTGCCGCTTCCATATATCGCCAACACCGCGGGATGGATGACAGCCGAACTCGGGCGGCAACCTTGGCTGATCTATGGATTGATGCGCACCGCCAGCGGCATTTCTCCGCGCGTGGCCGCCGGGAATGCCTGGTTCACTCTGATTGGCTTTATGGGGATGTATACGGTGCTGGGCATTCTCTGGCTGTTCCTGATTTACCGCGAGATCGAACTCGGGCCGGAACCCAGGGGGCATCTGCAAAAAGACGATGCTGCCGTGCTGGCGGCGGACTAAAGAAGGCGCGATGGGAACGATCTGGTTCTGGCTGGTAGCAATCATGATCGCGACATACGTGCTCCTGGATGGCTTCGATCTAGGGGCGGGCGCGATTCATCTCTTCGTAGCAAAAACAGATGACGAGCGTCGTCAGGTCCTGGCGAGCATTGGCCCGGTATGGGACGGAAACGAAGTGTGGTTGATCGCAGCGGGCGGAACTTTGTACTTCGCATTTCCGGCTCTCTATGCCAGCGCCTTCAGCGGATTTTATTTGCCGCTGATGATCGTGCTGTGGCTTTTGATCCTCCGCGGGGCGTCCATCGAATTCCGGAATCACATCAAAAGCGTGGTTTGGGATCCGCTGTGGGATTTTCTCTTCTGCGTGTCGAGCCTGTTGCTCGCGGTGTTCTTTGGCGCGGCCCTCGGCAACGTGGTGCGCGGCGTACCGCTGGATGCGAGCGGCTACTTCTTCGAGCCGCTGTGGACCAATTTCCGCCTCGGCGACGATACCGGCATCCTCGACTGGTACACCATTCTGGTAGGAGTATTGGCTTTGCTCGCGCTGATGATGCACGGGGGAATTTGGGTGCACATGAAGACCAGCGGCGAAGTCAGCACGCGCGCGGGGAAAGTGGCCGGGCGAGCGTGGTGGGGTGTAGTGACGCTCACTGCGTTGGTCACCGCGCTCACGTTCCGAATTCAGCCGCAAGTAAAACAAAATTTCACCACCTGGCCCCTTGGAATCGTTTTTCCGCTGCTGGCAATAGCAGGGATAGCGGGCGTCATCTTCGGATTGCGAAAAGGTGATGAGCGCAAAGCGTTCTTCGCTTCGTGTGCTTACCTGGCGGGCATGTTGACCAGCGTCGTATTCGGAGTGTATCCGATGGTCTTGCCCGCGAGGAATCCAATTTATTCCCTGACAGTGGCGACCGCAAAAGCCGGTGACTACGGACTGAAAATTGGATTGGCCTGGTGGATCATCGGAATTATTCTGGCGGCGGGATATTTTATTTACGTCTATCGTTCTTTTGCGGGCAAAGTGGTGGTTGACAAAGACTCGCACGGCTACGGCGATTGATGCTGAACACTGCGCGACGGTCCGGTTGACGGGGGCGAGTGGCCGCGGTAGTTTAAGAGAAGGATGGCAAGAGTGACGCCAGGTCGGAACACGAGATGGCCGTTGCGGGCTGTGAGTCTGCTGACGCTCGTTGCCCTTCTTATTGCGCCTAGCTGTGCGCCACTTTGTGTCGGCGGGAATTGCCGGCGGGCCGATGCTTCGGCCACAACGAATGGGAATTGTCACGGAGCCGGCCACTCGCACCACGAAGCGCTGCTCGTGAACAGCATCCGAAATTGCAATTCACCGGAATTGCCCGCGATAGTTTCGGCTTCCACTCCACTTAGCGAAGCTTCCGACGCGTCCCGCTTGGGCGCGCCCGGTGGAATATTCCTGGCGATTGGACAGGGGAATTCTACGCCCGCAGCGACGTTTTCTGAATTTTGGTTTTGCCGGCCGCATGATCTTTCAAGTGGGTTTACGCCTGTGCCTTCAAGCGTCCTTCGAATCTGAGCTGTTCCTCCTGAAAAACTAAGAGCAGGACGTTCTGGCAATAGACTGGAGTTCCACCTGCTTTTGCACCCAAACGATTTTCAGCGGCATGCAATCCGGAGATATTTCCTATTTTCTGTTCGCGAAGCACGTGACTTGAAGCACCAGGGAAGTTCAGGAGGCCTAGATGAGCGGTTCACGAAGAAGATTTTTTCAAGATGCGGCGATTTTCGGCGCTGGGTTATTGGGAATGAGCAAAAGTCTCGAAGCTCAGGCTGAAAAACCTATGCGGATGCGTCCGCATGAGGTGAACCATGGACGCTCGGCGGCTCCGAGCGACCCCGTGCCCATGGCGACGCCGGATGTGGCGGACGTCCCGCACGAAATGGATGGCAACGTGAAAGTCTTCCATCTCGACGCCGAGCCGGTGAAGAGAAAAATCGCCCCGTTCAAAACCATCGACGCGTGGGGCTACAACGGAAGCTGTCCCGGGCCGACCATTCAAGTGCGACAGGGTGACCGCGTGCGCGTGGTCTTCGAGAACCACTTGCCGGAATCCACTTCCCTGCACTGGCACGGGCTGGAAATACCCATAGAGCAGGACGGTGTGCCGTACATCAGCCAGAAGCCCGTTGCTCCCGGCGAAAAGTACGTTTACGAATTCACGGTGCATCAGGAAGGCACGTTCTTCTACCACGCGCACAGCGCCATGCAGGAGATGATGGGCCAGATCGGATTTTTCGTGGCGCACCCGGATAAGGATTACAGGCCCCGCGTCGCTCACGACTATGGATTGATCCTGCAAGAATGGGCCGTCCTGCCCAGCAACAGCATTCCCAACACCGCGGCGATGGAATACAACTGGCTGACGTTCAACGGCGTTTCTGCGCCAATGACGACGCCGTTGCTCGCGCGCCTGGGAAGCCGCGTGCGTCTGCGCATCCTGAATTTGGGGATGGACCATCACCCCGTGCACTTGCACGGGCATCAGTTTGTGGTCACGGGCACGGAAGGCGGGCGCGCACCAGAGTCAACGTGGTATCCGATGAACACCGTGCTGGTGGGCGTGGCGCAAGCGCGCGTCGTCGAGTTCGAGGCGAAATATCCCGGTGCGTGGATGATCCACTGCCACCTACCGCATCACATGATGAACAGCATGATGGACTTGCTGCGCGACAGGCAGATCGAAACGGCCAGCCAGACCGAAGCAAAAGCTGATAGCCAAATGATGTCACTCGCCATGAGCGTGCCGTTCCAGCACGTTCACCACGCGCCCGTGGCGCCAGATGCTGAGAAAGTGCCAGGCTTTCCGCAGGATGCCTTCATGGAAATGGGGATGGACGAAGTCGTGGAAAAGCCGGAAACCTACGGCCTGCCGAAAAATTGGAGCGCGGGAATGATGGGCATGATGACTATGATCCGCGTGCTTCCGGAGAAAGAATATGACGTGATTATGGCGAGAAAAAAGACTGCAAGCCCTCTGCAGCACGAAGAGCATCGCCATGGATCGTAGGACTTCGGAAAAAGGTTTGACACCGAGTTCGCCAAAAAAACGAGGAAACCATATGCGAATCATAGCGAAATTTGGAACCATGATGATTGCACGCGCGCTATTGGCGGCTGGCCCTGTACATGCGCAGGAAATGCAGATGCCCCCGCAAGAGCAGCATCATCAGATGAACATTTCAGTGGTAAAGCCGGAATATCCACGGATGGGAAGATCTCAGGAAAATGCGAAGGGTTCACTGATTACGCTCGAGCAAGTCCAGAAGATCGCCATCGAATCAAATCCTACACTGCGGCAGGCGGAGGCCGAGATTCGCGCCGCCAAGGCAAGGCAGCAGCAGTCGGGACTGTACCCCAATCCAACGGTGGCTTATACGGGGGATGAAATTCGCGGCGGATCGGTCGGCGGCGGGAAGCAAGGTTTTTTTGTGCAGCAAACAGTGGTTACGGGCGGAAAGCTTGGCCTGAGCCGCGAAGTTTTCGGGAAAGATGTAAAGCTTGCGGAAATCGAAGCCGAAGAACAGAAAATGCGCGTGCAAAGCGCCGTGAAGATGGCCTTTCTGCGCGTGCTGGCCGCTCAGGAACTGCTCGACGCCCGCCGCGATATGGCTACGATCGCACAAGACGCAGCGGAGACTCAGCGGCGGCTGATGAATACCGGGCAAGCGGATGAAACCGAAGTTCTGGAGGCAGAAGTTGGAGCGCAAAGGATGCGGATGAGCGCACGGATGCAGGAGAACACCCTGCGCGAAGAATGGCGTTCCCTTGCCGCAGTGATCGGACGACCGGATTTGCCGTTGACAACGGTGGCCGGTGATCTTGAAAAAGGTTGGCCGGAGGTGAACGAAGAAGAAACCGTGGAGGCCATCGCAAAAGAAAGTCCCGCGGTTCGAATCGCCGATGTGGCGGAGGCACGAGTCCAAAGCATTCTGGGTCGCGCGAGGCGAGAGGCAATTCCCGATGTCCAGGTCCGCGCCGGCATGGAATACAACCACGAATTGCTCGGCAGCGTTCCCTTCGCGAAGGGCTGGGAAGGAATTGCAGAAGTGGCCTTGCAGATTCCGCTTTTCAATCGCAACCAGGGAAATGTAGCGGCGGCGCGCGCGGATATCGATCGCGCCGGACAGGAGAAGAAACGCATTTCGCTTACTCTGCGCGAGCGCGCAGCATCGGCAGTCGACCAGTACGCGAACGCGCGCCTGATTGCTGTGCAGTATCACGACGAGATGCTTCCCCTCGCAAAAAAAGCTTACGGCCTGATGGTGGAGAAATATGGCCAGATGCTGGCATCGTACCCTCGCGTTCTGGACACCCAACGCAAACTCTACGAAATGCAGATCGAATACATCGCCGCACTCGAGGGCGTTTGGACCAATGGAATCGCCCTGCAAGGCTATCTGCTTACGGACGGACTCGAAGCCCCCGCACGCCCCGGCGAAGTCGACCGCCCGGTCCGCGAAACCAACGTGCCCATGCCAGAACGCACCATGTCGCCGCGCGAATGGATGCGCAACCCTTGATCTGCGCGCTGGCCCGACAACCTACCAGATGCGGCAGGTGCAGGATACGAAAGCCTTCGGGCAGGCGCACTGCTACCGTATCGAGTGCGCAACACTAGTACCCCAGTAGTGTTGACCGGCAGAAAATCCAGTCGGTACTGTCAGGATAGGGCGCCCGGGTGTCGGCGGAGGCATTTCCGCTGAATAAAGATGAGGGAATTGCCGATAGAAGGTCTGGTGTTTTTCCCGATTCTCATCCTCAATCGGAGCCGCAACTCGATTTGCGCCAATGGGGATTGCAGTGCTCGCGTCACGCTTGCGTGGCGGCAGATCGATTGAACGATGCCAACTGTAACAAAAGCCGGAAGATACGAGATCGTCGGTGAACTGGGCCGCGGCGCCATGGGCGTCGTTTACAAAGCTGTGGACCCGGTGATCGGGCGCACCGTGGCAGTCAAAACCATCCGGTTGAGCGAAGAAGGCACAGGTCTTTCGCGCCCCGAACTCCTGACGCGTTTCCAAACCGAAGCCCGCGCCGCTGGCTTGCTGACGCATCCCAACATCGTGGTGGTTTTCGACGCGGGAGAAGAAGACGGCCTCTATTACATCACTATGGAACTCGTGGAGGGCAAGAGCCTGCAAGCGCTGCTCGATGACGGCCACGCCTTTCCGCTTCCGCGCACACTGCGCATCATGGATCAGACCTGCAGCGCATTACAATTCGCGCATGAACGCAACGTCATCCACCGCGACATCAAGCCCGCGAACCTGATGCTCACCGCCGACGATACCGTCAAGGTCACGGACTTCGGCACCGCCAAGATTTTGCAGTTCGGCACCGTCCAGCAAACCGCCCATGTGATGGGCACTCCCAGCTACATGTCTCCGGAACAAGTGAAGGGCCGTGCGGTAGATGGCCGCAGCGACATCTTTTCGCTGGGCGTCATGCTCTATGAGATGGTGACCGGTGAAAAGCCATTCCCGGGCCAAAACATCACCACGGTGATCTACAAGATTGTCAACGAGGAGCCTGTCCCGCCGCGGCAGATCAATCCTTCTATTCATGCGGGAATCAGCACCGTGGTAATGAGGGCTTTGGAAAAAGACCCCGACCAGAGATACCAGAGTTGCCGCGAAATGCTCGAAGACCTGCGGAATTACCGGTCAATCGCGCCGGCTGGAAACAATCCGCAATCGACGATGGTCCTGGGTGGAGGCTCGCCTTCGGCGACGTTGATCTCCGCGAATCCCGGAGGCCGTGGTTTCGGTGGCGAAGATCAAAGCGTCGCTGCGATGGCGCGCTCTCTGAGCGGGCGGGCATCAACCCCCGGACAAACGCCGATTGTGCGGCGAACTGGTGCAATCGCGTCTGCTCTGGAACCTCCGAAGAAGAAGGGTGTCTTTGGAACGATTCTCGCAGCCTTGTTGCTTCTCGGCGTGATCGTGTACGGAGCCGATAAGATTAGACCTGTCTTCGAAGCCGCGCGTGTGCTTTATGATGAGCAAAAGAAGGGTGGCGACCTGCCCCCCGCAGTTCCCGCGGGATCGGAAAACGCTTCGGCCAATCCGGCAGAAAATTCTGCCGGGACAGAGAATTCTTCTCTGCCGAAGGATCCGGCCGCGGGAACCGGTGCGGAACCGAAACCGGCGGAAACCAAGCCCGCGGCAATCGTTCCCGAAAAGGCTGCGCCGAGGAAACCGGAGAATTCGATTAGCACCAAAGCCGCCGAATACAAAGGCCGGATCGAAGAGGCTATTTCCGAAAAAGGGTTAAACGGTCATGTGAAAGTTCAAGCCGCCGGCAACACGCTGACTCTCGCGGGAAAGCTCCATCCGGCGGAACATGGCGCGCTGTTGAAATTATTGCGGAACGCCCCTTCCGACGTCCGTGTGATCGATCACCTCGAGTATGACGACACGCCCGTGCCTGCCGCTGGCGGCTCTGACCAGGGCACTCATCCGGTTCCCGGGGCCGGACGCGGAGCGATACATGTCGTCACTGACGTGATTGGCGCTACCGCGGTGCTGCGCGGTACCACTGGCAACGTCCTGAACAAGTGCGAAACGCCGTGCAGCTTCAATAATCTGTCCCCTTCACGGTACAGCCTCGAAGTCCAGAAGGACGGTTATCAATCCGTTCAAACCGCTTTGCAGGTTAAGAGCGGCGACGCCCAGGATCAAAAGATAAAACTCGAGTCGCTCGCCAAAGGCATTTTCATCAGCACCCAGCCACCGGGTGCGGACGTCTTCATCAACGGAGCAAAACAGTCAGGTCAGACCCCCGTGACGCTTCCGCTGGCGGCCGGGCAATACAACCTCGTCTTGCGGCTGCAAGGTTATCAGCCTTACTCCGGGCCCATTCAGGTCAAAGACAATATCCAGACGCAACTGAACGTGCCGCTGAACGCAAAGTCTGCGAGCCGCATCGCTTGGGCGCAGGTAAATTCCGTTCCCAAGGGCGCGGAGATCATTTTGGACGGAGTTTCTACTGGACAGTTCACACCAGCTCGCATACAGATCCCCACCGGAATGCACACTGTCACGCTGAGACTGAATGGGTTTCAGCAAGCAAAAAGGACGTTCCAGGCCAGCGAAGGTGGCACCGTCCCGATTGACGAGGGGCTCCACGAGAAATAGGCCTAACAACTCGCCGGACTGCTGCAATTTGGCCCCCACAGGACCTTAGTCACACCCTTCAGGTCGACTCCCTGAAACGTAACATTTTGTTACATGCAATCGCGGCTAGTCCTAGGACTTTCTCCTATATTCATTATAAATGAAGGACTTAGAGGTGTCCGATTCGGGCCGGAAGCGTGCTTGCCTTATCTATAGGGACCATCTGCCTTCTTGCGAGGTTATCGCAGCAGGTCGACTCTCCCGAGTCACCCAGTAAAGGGTGATGAATCCTAAGAATGAAAGTGGAGACCCTTTTGGTCCGCAAGGCGACATTACAGGTTGTGAAGGCAAAGCGCGAACCGGCGTCGCACTCGAACCCGGATCTCACTCCCCGCACTTACCTGCGCCATCTCGCGACTGCGGTCTCCCGGGTTCCAGCAAGTGCAACGGACCACAGAGCCATCGAAGTTCAGCGTTCCCTCCGGAACCTGCATCTGCTGCTGCGCTCGGAACGGCTCTACGAAAAAGATCACCCCCTCAGGCTCGACAGCCTGGACAGCGCTTACGATTCCATCCGTAGCACTACCGAAATTTTGGGCGGACTGGAGATTCACGTGGAACGCGGTGGATTGGTGGCGCCGAGAATCGGTGACGCTCACCTGCCTGACGCGCGCGGGGAAATGCAAGCGCTGGCGACCGACTTGCAGCGCGCGGGAATTCACATCCTGACCTTCTCGAAAAAATTCCATGTAGGCGAACTGGACACGCTCGCGCGACTGGTGAAGACATCCTTGCTAAAATCGGAAGACCCAGCGAACAGTGCAGGCAATGCCTGGTGGCCGGCGCGACTTCTGGAGAACCACGTGGAAGGCATTTCCATTAATACGCAAACCG
>Ga0099793_10000169_pt1 | contig 15262 bp, 15 predicted proteins | sample Rivendell_Oct201_9_FD_77319 | JGI IMG/M metagenome (GOLD analysis project Ga0099793, IMG submission 77319) | Vadose zone soil and rhizosphere microbial communities from the Eel River Critical Zone Observatory, Northern California to study diel... | ecosystem: Environmental > Terrestrial > Soil...
ACAAAGAGCAGCGGTATGGGGATCGGCCTATCCGTCAGTCGCTCCATTATCGAGAGTCACAAAGGCCGTCTATGGGCAACACCGAACGATGGTCCGGGAGTCACCTTCTCATTTTTCATCCCCTGCGGACCCCACGATGTGACGGCCGGTGTGACCGACGGCCGTAGTCTTGGCGCTATTCGGGCGTCCGTTGTGACGAATGCGGAGGAACGTCATGTGAGGAGTCTGTGACTGTGATGGTCAAACGTCCGATCGTGTCGGTGGTCGATGACGACGAGTCCGTAAGCGAGTCGCTACCCGACCTGTTGAGAGAGTTAGGCTATTCGGCTCGGGCGTTCTCGTCAGCCGAAGCGTTCCTCGCGTCCGATTGCGTCGGTGAGACCAGGTGTCTGCTCCTCGACATCGTCATGCCCGGCATGACCGGACCCGATCTGCAACAGGAGTTGGGGATTCGCGGGCAAGAGATTCCGATCATCTTCATCACCGCTCAGGCAGATGAGACCGTCCGTGCACGCTCGCTCGAACAGGGTGCCGTGGAGTGCCTGTTCAAGCCGTTCAGCGACACGGCTCTGCTTGAGGCGCTCAATGCCGCATTTTGCGTGAGCTGAGCGATCTGACGCCAGGGAGATATGAAGTGAATTCAGCGAGCGCATCTTTTCATGAATCGCGGTCATCCCTCATGTCGCGCGACACACCCATCGTGTTCGTCGTTGACGACGACATCTCGGTGCGCGAATCACTGGAATCGCTGATTCGCTTCGCAGGCTGGCAGCCACAGACATTCGCGTCCGCGCAGGAATTCCTCTCTCGCCCACGCGTCTTCGTCCCAAGTTGCCTGGTATTAGACGTTAAGCTTCCGGACCTCAATGGTCTCGACCTACAGCAGCGCATCGCTACTGATCGAATTGATATGCCGATCATATTTATCACGGGCCACGGCGATGTGCCGATGACGGTGCGTGCGATGAAGGCGGGAGCGGTGGAGTTTTTCACCAAGCCATACGGTGATGAGGCGCTGTTGAGCGCGATCCAGCAAGCTATCGAGTGCAGCCATGCTGCGCTGCGTCGTGAGGCGGAGATGCGATCGACCCGGGACTCTTACGCCTCGCTCAGCCGTCGCGAACGGCACGTCATGGCGTTGGTGGTTCGCGGCCTGTTAAATAAGCAGGTCGGTGGTGAGCTCGGCATCAGCGAGATCACGGTGAAGGCACACCGAGGCAACGTGATGCGGAAGATGAAGGCCGACTCTCTCGCCGAACTGGTGAATATGGCTGCGAGATTGCACCTCGCATCCACTCCGAAAGGCTGGCACTTCACCAACCAACCCGCCGCTACTTCATGAAACCCCCGTACTCCGAGTCGTTGTTCCCACCTCGAATCACACGCCAGCCTCTCCGCGTACCCTGCCACTCGCCAGGTATAAGACGTTTACAGAGGTGCCCGGAACCGACCCTCTAGTTATGCAGCGTTCGCCTTCCGGGCCTGAAGGCGACTGGCACAATATAAGGACTCTCCGAGTGTCTCGTACAGGGCGATCTCCGTGTCGAGCCAGCTGAGATGCTGCTCCTCGTCTGCGAGGATCTGCTCGATCAGATTGCGGGTAGTGGCATCGTGAGCGGCTCCAGCCGCCTCGGCTGCTGCGTTGAGCAAAGGGCGAGTGTGGCGCTGCAGCCCCATGTCGTTGTCGAGGATCTCGCGCACAGTTGCACCGATGGCGGGCACCTCGATCGTGAATGCGGGTGTGCCGTCGAGATCGACGAGCCGATTAAGAAGCGCGCCGATCGTTACCGGCTCATCGGCGGTCCGTATTCGCATCGCCTCGGCGAGACCCTGCAGGCCCCATGCCTCGATCAGAGCGATATGAGTCTGATGCTGGGAGCAGGCTCTCCAGGCCGCACCGAGCAACCCGTTCAGGATCGTGGATACCGGGTTGTCAGTGACACCTATTGTTGCGGACACACCGAGCTGATCACGGACGTTGTTCTCATTGGCCATAATTAGGCTCTCCGTTACTACCTTCCGTTAAGTCTGGAAACAGCGGCGTGAGTACCGACGACGCTAGACCGAAGAAATCGTCGCAGGTGAATTGCACATTATTCAAGGTGCCCCGCCTGTTCAGGCGGGCGTCCCCATGAGCGAATCCCCGATCGGGACCAAGTAATGGTGTGACATGGTTATCTCTCTTTGAGGCTCAGACCTGGCGCGAGCGCGCATCTTCGCAAGTTACTGCGTCATTTGACCGCCGCGGCGGCCGCCACGATGACCGCCGCGACATCGTTGGGGCGCGACTGCATCGGTACATGGCTTGTCGGCAGCGCAGTGATCTTGGCGTTGATCTTCGTTGCCATGGCGCGCTGGAGGTCGGGCGGGATCATGCGGTCGTTTTCGGCGACGATGAACCAGGATGGCTTGGACTTCCAGGCGGCTTTGGTCAGCTTCTCGTCGAACGCCTTGGCGAAGATGGGGCCCTGCGTGACCGCAATCACCTTGGTTTGCGCCGCGGGAAGATCCTGGGCGAAGTCTTTCGCGACGCCCTCCGGCGTCAGATAAAGAAATCCTGTGCTGTCGGGACGAATGTGGGCCGCTCCCGGAGGAGGCGGGCCTTCCCTGCCGAGGTCGTTCGACGATTCGCCAACGTCCGGCGCGAACGCAGCCACGTAGACCAGTGCTGCGACCTTTGCGTCGTCGCCCAATTGCGTGATGACGGTGCCGCCCCACGAATGACCGACCAGAATCACGGGACCGCTCTGCTCGTCGATGACACGTTTACCCGCCGCGACGTCATCGGCAAGCGAGGTCAGGGGATTCTGCACGGCGACAACCTTCAGGCCCTTAGCCTGGAGGATTGGGATGACCTTGTCCCAACTTGAACCATCCGCGAACGCACCATGGATCAGCACTACCGCCTTCTGTTCGGTTGCCTGTGCCATCGCGATACAAGGTAGCATCAACGAAATGAGCAATAACTTGAACATGTTGCTTCTCCTCAAAGGTCCGCCGTTACCTGACACCGGCAAATGCACGGCGAGCGTCTATTCCAAGTCGTGCGGCTGCTTCAGACATCACGGTGGGCTCCTTACTAAAAGAACTGTCTGTTGTGCGTCTCCGACTGAATCGCGATACGCAAAACACAGACGCGATCACAGCAGAGTCGTAGAGGTGAAGCCACTGTACGATGGTATCGGTCGATACATTGATATCAGTCGGCGCGGCGAGCGGTGTTCACACTTCCGTTTCCATCAACGTCTCGGGCCGCGCGCGAATCCCTTGACCAGCACGTCACCATCCGCGGAGCACCACGCCTTCTCGAATATCTATCGAAATCTCAGATCCCCTTGGCTGTTGCGACCCGCGAACGAATGATGAGCGCGAAGTACAACCTGGAGCTGCTCGGGAGTGACGCGAAACGGACTGTGGTCATTACGCGGGATGGTGTCTGCCGCGTAAAAACCCGATCTCGACCTGTTCGTTGCCGCGGCGGCTCGGCTCGGCGCGTCCATCGAATCCGCCATCATTGTCGGAGACAGCATTTGGGACATGCTCGCCGCTCGACGTCCTCGGGATGACATTCACGAGGGAGGGGCTCACGGACATTGCGCTGGCCTGCGGATTCGCAGACCAGTCGCATTTGAACAGATACTTTCGCCGAGTAGTCGGCCGGCTACGTTGCGCTGACTGGACCGCCGCAGCTGCTCTCATCTGTGCGCGGCGGACGAGTGGAGCGGGGGTCAGGCGACTGAACTGCGATCGGATCGCTTGCCGGAAAGGTCATTTCGAGCGCCTCGTCGAGGCGCGAATCGAGAGACTGTTCGGACTGGGGTTTCTCGGTCATGCCGCATGACCTTTAAGCTGCGACGATCGTAGGCTGATTCCCGGCCTCGGCGAATTCGCGCAGCACCCGATGCACGAACTGTACGCAGATCGATCCCTCGCCCACCGCCGAAGCAATACGTTTGGCGCTTCCGGCGCGCACGTCACCGGCAGCGAAGACCCCCGGCACGCTGCTCTCTAGCAGGTACGGCGGCCGTGGCAGGTTCCAGTGTGCATCCGCCAACTGTTCCTTCTCAAGGTCGGGTCCGGTTGTCACAAAGCCGTGATCATCCAGCACAAGGCAGCCCTGCAGCCAGCGCGTGTGCGGGTGCGCCCCGGTCATCAGGAATACATGTCTGAGGTCAGGCGCCACAGGCTCACCGTTACGCTGCATCCATGATACGCGCTCTAGTCGATCCGAGCCCTCGAGTGCCGTGAGCTGCGTACGCGTATGTAGGATGATGTTCGGTGTGTCTTGGATGCGGCGAATGAGATATTGCGACATGCTCTCGGCCAGTCCGTCGGAGCGGACGAGCATGTGCACATGACGACAGGAGCCGGCGAGGAAAACCGCCGCTTGGCCCGCGGAATTACCACCGCCGACGACCACGACATCTTCGGCCGCACATAGTGTGGCCTCCAGATGAGTCGCGGCGTAGTAGACGCCACGACCAAGAAAACGAGAGAGGTTGGCGACATCGGGCATCCGGTACTGTGCACCGCTGGCAATGAGGATGGCTTTGCTGCGTATCGATGGGCCGTCGGCCATGTCGACCGAGTACGGCCAGTGGTCACAGTGAAGCCTTGCCGCCTGCCAGGCGACACTCAGCTGTGCCCCGAACTTCTGTGCCTGAGATAACGCCCGACCGGCGAGCGCTGCGCCCGAAATGCCGGTCGGAAATCCCAGATAGTTCTCGATCCGCGAGCTCGTTCCGGCCTGACCGCCGGGAGCGAACGTATCCACGATGCGCACGTCCAGGCCTTCGGAGGCCGCATACACCGCGGCGGCAAGACCCGCAGGCCCCGCGCCGATGATCAGCAGGTCGTGCACGCGATCATCGGCGGCCGGGGCGTTCATGCCGAGGCATTGGGCGACATCGGCATTGCTCGGGTTCTTCAGCAGCTCGCCGCCTCGGCAGACCACCACCGGGATGTCATCGCTGCGGACGTGGAAGCGCTCGAGTAACGCCTTAGCGTCGGCATCATGCTCGATGTCGATATTCACGTAGGGACGGGTGTTTCGCGTCAGGAACTCGCGTAACCGCAGGGTGTCAGCGGAGTGGTCTGAGCCCAGCAGCAATACTTCGCTGCGGCCGGACGCGATGACGCCCATGCGCCGCAGGATGAAAGCTCGCATGAACAGCTCGCTGAGCTCGGCATCGTTCTGCACGATGCGTCGCAGCTGTTCTGCATCGATCAGTAGAACTGCGCCGGCCTCACGCACACGGATGCGCGCTAACACGCGAGTGCCGCGCAAGGTGCTCATCTCGCCGGTAAAGTCGCCCGGGGTCAGAAGGTAGAGCAACTCATCCGTCGACTCGGCTTGGGTGGCCGATGGCGGAACGAGCGCCTCGACACTTCCTGTTGCCACGACGAATACACCACGTGATATCTCACCGAGTTCCTGGAGAATCTCGCCCTCGTGCGTCTGCAGGCGGGTGCCCTGGCGTTCCAGGCGCGCGAGTTGCGCCGCGGTGAGCTTCGGGAACATCTGCCCCCGACGCTGTTCCAGAAGAGCGTTCGCCACAGTCCTTCCTAAGGATCGAGTCGGGTCACGAGGGGAGCTCCATCACCAGCTCATCTATGTAGCACCAGCTCCAATGCTCGCCGGGTTCGATTGACGTCATGATGGGATGCTGCGTCGCATGGAAATGCTTGGTCGCGTGCCGATTCTTCGAATCGTCGCAGCAACCGACGTCTCCGCAGGTCCTGCAGAGGCGCAGATGGATCCAGGTATCGCCCAGCTTGAGGCACTCCTCGCAACCGCGACTACGTGGACGGTTAGTTCGCACAAAGTCTAAATGACGACACTGTGTAGGCATTACATCTCTACCGATCCAGTCACCAATCTACACTCCAATGCGGAATCGAGCATGGGCTGCCCCAGGGCCACGCGCTGCTCGGAGATTAGCCCCTCCGGGTCCTTCCGTCGGGGAATGGCTGCTCATCGCTACTTTGATTCGGCATAGCGATTGACCCATCCCCTAAGGGTCAAGGCGTGGACCGATGCCCGCTGCGATTGGCCTCTGGTGCTCTCAAGCCTTAATGAAGGCGAGCAGATCCTCGTTCACCTGGTTCTTGTGCGTCGTGCATAGGCCGTGCGAGGCGCCCTTATACACTTTGAGCACCGCCCCCTTAATGATCTTGGCAGAAAGCAACGCAGAGTCCGCGATCGGAACGATTTGATCGTCGTCGCCATGCATCACCAGAGTCGGCACGTCGAACTTCTGGAGGTCCTCCGTGAAGTTCGTCTCAGAGAAGGCCTTGACGCAGCCAAAGACCGCATTGATGCCCGCGAGCATTCCCTGGTGCCAGAAGGATTCTCGCACGCCTTCCGAAATCTTCGCGCCCGGCCGGTTGTAGCCGTAGAAGGCCATGGTGAGATCCTTCCAGAACTGCGACCGATCGGCGAGCACCGCAGAGCGAATTCCGTCGAACACTTCGAGTGGCAAGCCGCCCGGATTGGCAGCGGTTTTTAGCATCAGCGGCGGCACCGCTGCGATCAACACGGCCTTGGCCACACGCGACGTACCATGGCGCCCGATGTAACGCGCGACCTCGCCACCGCCCATGGAATGACCCACATGGATCGCCTTCTTCAGACCTAACTCCTGGGTCAGCGTGGCGAGATCGTCCGCGAAGGTGTCGTAATCGTATCCGCTCCACGGTTGACTCGATCTTCCATGGCCGCGTCGATCATGGGCGATGCATCGAAATCCACGGGACGCCAGGAAGAACATCTGATCTTCGAACGCATCCGCGCTGAGCGGCCAGCCATGGCTGAACACCACGGGTTGGCCGCTACCCCAGTCCTTGTAATAGATCTGCGTGCCGTCTTTGGTCGTGATCGTACTCATGTTGCGCTTTCCTCCGGTGAACGTGGGAGAGGTCGGCTCTACCGACTGATTGATTGCGGCGGCCACAAGTGTGGGAAGGGTTGACACCGTGGCGAGCCCGGCGCCGGCGACTAGTATGCTGCGTCGGGAGGTTAAGTGCCGAGCGTCCGAGGTCATGTGATTTCTCCGGTCGAACGATATCCAAGATGGCGGAATGCCACGTGTCTACGCCGAGTGGCGGCGCTGCTCGCTCTGCATTCTGAACATCTCTGTTGCCTCCCCTCGTTCATGCACTTCACCTCACGAAGACACTATCAAAAGGTTCCATCGCCACACATCGCACTCCTCGTGCGATCAGACTGTCATTTGTTGCGGGCCAGGATCCTGGATCAGCCCCTTGAGCGGGGAACACCCTCCACCAATACGGCTGTCTGCGAAAACCATGCCGGCATCACACCAGACGCCTGCAGGGCCGTCGATTGCACGATGGTATCGATCGATACTTTCGGATCAGCAGGAGCGCTTGAACCGGATCATAAGTAGCGCAGATCGACTGTAGACGCTGCGCGCACCAGTTGCGCATCGCCCGCCTGTCGCGAACGGGGGTTATGGCGCAGGTGATGTGGTCGGTTGAACTAACACGCGGCTAGCTCACATTTCTGGGGTCACGATGAAGGCACGGGGGACAGGATGATGCGAAAGATGGAGGCTGAGTTTCACCCTGCGCTGATGCACATGGCTGCAAGCCTGCGGTCGATTCCGGCCCCTAACACTTGTGAAGCAGATCGCGGCCTGGCCGATTCTAGCCCGCCGACGACTGAACCCGCCAGGCTGATACCAATGGACAATCGACCGGGTGCTATCAAGTGCCACACCATGACAGCGAGTCTTCGGACCTCCACGGGTCCCAAGCGATTCATGCCACGAGAGAGAAGGAGTTGCACAAATGTCTTACTGCACCGTCGGAAAGGAGAATTCGGGGGATCTTCAGCTGTACTACGAAGACCACGGTTCGGGCAAACCGGTAGTCCTGATCCACGGTGCTCCACATCCGGGCGTGAGCTCGTATGCCAAGAAATTCTCGGGCAAATATGCACACCCGATCATCAACGGTGGTGTCGGTCACAATCTGCCTCGGGAAGCCCCGCAAGACTTTGCCGGCGCGATCATCGAAGTCGCCGGTTACTCGGCCTGACGCAACGCATTCGGCCGGGGGCTCTGAACGTGGCATGGGAAAACCAATTTCGTTGCGGCAGAAGTTGGCCCGACCTCACACTTGACCCAGAGCGTGAGTTGCCTATCGGCGCGCACGTGGTCACGCCACGTCGGGGCTACACGCATCACGGCATCTACGTCGGTCGCGGGCGGGTCGTGCAATACGGCGGACTATCGCGCGGGCTCCGTTCTGGTCCGGTGGAGGAGGTTTCGTTGTCGCAATTTGGGCACGGATGGCCGATCTGGATCCGCCCGCGGGAATCAATCGGCCTTGACGGGCATGAGGTGGCCCGTCGGGCCCGCTCGCGGCTGGGGGAGGATCGCTATCACGTGTTTACGAACAACTGTGAACACTTCTGCCAATGGTGCCTACGTGGGGAACATCGCAGCTACCAAGTGGAGGAACTGGCCAGGCGGTATCGGCGGATTCGACAACGTGTCATGCAACCGCTTAGCCGGGCGCTGTTGCGAGTTTGGCGCGCGGTTGCGCTTGGCCACGCGGCAGGGAGTCATGCCGGCACCAACTGAGCTTGCGAGATCACCACTACGACGGTTGTTCTTGCAACCGAATAGCGTACCTTGGTCCACATCGACCTTCCCGAGTTGCCGCAAGCTTGCCATCAAGGAGATCGCGATGAGTCAGTTTGACCTACGACCTCCCGACGAAGAACAACGCGCGCTGATCACCGCCGGTCTTGATCCGGACGAGCGACGCGTCCTTCTCGAACATGGGACGGAAGCTGCGTTCTGTGGCGTGTTTCTGGACAATCACAAAGAGGGTATCTACACGTGCCGCTTTTGCGGCTTGCCCCTTTTTAGGTCGAGCGCGAAGTTCGACTCCGGGACGGGGTGGCCGAGTTTCTTCCAACCGTATGATGAGTCCCACATCCGACGTGTTCGAGATTCGAGCTTTGGGATGATCCGGATCGAAGAGGTCTGTGCGCGCTGTGGCAGCCATCTAGGTCACGTGTTTCAGGACGGGCCGCCGCCAACCGGTGAGCGCCATTGCCTCAACTCAGTGTCGTTAACGTTCACGGAACAGGGACGGGAGTTACCGGATATCCTCATGCGCGGTGCGCCCGAGGGCCTTGCTGACCGAGGCCAATTCTGAACGCTGGAGCGACACGGTGAATTTCGCAAAAGGAGGAACGACCATGACACGGTACGTCCTAGCCGCTTGCCCGTTCGGTCGGATTAGCGATTTGGTATCAGTAATATGTTCTGCCTGAGCGGGGCACCGCAGGGCTCAGGCCAACAGGCGCAAGATTGCTAGTGGGCTCACAACTCTCCTAATTGCCGCTTTGGTGAGGCGACGCTCGATCGGCACCGAGCGGCAGCATCAACCTTACGGCGCAAACGTAACACGGAGTTTGGCGGCGATATTCACAAGGTCGGCGAGAGAGCCGGCCTTCATCTTCTGCATCGCTCGGCCTCGGTGTGCCTTGACCGTAATCTCGGAGATGCCGAGCTCGGCACCGACTTGCTTATTCAACCGTCCGCAGACCACCAGCGTCATGACCTCCCGTTCGCGACGGCTGAGCGACGCGTAACGGTCCCGGAGCGCCCGCAGCTCAGCCTCGCGATTCAGTGCACCTTCGCTGCGTTCGAGGGCGTGCCGAATGGCACTCAACAAAACCTCGTGGACAAATGGCTTCGTCAAGAATTCGACCGCCCCCGCCTTCATTGCCTCCACCGTCATCGGCACGTCGCCATAACCCGTGATGAAGATGATCGGCATGTCGGCCCGATCGACGATGCGTTTCTGCAGTTCGAGACCATTCAGGTCCGGAAGCGTAACGTCAAGTATCAGGCAGCTCGGACCAATCAGCCGTGGCCGGGCGAGGAATTCCTCTGCAGACTGAAAGACCTCTGGGCGCCACCCCTGGCAGCGAATCAGCGCCTCCAGCGACTCGCGCACCGAAACGTCGTCGTCCACAACGAATACCACTGATGTGGGATCCGAAACGGCTGACCTGGATTCATGACCAGGTGCGGTCGCTGATCGCATGTCTATCGTGCGGCGCAACATAGCAGACCTCGCTCAGCTTACTCCCAATGCCGCATTGAGCGCTTCACGCAGTGCAGTGTCACCGAAGGGCTTGAAGAGACACGCCGACGCACCGCGTTCAAGCAACCGCGAGCGAACGGTCTCCTCAGCGTGGGCGGTAATAAAGATGATCGGGATCTCTCGCCGGAGCTGCCTCAGTTCCCGTTGCAGAGCCGGGCCGGACATGCCCGGCATTTTGACATCGAGGATCAGACATCGGCTCTGATTGACACAATCGGACACAAGGAACTCTTCCGCCGAAGAGAATGCCCGGGCCGCAAAGCCAAACTCCCTGAGCAGATCAGGCAGCGATTCGCGCACGGACTCATCATCGTCGATGACCGATACGAGCGGGCGTTCGCCCGTTGCAACTGCATCTTCCGAGCCACGTCGCTCAGTCTTCATCCGGGTACTCTTTTGACGGTCGCTCATTGTTCGAGCATGCGCCACTCGACTGAGGATGCATCTGATACTTTGGTATCGGTTGCTCGGTTCGCATTTCAGTTCCGCCACCGGTGATGAAGACGATGGAAACCTTCTGCCGGGGAAGCCTCAGTTTTCGTTGGAGGTCGACCGCATCGGTTGCCCTGCAGCAGTGAACGGACGACCATCAGGAATTCCTCATGCCGTGCGCCGCATCGATCACTGCCGGGGTCCAACTGACGCCAGGGCTCTGGACGCCTGTCGCATCCTCGGGCCAGCGCGGAATAGAAAATGAAAACGTGGCGCCTGGTCCCTCATTTGGGGCTGCCCATAGACGGCCATGATGATTCTCGATGATCGAGCGACTCACGGATAACCCGATCCCCATGCCGCCACTCTTGGTTGAGTAGAACGGATCGAAGACTCGGTCCAAATCTCGAGGCTCGACCCCCACCCCCTCGTCTCGCATCGCTAGCCGAACACGATTTCCTTCATCTCGCTCGGTTCTGAGGACCAACCGCCGGGGGCGATCGTCGATAGCGCTCATCGACTCTGAGGCATTCAGGAGCAGATTCAGGATGACCTGCTGAAGCTGGACACGATCGCCGGTGACAGGCGGAAGGTCATCGGCGAGTTCCAGCTGCAGAACCACCCGGTCTCTTTGAAGTTCATTCAGCGATAGGGCAATCACCTCTCGTGTAGCCTCATTCAGGTCCACCGATTCGGTCGTGAAATCCTTCTTCACGAAGAACGCGCGCAGTCTCGCGATCACGTCCGACGCACGGTTACCGTCGCGAATCGTGCGCCGCGCAGTCTCGCGCGCGCCGTCGATGTTGGGAGGGTCGGTAGCCAGCATCCGCAGACAGGTGTTGGCATTGGTGAGGATTCCTGCCAGCGGCTGATTTACTTCGTGCGCGATTGATGCCGTCAACGTTCCTAGGGCCGTGACCCTCGCCACACGTGCAAGTTCAGATCTTGCGTTGCCAAGGGCCTCTTCCGAGAGGCGGCGCTCGGTCACGTTCTGAATCGCCCCGATGTACTCCAGTCGGCCCTCCTGGTCGCGGGTCCCGTGAGCGACAATGCGCAGATACTTGACCGAGTGGTCGGGCATCTGCAGCCGGTGCTCGTAGTCAAAGTCACTGCCGGCGCCGCGGGCCCAGTCGATCATTTCGTTAAACAGCAGGATATCTTCCGGGTGGACTCGAGTGCGAATCAGGTCGAGTGTGACGGCAACACCCTGATCGAGCTCAAAAATGCGATAAGCTTGTTCCGACCACGTGATTTCACCGGTGGCCACGCGGCACGAAAAGCTGCCGGTTGAGCTGATGTGTTGAGCTTGCGCAAGAAAGGCTTCACTGCGGCGTAACTCCTCCTCCGACCGTTTGCGTTCCGTGATGTCGCGCAGGTAGCCGGTGAAGGACGGCGGTCCGTCCAATGGAATGCGTGTGATCGCGAGCTCAGCGGGGAATTCGCTCCCATCGGCACGCATCGCCATCATCTCGATGCGCTTGCCGAGCACTCGTGCTTCGCCCATGGCTAAGTAGCGGGCTAACCCCCGCCGGTGTTCCTCCCGGAGTGATGGCGGGATGATGACGTCAGCCATCGGCTTGCCTAGGACTTCGTCCTTGCGGTAACCGAAGGCGCGCTCCGCAGCCGGACTGAACTCAGTGATGCGTCCCTGGTGATCGATGGTCACAATACAATCAAGTGCCGAGTCGAGAATCGCAGCCTTGCGTGCCTCACTGCGCTTCAGCTCACTCTGCTCGTAACGCAGCCTGTCTTCCGCCAGCCTCCGGTCGGCAATTTCCCTCCGTAGCTCTTCGTTGACTGCGGCAAGTTCTGTCGTTCGTTGGGCGACGCGTCGATCGAGGTCGTTGCTGACCCGCTTCTGCTCGTTCAGGAGCCGTGCCTCTTGTAACGCAATTGCCGCCTGATTCGCCGCGACTGTCAGAAGAAGTTTCTCGGTCACGGTCGGGAAATCCGTTCGCCGCGACCCTGCCACGATTACGCCGATTTCACCCTGGAGCCCCAGTCGCAAGGGCGCGAGCGCCATGGCTTCATCTCCAAAAACCTCCCGTACTAGTGGCGGCCACTTCTGGGGGTCATCGCGCAACCAAGGGTTCAGTACTTCGCCGATTTCTTGCGGTGTCATCTGTTTTTGCGATTGTGCGACCCGGATCATCTCGACGGGCACCTCGTCGACTGAATCGCTCAACCGCACATAAACGAGATCCAGGCTGAGCAAACCCAGGAGCAGGTCGAGAAACGTTCGGGCGATCTGGGATGGCCCGCCGCCACTTGACATGGCGGGAAGAGCGAGGACGCTGACCAAATCATTGATGCAGCGCTGAAGGCGCTTTATCTCCTCTGCGGGATGTTCGCGTGGCACTTTCATGCTAGACCGCTGTCGAGGGCACCGTAGGCCGACCGGCTCGCCGCTCGCGAAGCTCGCCGAGGAACTCCTCTGGCGGTACAAAGAACGGATTGTGCTGGAGAGTGCCGCCGATGATGATCATCGGATGCGTCCGCATGATGTCAACCACCGTATCGCCTCCAAATTTCGCGAGATCGTACACGCAGATAACCGCGTCGTCGTGCCGACGCCACACCTCATTCACACGCGATTCGAACTCAACGAGGTTGTGGACGTGCGACCGACCTTCGGCCGCCCAGTCCATATCGCAGACAATGCGACTGAGCGGAAATCCTTCCCTTGCGGTGGCGCTGGCCCATTCCTCGAATACCGCTAGCATCCGATCCTGATCGAAACGGCCATCCGGAAGGTAGGTCTCGATGCTGGTCAGGAGCTCGAATTGCCCGCTCTGCTGAGAGGCCGTCGGGTTGATCCCAGCCGCAGTCAATCGTTGCAAATGGTTGTGACGTTGATCAGGATTGACGACGTGAACCGCCTTGTCGCCACAGTTGAACCCGTCCTTGATGAACGGAAGCAACACCCGGTACTCCTCGTCGACGCTGTTGAAGAATGCACAGACATGACGTTCTTCGCCGAGCTGAGTGCCGGCAAAAGGGATGGGTACCCTGACCCTATTCATGGTGTATTCCTCCGCTGTCATGGAGTGTTCGAGCCCGTGACGTTCTTGCCGCAGCCTCGATGACGCGGGCGACGTTTCTCGGATGGTCGGTGCGTGGCTCTTCTGAAGCCGCATAGCCGCCCGCGCGCCGAGGGCACGATATACCACGACAGGCTCTTGTGTTGTAAGCGGCTGCCGGCTATGACAAGCCCGGACGGGTGTGGGGAGCCAGGGATACTTTCCATCGAAGGTCCACAGCCGCGCTTGCGCTTCAGGTCCGGCGTTCGATGAGGAAGACTCCAGAAGGCATAGACATACTCCTGCAGACGTCGGTCCAATTCACTTCGAATTGCACTGCAGTCTCGGCAAAGGCCTCAAGCGCAAATCACACCAGATGCGGGGATGCGGCGCAATTGTACGATGGTGTTGGTCGATGCTTCGGATCAATCGATGCCGCACGTACCACGTACATCGGTTTGCAACAATGATTCCGGCAGCATGCGCCAGCGCACTGCGCTGCGGGGCGCTCGGTCATGTTTCTGAAACCGGCTCAGTTCAACGCCCTCGGTGATGCCGCCCCGAACATCGAGATGTCGATGGTAGTTTCGCGGCGCACCGGAAGTAACGAGTCTGAAGCCGCCGTTAAAGTGCTACCGCCGTCCGGCGCGGATCGTGCGATCGCTGTGCCGAGCGAAGCAGGCTACTTCGTGGCAGTTGCCGATGGCGCCGGTGGCACCGGAGGCGGAGCTAGTGCTGCTGACCGACTGATCGTCGCCTTGACCAAACTTACAGCACAAGCCGCTTCGGCGGACTGGTGGTCGGTGCTCTTGGAGCTGGACGAGGAGTCGGCGGGGCGCGGCGGTGAGACAACCGCCGTCGTGGCCTTCGTGGACAGCGACCGGGTCCGCGGCGCGAGCGTTGGCGACTCGGCGGCGTGGCTCATCTCGCCCGCGGGGGAGATGACTGACGTAACTGTCCATCAGCGCACGAAGCCGCTAATCGGATCGGGCGAGGCGTTGCCGGTCGAGTTCGAGGCGGAGCTTCGAGGTGGTCCCTGCTTCTGGCCACCGACGGATTGACCAAGTATGTAACTGCCGAACGAATCTGCGCCCTGACTACAAAAGGCTCCGTCGTGAAGGTAGCCGATTCGCTTACAGCTTGCGTGCGTCTGCCGTCCGGTGGACTGCAGGACGACGTCGCAGTTGTGATTGTTGGTCTCGCGTTTGAGAAGGGTCTTTGAACAAGTGCCCCAGAAGACTTCCCCGGGCTGCACAAGCGCGCGTGAATTTCGCGTGATTCTCCTGTGCTCAACCGTGCTCTTTGGTGCCCAAATGGCTGCTACGCCGTCCCGTCCAGCAGATCCGTAGTAAAAAGATGTGCCTACAATCAGGTACCTACCACTAAGCGGCGAGAGCCCGATCCTTCGGTTCGGCACTCATAATGCCGGGTCGAGGGTTCCACCGGTCCCCGTCTCACCATGGCTGAACAGGACAAGCCAGCGCTGCAGCTTCTCAAGCTCCACTTCGGTAAGGGCAAGGACGGCGAGTGGGAAATTAAGAATCTTTTTGGCATGACACTAAGACCAAGCGTCGGGAGCGACAGCCACTTCTTCCGAATCGCTAATGACCTTGTGACGCAGCAGCCAAGCCTGTTCGGTACAACAACGTCCATTCTGGGGC
>Ga0099793_10000174_pt1 | contig 15136 bp, 12 predicted proteins | sample Rivendell_Oct201_9_FD_77319 | JGI IMG/M metagenome (GOLD analysis project Ga0099793, IMG submission 77319) | Vadose zone soil and rhizosphere microbial communities from the Eel River Critical Zone Observatory, Northern California to study diel... | ecosystem: Environmental > Terrestrial > Soil...
TCGCACCATCCTTGCTCTTCCAGGAGATCACTTCCTCGCTGCCCAGGTTCCAATCTTTCACCTGCGCGGTCATGTCCGTAAGCTGCCGCGGAGCAAATTTCTGCGTACCCGAAACAAATACCTCGCTCATGTGCGTCGCGTCTTGCGCCGCGATTCCCAATGTCTTGAAATCTTTCGTGAACGACACATCATCGAGATAATACGCATCCGGCGAGCTGATCCGCGCGATCTCCCTCGTCTTCGGATTCACCCGAAAAAGATGCGCGGACGTTTTTTGCAGCCCTTCGAAATAAATCCCGTCCGGTCCCCAATCCGCAAGGAAGGGATCTTCATCGAATTGCCCGGTTAGGTCCTGCACGTCCCCGGGCTTCGTCGCCGGTTGCGCAATCACCCGCTCCACGTCGGCCACGGCGATATGCCCGTTCGCATAGTAGAAATAAGGCTGCGCCAGCGCCGTCGCAAACGCGATTTGCTTCCCGTCCGGCGAAAAAATCGGATCGTTGTCTGGCCCGTCTAGCGCAATGATCTTGCGGACCGCATTGTCCTTCGTCAGTTCCGCCAGATAAATATCTTCGTCTCCACCGAACGCCAGAATCGGATTGTGCGTCGCCGCGAACGCGATGCGCTTTCCATCCGGCGACCACGCGAATCGATTCACGTTCAAGCTCGCATCATGCGTGATCTGGCTCGCCTTCACCGGCGCTTGGTGCGCCTCTGCCTCCCCCGCATTCACCACCCACAATTGGTTCTGCCGGTAATCTTCCTCAAACACTTCGTAGTCGCTGTACTTTTCCTTCCTATCCTTCTCGCTCTTGCTCTCCGCGCTCGGCGCCGTAAACGCAATCTGCTTCCCATCCTTCGACCAGTGAAATCCTCCGATGTCCGTCTCCTGCTGCGTCAATTGCCACGCTTCTCCGCCTTCCGGTGAGATCACCCAAATCTGCCGCGCCGCCGGCTTCCCTTCCCCCTCTTTCTTCTCGTCTTTCGCTTCCTTCTTGTCGTCCTTCCCTTCTTTCTTCTCCGCGCCTCCCGCCGGCGTAATCGCGTTCGATTCCCGTTCCCCGATAAACGCCAACCAGCGCCCGTCCGGCGACCATTCCGGCGCGTCGCTCGATTTCTTTCCTCTTGTCAATTGAAAGCTCGCTCCCGTCGCCACATTCACCAGCCAAATCTGCCGCACGTATGCATTTTCCTTCCAATCCGTTTCGCGCACTCGATACGCGATAAATCTTCCGTCCGGAGAGATGCGCGCTCCGCCGATCGTCCTCAAACTCAAGGAATCCTCCAGCGACGGCGTATGCTTCGCCTGCGCGCGCAGCACGCCGCCGCAAAGACACGCAAATGCTGCAACCGAAACCAACCGACCAAGTCTGTTCACAACGCCTCCCCTCGCCTGCTCCAAATTACTTTGCTACGAGGTCTGCTGCCGCAAGCAAAGACGCCGCGCATCCGCAAAACGTCTCCTACTTCTTCTCGCCGGGCGCCACCCGCCGCTTCGCCTTGATCAATACATCCGCTGAATCCGGCCGCCCATTCCAGAAGTCCAGCCGCACGCGTCCATCTGCGAGTATGCTCACCGTTGCGGGAATCGCGCTGGCCGTCAGGTACCACCCTTCCGGCAGGACGACCGCATTGCGCGGCCGCCCCAGGCTCCGGTCAAACACAAGATCGTCTGCCTCCAACCGGTAGCTTCCCACTGCCATATACGTTTCCGAAATTCGTAATCTTATCGATTGCCCTTTCTTCACGGGCGTAAACCGTATCACCACGACCTGCGCCGTGGGCGCGACCGCCTCTCCCGCATCGATCTGCGCCGCCGCCAGTTCATCTCCCGTCACGATTTGCGTCGCAAGCTTTTCTCCGGTATCCAACACATACGCCGACGGCTCGGAAACCGCGCTGCCCGCGCGCACCACGTTCAGGTACTTGTCCGCACCTGGCCGCGACTCCGTGTAATCGTGGTACAGACGAAAGGCATGCGTCTCCGGCTCCTTCAAGAAATAAACAATGTCGCGATCCTGATGCGCCCGCTCCGAAAGCCGCTGCTTCTCCGTTTCCCCGCTGAACGGGGCTTCCCAACTCACCGCCGTTGTCACTGGCCGGGGCACCGCGGCCGCGCCCGTCTGCGCGCCCAACTTCGCGCGCACCGTCAGCGGAGCCTCTCCCGCGCTTCCATTCATGAAGCTCACCGCGGTCCGCCCATCCGCCTCTGGCAAAATCTGCGACGGCACATTGCATCCAATCAACTCGTAACCCGCCGGCAGCACCACGCTGTTTCTCTTGATACCCAGCGATCGGTTAAACACGATCGCATCCCCATCCCGGTAATAGCTCTTCGCATCCTTGTACGTTTTCAGAATCAGCAGCCGCCCCTGCCCGTCCGTCGGCACCGGCCGCGCCAGATGCACCTTGATATAATTCGTCCCCGCGTCCGCATCCGCCATCAGCGGATCCTGCCGCGCCTCTTCGCCGCTCACAACCTCAAATTGCAGCGCCTCCCCACTCATCGCGTCGTACACAACCTCATCGCTGGCCGCGCTGCCCTTGCGTATCGGGTTGTAATAGGATTTCGCGCCCGCCGTCGTCGCTGTCACTTCATAGCGGATCCGAAAGCTCGCGCTGTCGGGCGCCAGCAACTCGTACCTCGTATACTCGTCCGTTTCCGTCTGTCGTGCAGCCGTGCTCGCCGCAGTTGCTTCGCTTGCGCCCTGCCGCGCACACAAAGTTTCGCCCGCAATCAGCAAGGCCACGCTTACGCAAGCCGCAATCCATTTCCTCACGTCCATCTCCTCAACCCTAAAAGCCGCGTCCGCATCATACCCACCTCGGCTTCGGAGTAAATAACTAAAAGCGCGTCGCCCTCTTTGCCGCTACAATCTGCCTGAGTCCGTCATGCAAGCCGACTTCCGCATCCGTCCGGCACTTCTCGCCGACCTTCCCGTCCTCCGCGCGCTCATCGACGCCTCTGTCCGCCGCCTCCAGGCCCAGGATTACACTTCGGCGCAAATGGAAGGCGCGCTGACCACCGTCTTCGGTGTAGATACCCAGCTCATTGCCGACGGCACTTACCTCGTAGTCGAGCATTGCCCGGCGGAATCGCAAGCCTCGCCGGTCATCATCGCCTGCGGCGGCTGGAGTAAGCGCAAGACCCTGTACGGTGCCGATCAATGGACCGACCGCCACGACGACCTGCTCGACCCCCGTCATGACGCCGCCAAGATTCGCGCTTTCTTTATTCATCCAGACTGGGCCCGCCGCGGCGTCGGCACTCTCCTCCTCGACGCCTGCGAAAACGCGGCAAAATCCGCCGGCTTCTCTCGCTTCGAGATGGGCGCCACGCTGACGGGCGCGAAACTCTTCCGCGCACGCGGCTATCTCCGCGTCAAGAATCTGGAAGTCCCGCTAGTAAACGGCGAGTCTCTGCCGATTATTCAGATGGAAAAAAGACCAACGTGAACGCGCGGTCCCCCTTAGCTCGGTGGACGAATCCGAAGGCCCGGTGCTAAAATTAACGACGCTGCAGCTCGGTGGGGCCGTGGCGCAGTTGGGAGCGCGCCTCGATGGCATCGAGGAGGTCGTGGGTTCGAATCCCATCGGCTCCACCAACTTATTCTTTTCTTTTCAGTCCAATAGCAAAAACTTCAAGGGGCACTAAGGGGCATTAAGCCACTTTCGAAGGCAAAACGAGGCGGACGACCTTACCGTGCGCCGCGCGCTTGCTTTCGTCCATGGCCTTGCCGTAGACGTTCATTGTGGTACGGATGTCCGCGTGACGCATGAGTTCCTGCTGCACCTTCATGGGAGCCCCGGTCTCATCAAGCAGGGTCCTGAAGGTGTGCCGAAACGTATGCCAGCCGATACGTCCTATACCGCAACGAATGCCTGCGGGAATGATATGGCGCCGCTCCACTCCCCAGGGATACCAAGGCAGCTTGCCTGCCACATACGGGCTTGCGAACACCCAGTCCCCCGGATTCTTGAACAGCGTCTTGCGTTGCCAATTCAAAAGCACCTCGGCCAATGCGGAATCAAGCGGGATGCCTGCGTTGGAGTATTTGGTTTTGACATCGCTTACTATCCCGGTGACGATACCTCGCCGCACGAGAAGCGTAAGGTCATCCCAGAGGACGTCACACCACTTGAGGGCGAAGAGCTCGCTGCAGCGGAGCCCCGTGGCGAGATCGAGGATAACCATCGTGCGGAAAGGCTCATCGAGCTCTCCGAGTAAGAGACGGAATTGAGCAACGCTAAGAACCATCGGCTCACGTTGTCGTTTGCTTGTGCCCCGGACCCGCACGAGCTTCATGGGATTCTCGCCGATCTCGGTGAGTTCCCAACGCATGGCGCAGTTCCAGAGTACTCGCATGAGATTGTGGAGATGCCCTTTGGTTCTCGGCGCCAAGTCGAGCCCCTTCAACCATTGCTCCACGGCGAAGGGCTTTACCTTGGAAATCGGATAGTCGCCCCACCGCGGTTTGATCTGGTTGTTGAGGTATGACCTGTACGCGTTGCCAGTCGAGTGCCGCAACTCGGGAAGCTCTGCTTCAAGGTACCGGTTCACGAGCATGCCAGTCGTGACCGTGCGTCCTTGAAAATGGTCAGAGTTCACATCAAGCTTGCGGTGTTCGATGGCTCGCCACGCATTCGCTTCGGTTTTGAGCACTGAGACTGAACCAATCACTTCTGTCCGTTTTGAATAGCCGCCGTCAGGCTTTCGTTCCCGCCAGCGGTAGACAAAGACGAGATCCTGCTTTTTCGACGGCCGGGTTTCAATCCAACCGTGTTGATACGTATTGCGAGTTAGCCGCAACATCATGCTCTCCTTTTGGGATTAGAGGAGAGTTGCGGCGCAACCCTGTTGGCCTTCGGTGAAAAGCATACACCGCTTCGCAGCAAGGCGTCCAAATCCGAGGGACGAAAATACCATCGCCGCCCAAGTTGGCATCCGGGGATCTGGCCCCTGCACGCCATGCGCTTGACTGTCTTCGGGTGCAACCGAAGAAATCTGGCTGCTTCGGTGCAGTCCCAGACTGGCTCCGGAGTTGAAGATACAATTTCCATAGACCTCCACTTCGAGATGATCGATCCCACTTCATTTGTTGACGACGCGAATCCCCATCACTGACAGCTATCAATCACGAGGTGTTCTTCATCCAAAGTCTTTGTCACCGTGGGAAAAAGGAACGGCACAGGTCTTTGTGCCGGAGGGCGGGAGCGACCCCAAAGGACTTTTGGGCGGCTTGCCGCAAAAAAGTGGGGTCGCTCCCGCCCGATTTGGACTTTTTCCCACGGTGACTTTCCCTTCCCTCTCTTGCGTATTTCCCCGTGCTTCAAGCACTTCGGGCTCCCGGGCGTGAAGCGGTGGCAATTTCAAGCATGCAGAGCGCAACTTTTACCTTCTTCACGCGGGCACAGCAGAATAAGCATGAGCGACACGGATCGGCTGCAGGACAAACTTGTCAAAGCCCACCATATGCTTCCGGTCATTGGTTCCGATCTCGTGCCGGATAGCGCTGTCGCTGATGTGACCGTTCTTCCAGCTGCGATACAACCCTTCAAATCTGTCCCCAGAGAACCGGCTCCGCACCTGGCTGCGGAAAATCAGATCTCCCTCGCTTACTTCTCGGTAGCGATTCTCCTCCCACGCCTTCCGCACTCGGAAGTACCGAAGCAGGTCCTCGGTAATGTCCGATTCGAGCGGAATCTTCACGAAGGAATGAAAGATTTCCGTGGCCTTTGGGAAGTGCAAATCGGTCCGGGAAGCGTAGACCAGCCGGAACTGGCAGAGCTGACGGAACAAGGGGAGGTAGCGGTTCAGGTGACGGATGAAATCCGTGAACCCCGGAGCCCCCTCATGGATATACGTGAATGTCACCACAGGCGAGGAAGGAGTCAAGTAGAGGGGGAACTTGTCGACGAAGTACCGAACGGCTGGAACGGGAGTCTTCCTGCTCAGATAGAGGTTGGCGGGAAGAAAGTGCTTGCCAATACTTAGAGTTTCACAGAAGTATTTGAACTTTTCCGCCTCGGTTTCCAGGTACTGATACCCCTGGTTCAGGAGAACGAAATCGAGCATGGCAATGCGGCGTTGGATGAAGTCGAACTCATGCTCACGGCGATTGCGGAGGCTCTCCTTTTCGATCTGGCGATAGAGCCGGCGCGAGAACAAATGATGCACGACACCGCCTTTCGGAAAGCATTCCGTACGAGCGTGCCCTCGGCTTTGGAGCTTGCTCCAGAAAGTGGTCGTGCGCTTGCCCCAATGAGCACCCGTAAAGCTAAGGAACTGCCGTGCGGAGAAGTAACCGGAATGGGTTGCAACGAGGTAGAGAAACCGTGCCTCTGGCTTGGTGTAGCCAAGTGCTTGGAGCGCGTCGAGATGTGCGGGTGTGATGTTCATAGCGAGAGCAGCCAATGCCTCGTCTTTTCGGAAATGCGCCGTGATTTGCCTCATGGCGCACGTTGAGCGTGGGCTCATGGACAGGGTTTCTACCTTCGCGTCCGGCCTGGGACCATCGAGCGGCACACAATCAAGCTAGGTGGCTAACCCAAGTGGGACGGCTCCACCCCACAGGGAAGTCGACGAAGCCCCCCTATGTACTAAGAGGCCTCGAAAACGGGAAAACGCAACTTGAAAGGTTGACTGGCGGGCCAGTGCTTAAACCTCATCCTCGTCAAACTTTCGAGCCCGCTAATACTTATAGAGGCCTTGAAAACGAAAAACGTCAAAAGGGAATTTCAAGTTTAGTTGGGAGATGCTGCCAGACGTTCTGGGAGCGCAGAAATCCAGCCCTCGAGACCTTCAGTGTTTCTTGGGGATGGCTTTCTTCTCAATTTTCTGGAAGGCCAGGCTGCACCGCAAAGCTCCTTGTTTTCTTATCGCTGGTAGATTCGAGCCCTATCGCCTCGTTCATTTATGCTTCTGATTGGCAAGAACTTACGGAGAATGTGCGGGGGCTATAGGGGGGCAATTCAGTCGAAGAGCTTGGTCCGTGCGCCCGGCGACACAAGTGCCAACCCGAGGCAGCCGATGGATGACAATCCGACCCTCTCCGCCAGCTTTCCTTCTTCTTTTCAATCTGATAGCAAAACGTTCGAGGGCACTAAGGGGCGCTAAGCTACCGCGAAAGCACAAGAAAAAACAGAGGGTAGATGCTGGAGGTCCGAGGTTGTGCGTTTGGACGCGTAAGTACCGCAGGATCAGTAACTTCTAGGGACCATCACGATTCCTGCTATTCGGGGCGCTGGGATTCGGAGTCGAAGCGTGGCCAGCGCTTGGCGTTGCCGTTCTCGCCGACGACGAGGGAGTGGGAGCCAGTTGGCAAAACCTGGAGAGATTTCAAGAACTCGATTAGGGCGTTCTGCTCCTCGGCGGAGAGGGTATTGAAAGCCTTTCGTTGAGCCCGGGCTTCGCCGTTGTCCTGATTGCGGGTCGGTGGTCACATCGCCCACTGCCGTGTTGTGGGTTCCCGCTGCTCGGGGCGTTGTGGAGTCAGATTTGCGGCGCATGCGGTGCCGATGGACGCGATCGCTCGCGAGAGCAAGGCGCGCCCAATCAAAATCACTGTGTGCTTACGTCCACCAGGGTGCCGCCCGGGCTGCCTTGCCTGCGAACCAGCTGTGCGTAATCTGCGCCACTCCGCAGCGTCCAGTACATACGCACAGCCAACTTGCGCGCAATGGCCACCTTGGCCACCGCGTGTCCTCTACGGAACCTCAACCGCTGATAGTCCTGCCTCAGTACGCTATCGCCGCGAACCGTATGGTGCACCGCTTCGATCAGCAGCCAGCGCACCATGGTGTTGCCCTGTTTGCTGATGGCCCCCAGCCGCCGCCGCCCGCCGCTGGATTCGTCGCTCGGATTCAGCCCCAAATAACTCGCGACTCTCTTGCGTCGAAAACGCGTTACTCGACCAATCGCGAGCACGAAAGCCAGTGCGTTGACCGATCCGATCCCGGGATGGGTCATCAGGCGAACGGTATCTTCGCGGCGTTCGGCTTCTTCCAGAAATGCGCGATCCAACTCCGTGATCGGAGCTTCGAGTTGGTCGAGCAGCTTCAGAAGTTCTTCGCGCCGCCGACTAGCCCACATACCAAGTGCTAGACCGGAGAGCTCGCCGCGGCCTTTCCTGGCGAACAGCTTTTTCTTGCGGCACAGCCCTTGGCTCATGGCCAGCGCATGCAACTGGTTGCCAGCATGGTGCGCAGGCGCACCTGCCAAGTCTACTCGGGAGAAGGAGCCGACGCCCGTCAGCTAATCAAAAGCCTCTGCGCGCAACGTCTACCCCACCCGGGCTGCAAGGGAGCAGTCTTTTGTTTACACAACCTTAATTTCGTGCGCTCTCCCGTTTTGCCGACTCGAGCTCTTCGTCAATGATCTTCTCGAATGCAGTGGCAGGTTGCGCACCAGCGAGAAAGATCCCATTGATGAAAAAGCCTGGTGTTCCGAAGACGCCTGCGCGAAGGCCTTCCTGAAAATCTCGGTCGATCTGGGATTTGTATTTGCCAGAAGTGAGGCAGGAGTCAAACTGCTTTGTATCAAGGTGGAGTTTATTGGCAGCCTCGATTAAATCTTCCCTGGGAAGCGTTCCAAAACTCTCGAACAGTAAATCGTGATATTCCCAGAATTTGCCCTGCTCTGAGGCGCAGCGAGACGCCTCCGCCGCTATCTGCGCTTGAGGATGGAGTTCACTCATGGGGAAGTCGCGATAAGCCAAAGTCACCTGGCCTTGATACTTCGCGACTACTTTCTTCAAAGTGGAATCGACTTGCCTGCAGAACGGGCAAGTGAAATCTGAGAACTCAACGATGGTAACTAGTGCGTTGGGGCTCCCGGTTAGTCGCAACGGATCATAGCTAATCTTCATTCTTGGCGGGCTCAGGAAGATGGCGACCTCGGCTTGCTGCTGAAGGAGTTTCAGGTAACCCTCCCGGGCAGTACGGAGTTTCGTCTGCTTTAGCTCGTCTTTCAGTTTGGGCTTAGCTTGGTCGAAAGGCTCGGAGACGTGCTCCTTCTGGTCCTGGTAATACGCCTCAAGTTCTCCAGGAGTCGGGTCAACAACTTTCGCATCCACTTCAATTTCCAACAGCTTGTCTACAGTGACGGCTTTTTTATGCGCCTCGGCGTCCAAGAGTCTGTGATTGACGATCTCTTCGAGCGCCGCACGTCTCGTCTCAAATTCCTGTTGACGAAACCGGCGTAGTTGCCCCAGCACCGTGGAAGGTAATTGCTCGTCAAAGATCGCTTCGCCAGCGAGTATCGCGATGGGTTTCTTTGATTGCGGAATCTCAGTGTCCTGAGCGATGCAGGATGGAGCAAAAATAACCCGGACGGCACAAAGGAGGAATAAACAGCATCGGAATATCGTGCGCATTGAACTATTCCATAGGAGTTACGCAGGCCCTATAACCGGGGTCCCTAGTCGACCGGATTTTGAGGGGCCCTGCTTCCAGTTTCTGGGCGCACTAAATAAGAACGCCCAGGAATGTTTGCCCCCGATGGGGGACGCGGGATCTGGCTGAAACAGGTACGTCCATCCCACGGGCTGACGATTCGGAGGGAGTTGCTCCGTGGCCTCGCTAGCAGCGTTCAGAATCTGGCGCACCGTGGTGTCCTTCAGGTGCAGGCTCACCTTGAGTGGATTCACGTCCTCGAATGTATCCCCAACAGTTCCGCTCGGCTGGGGTCCAGCTGACGTTTTGGGTATTAGCCGGGTCGCGAGTTCGGGGATGAACTCCGCGGGACGCGTGAGGACTTGGATGGGATCTACATTGACAGCGTCGAATCGGGGCACGGGGGTATTCAGCAGATCTGTGCGGTGTTTTTTCGCGCCCGCCGGATAGATATTGACCATATGCTCGGAAATGACTTCATACTCGTACCCGGGAATTTGGCCCATGATCTGGCGGAGACCGTCTTCGAAATGGCTATCGGGGGGTAGATTGACGGTCACCGTGGGTTCCTGCCCGTCTTTTGAATATAGTTCGAGGCCGAACAGGACATAGCCGTCTTGAACGAACGCTCCCAGCACACCCAGGCCCTGTGTCAAGGGGACGTGGTTGCGGATGATGTCAGCGGGAAAGAGGGGCAGGCTCAAGACGGTCTGCTCGTAGCGATTTTCGGGTTTCTGAGCTTGAACAGGAATGACAAGGGTCATCACCCAAAATAGGCTAAACACAGTTGTCCTCATTGCAGTCTCCTATGGCGTCAGGCTGACGCTAGTGCACGTCCAATTGATTGCTTCCGAGCGTACTTGTAGCCCGTTCACGGAAATGACTTGCGTCGGAGCAGTCTGCGCCGTGCAGCCAGGTCCACTCGGGAGGCAGCACGTGTGGCAGAGATGAAAGCTATCGGGGAACGTGCTTGAAGTATTGGCACCAGTGGTTAGAGTTATATTTGGACAAGTCGAGGAGAAAGGCAGCGATTCCGATACGTTTGCGTCGAAGATTCCCACGCTCACGAATTGCTGGTTAAGTTGATCAACGACACTGTATCCACGCGTCCGCAAATAAGAGCTGTAACCACAAGCTGAGGTGTTGGCGTTGCAAGTTCCGTCTCCGGGGTTTGCCAGACAGGGGACACTGCTGACACCGCTGCAGGAGTAGCCTGTAGGATTGGTCGCATCGGAGGTCACTGTCAGCGAGGTTGGATTGTGTGTCGTGATCGGGCTTGACTGTGCGGTCGCGCTTTGACCGTTTTTTGTGTACGTCACCGAGACGATTGTGTCTCCCTGGCTACTGCTCGGGGAATTAGAATTGTACGAGATCGAAGCACCGCTCGTGCTGCTTAACGTCACAGTGCTTTTACTGACGCTCCATGAAAAGGTGCCACCAGAAGGATTGACCTGCGTCGTACAGGAACCGCTCGTGGTATTCGGAGGTGGATAGGGGCCGAGGGCGAGATCAGTAGGAGTACAGGTCACAGTGATACTCGGTTTGACATAAATGTTGCCGCCTCCCGAGCCGCCGCAGAAGTTGCCGTCTGTTACGGAAACACCGGAATACGTATTTCCTGGACTTTTGCCCTGGTAGGTCGCACTCGAGCTATAGCTACTGACAAGACCCGCAATACTCGAATCATATACTGACCAGCCAGAGAAAGTTCCATTGCCGCCGGGGCCGCACCAGTCAACGCAGGAACAATCGCCATTCGTACCGCACGACTCCGCCCATGCATTGGTGCTACCTTGCTGGCCAACCGTCACAGTCAGATCATCGATGGTAGCACCACAAACTGCTGTTCCACTTGCACAGGCGAAAGGCCGCACAACTCCATTGACCGGGTCTGCCTGAACCAACTGTCCGAAGACTTTTGGGTTCACCAAAGTGAACCAGGTGACGAGGCCGCGTGTGCTGGTTCGCGACAGTGTTTTTCCCTTGTCGTCGGGCTGCTGCTTGGCAATGATGTCGTCCAGTCGAACTGGGACCGTCGCCAAGGGGGGTACTGAGAAGAGCTTGGTCCAAGCCTTATTGTCAGAATAGATGGAAAGCGTGATCGAGTTCGCCGCGTGCTGATCGGGGTTGAAGAGTAAGACCGTAGACGAGAATCCGCCATCGATTCGCCAGGGGTGCTGGCCACCGTTAAACACTTGCGCCTGATCCTTCCAGGGAAGGGGGATGGCTAGAGGTGAGTCGTCCGATGAGGAAAGCGACTGAACATCGCTCAAAACCTCTCCTATTGCAGCGTCCGTCTGCACGACAAGCGAGGTGTCGAGACCTAGCCGGTCATCTAACGCCTCGGCATCCAGATTCCTTACCACGACATTTCCTGGAGGTACGTTAACGGTCGCAACTTGTTGTTCCGCACTTCCAGTACCGCTCCCTTTGCTTAGTAAGACGGTTGCGTTTCTCGGTGAGTTTCCAAAATTGGCTACCGACACCTGCAACTTGGGCGTGTGCAGACCAAGCAGCGAGCTTTCGCCGGCTACGCCAGGGTATATTGCGGTCGAAGACCTGAGTGTGTTGACATCTGCGAACTGCATACCTCGCACACGGCGATCTGACTCCTTTCCTTGTATTCCCAAGCCGAAAACTGCTAGTTCCATCGACGGCGCCGATGAGAACACGGATACTCCAATACTCCTCTGGTGCATCGGCGCGGTGAAGGCCAGCTCGTTCAGGTCTGCTATCTGTTTCGCTCCATCCTCTAGACATGCCTGTACAAGCAAGGTTTGGTTTGGCTCTATGGGGATGTCGCTCCTTTTCCGTTGTTCAGCATTCTCGAGGCACTCAATAGTAATGGTTTGTCTTGTGGTGCTGAGGCTCCGAACGGCGATGATCGGTTCAGCCGTAACATTGCTTGCCACGGCTCGAAAATCCGCCGACTTCGCTCCCTGCAACATCACGAACTCTTCTTCTATGTCGTTAGCCGACCCTTTATGGCGAACGATTGACATCTGGGCCGCCAACGTAGAATTCCGGTGAGGTACCAACAATACCGACCCATAAACTGGGCCATGGTATGATGCAGCGTCGAGAAGGTCGCGTACCGCTATTTCTTGTTCGGTGTGAGAACCGATCGTTGTCGCGCTTTTTGCGAGCTCATTCCCGTCGACGCCGGAGAGTATCACATCAACTTCTAGTGGTGTCGATAGACTACTGACAATCGTTATCAAACTTGTCGTCACGTCATCTTCGATGAATATTGGAGCTGCCAGAGGCATGGGGGTCATTGGCATGGGCGTTGGATCTGACTGCGAAGCGGCACTTCCGGACGTGCTAGGATGCTTCACTTGGCTCTGCACATGAGAGTTCGCCACCAAAACCGTTGGCAGCAAAGCGAAGAAAAACAAGCCCGCTGTGTTCCTTCTGTTCCTTATCTTGAGCATAACAATTTCCTCCTGAACCGGTATCCGTCTAAAGCGAGTAATTGCCCCGCGACTGTCACTCTTCCCGAGTAAAGTGCCGCTGAATCGTATTCACCGGACAGGTCTTGCACCCTCCGTGCTCGTCGATCCTCTCGCCAGCGCTTCGCTAGCATGGGTGATAGCTGCTTTGAGATCGTCGATCGATCGCAGCGGACTTACCCTAGCGCCGTTCACGAAGATCGTTGGTGTGACACTAATGTGCAGCTCGATGGCGAGTTCCCGGTCCCGCTTAATAATTCCATCCGCTTGGCGCTCGTCAAAGCACGCAACCAACTGGTTAGCATCGATCGCGGGAGTGTTCGCTGCGAATGCGACAACACGATGGCGTATGTTTGTGGGGTTTAAGCTCCCCTGTTCCTTGAAAATGAAATCGTGGAGGAGCCAGAACGCGCTTGGCGACTGCAAACTCGCGCAAGTGGATAGTGCAGCCGCATCGTTTGCCCATGGATGGATCGCAAACGGAAAATGCTTATAGGCCAAACGAATCTGCGCTTTTGTCTCGCTGGGGAGAGTTTCAATCCATTCATTGAGTCTCCGGGAATAGGGACACTCAAAGTCCGAGAATTCGACAATCCTGATTGGAGCGCCCGCATCGCCTCGGCTTGGAGATGCATCCGGGAGCAACAGTTTGTTTGTCCGTTCGGCTTCTTCTTGTTCCTCTAGCTCGGGATCAAGCGCCGTATCTAGCATTAAGGGGCTCACGAACCTCTGGTCGGGAGATAGAAAGAACGTCAGCGGTTGTGTAAGCGAACCGCCCTCCAGCGTGAGTTTTCTGTAGCAGGTATCGCGAACAAATTCTTCCTTTCCTAACCTAAGAAATGTTGAATCCAAGATCTTCAATCGCTTCGAAAGGTAGGAAACAATGGCTTTCCTACTTAGCGGGCTCAGGGGTTTGCATTCATCCGCGAAGGACACCCTACAATTAAACGCACAACCCAACAGTATGAGCGTGGCCGCCAAACGGAATGAGTTTCGACTAACGCTCATCTGTCTGTTGCGAGCAGAGCGCCGTTTTTGTTCACAATTCTGTGATTCCCGAAACATCTGAGGTCTCGTTATCTCCGAGATATGAAGAGTTCTTTGATCTAATGGGAGGTCGCCTCTTACAGCTGGTGCGCATCCTCGTCGGTCGAAAGGCACAAATTTTGGCGATGCGAACGGCGGGGCCGAACGGAAACTGGCCACGAACTTTCTTATGAGCTTGATTAAATCCTCCTCAAAATAGAGCTGCGAGACGCACTCGTCCTCCCAACTCTTCTATCCGTAGGAAATCACAAACTGAGTGAAGAACTAGTTGATTCAAAACTGGATTGCTGAGGGGTTGCTCGGTAGACGGTAACGTCCGTCCGATGGCCACTATGAGCTGGGAATTACGTCGAGAACACCTTTCTTGCGCTTGGGGAACCCAACTTCATGGTTCACTGTAAAGAGACTAAATGCAGAAAGCAAGCCTAAACAAGAGACAAATCGCGCAAAAAGATACCTATTTAGATACTTTCCTCTGACTAGTTTAACAGTTGAGTGACTGTCTTAAGGATTGGCCCCTCGTTTCGTTATTTACCTTTGCTGGAATAAGTCCCTCTGTTACTTGCGAACGAAGCTTTTCTGGTGAAGTGCCAGAAGCACGCCGAACAGCACGGGAGAAGGAACGAGAAGATTTATAGCCCAGATCAAACGATAATTCCTTGATTGCTGACGTCGGTCTCGCAATGAAGAGGTATTTAACCCTTGCAAGCAAGACTTCCTCTCGGAGTTGCCTTAGAGTTTTGCCAGTCGTGGTAATCGCCACCTGCTGGATCGTCCGGCGACTAACTCTCAATTCCTGCGACAGGACTCCAAGCGAGCAGCAGGGACTTTGGCGTAAGCAGCGGCAAATTTCGTCAAGAAGTAGCCTGTGATTGTACGACACCGGTTACCCCTCCCGATCAGAATTCCCGAGGTAGGCTCCGTAGGGACCCGAGAGACGGTCGCTGGCGCGACTAGGAACAACCTCCATGTGCGGAAAAAACTTGAGAACGCGAAGAGAAGTTAATGTAGGTGGCCTTACATTGGCAATCCGGTGTTTCCAGGCTAGCCGCTCAGGTTAAGACCTTATGGCTAAGCCGTTGATACTAGAAACCGGCTGCATCCTCAACCGTTACCTACAGAGGTAGCGTAAATTCTTTTGTGTAAATTCGGGTTTTTGGGCAGAAAAAAGGGCGTACTTTCCTTTGGAGCGCGAACTCACAGAGGAGGTACACCCTGATGCGAGAACTGCAAGTCCTCGGCAA
>Ga0099793_10000176_pt1 | contig 15064 bp, 11 predicted proteins | sample Rivendell_Oct201_9_FD_77319 | JGI IMG/M metagenome (GOLD analysis project Ga0099793, IMG submission 77319) | Vadose zone soil and rhizosphere microbial communities from the Eel River Critical Zone Observatory, Northern California to study diel... | ecosystem: Environmental > Terrestrial > Soil...
AAACGCCGGAAGGAACTTGAGCGGAGGCGGCAACGGCTGCTGAAGTTTGAGGCGGCCCTCGCCCCTTTGCGCGATCTTCCGGCGACAACGACCGACGGCCATACGGTCGAGCTATCCGCGAACATCGAGCTCACCGAAGAACTCGACTATTGCGTGGTGCAGGGGTCGCAGGGAGTCGGATTGTTCCGTACCGAGAGTCTCCTGATCGGGCGGGATGATTTTCCTTCCGAAGAAGAGCAGTATCTCGCGTACAAGAAGGCGGCCGACAGAATTTATCCGAACCGGGTTCTCATGCGCACGTTTGACATCGGAGGCGACAAGGTCGCTCCGGAGATGGCCGAGGAAGCGAATCCCTTCCTCGGGTGGCGGGGAATCAGAGTGAGTCTTGATCAGCCCGAGCTGTTCCGCGACCAGTTGCGCGCGATGCTGCGGGCCAGCGTGAGAAAGAATATCGGCATCATGTTCCCGATGGTGACCACTATCGATGAAGTCCGGCGGGCAAAGAAATTCGTCCTGGAAACCAAAGCCGCGTTGAAATCGAAGCACATCCGGTTTGACGAGAATATTCAGATCGGCGTTATGATCGAAGTGCCCGCAGCCGCGCTGAACGCACGATCGATCGCCGCGGAAGTCGATTTTCTAAGCATCGGTTCGAACGACCTCATTCAGTACCTGCTCGCCGTTGACCGCGGCAACGCCCTCGTCGCACGATTATATAAAACTTTTGAGCCGAGCGTCCTGACCACCCTCAAATATGTGATTAACGCCGCTCACCGGGAGCGGAAATGGGTGGGAATCTGCGGCCAGATGGCGGGGAATCCGCTGGCGGCTCCGCTTCTGATCGGATTCGGCATCGACGAGTTAAGCGTTGTTCCCGCTGTTCTTCCCGAAATCAAGAAAATAATCCGATCCCTGAACTATGCCCGGGTTCAGCAGATCAGCAGGGAAGCCCTCAACATCCGGACCGCCGAGGAAGTTGAGGCACACCTGCGAAAGTTTCTGAAGAAAGAAATCCCCGACATTCCGCTCGACGGCACACAGATCTCGTGAAAGCGCTCATCAGACAATAAAGGGCCATAACATTTATGAATGAATCCACCATCGAACGCTACGACAAATCAGGGATGCGGCGGCTCCTCTCCGGGTTCCATCGCCAGGTCGAAGACGCTGTCCGCATCGGAAAGCATACGAAGATTCCGCCGATAGGGTCGTCGGTCAACGACATCGTCCTCACGGGACTCGGCGGTTCCGCGATCGCCGGAGACCTGCTTCGTTCGTATCTCGCGCCCGAGCTCGGCGTGCCGTTCAGCGTGAACCGTCACTACCTCCTGCCCAAATTTGTGGGGGGAAAATCGCTCGTCATCGTCTCGAGCTATTCCGGCGACACCGAGGAAACCGTTTCAGCGCACCTCGACGCGCGGAAACGGCGGGCGAAGGTCCTGTGCATCAGCTCCGGCGGAGAGACGTCGCGCCTCGCAAAGAAATTTCGACAACCGCTGATTACGATCCCGAGAGGCTTGCCGCCGCGGGCGGCGCTGGGGTATTCGTTCTTCCCCCTGCTCCTCGCTCTTGTGAAGCTGAAATTCATCCGGTCGAGAGACAAGGATATCAGGGAGACCATGAGCGCGCTCGGGCGCCAGAGCCGGCGCTACAACTCCCTCGATCCGAAGCGGAACCCCGCGCTCCAGCTTGCCCAACGGCTCTACGGGAAACTGCCGATTATCTATTCTCCCGCGGACCGGTACGATGCGGTGAACCTCCGCTGGCGGGGCCAGCTGGAGGAAAACGCCAAGGTGCTCGCCTACGGGAATGTCCTGCCGGAAATGAACCACAACGAGCTCGTCGGCTGGAAGGTCCTCCGCCGCCTGATGAGCGAAATGGCCGTCATTTTCCTGAGGGACCGGTCGGATCATAAGCGCGTGGGGCTCAGGATGGACCTTACGAAAGGCATCGTTTCCGAATTCGCCTCTAGCGCCACCGAAGTGTGGAGCGAGGGGAAATCCGGACTTGCAAGAATGTTTTCATTGATTTATCTTGGTGATTGGGTCAGCTTTTACGTTGCGATGCTCAACGGCATCGACCCCACCCCTGTGAAGGTAATCGATTACCTCAAGTGGGAATTGAGCAAAGTGTGAGAGAAGGTGTGGGATTTGTCGCTGAAAACTCCTCTATACTATCTGGTTCTTTCGCTTACCTGCGTTAGCCCCGTTTCTGCGCAGTTCTTCTACTTCGGACAGAATAAGGTCCAGTACACCGATTTCGACTGGCACGTGCTCAAGACCGAGCACTTCGACATCTATTACTATCCGGAGATGCGGGATCTTGCCGAGCGGGGGGCATTTCTCGCAGAGGAAAGCTACAGGGTTCTCGAGCAGAAGTTCAGTCACAACGTCACCAACCGCATCCCGCTCATCTTTTACAGCTCTCATCTCCACTTTCAGCAGACCAATACCACCCCCGGATTTATCCCCGAAGGAGTCGGCGGGTTCTTCGAGTTTCTCAAGGGTCGCGTCGTGATCCCCTACGACGGGTCGATGTGGGATTTTCGCCACGTGATCCGGCACGAGCTCGTCCACGTCTTCATGCACAGCAAGATCAATCGTGTTCTCCTCGACCACCGCATGTCCCAGGACCATCTCCCTCCCCTCTGGTTTGTGGAGGGGCTGGCGGAATACTGGTCGACCGCCTGGGACGCGCAGGCCGAGATGGTCATCCGCGATGCCGTGGTCAGCAATTACCTTGTCCCGCTGAACGACATGGATCAGATTTTCGGCACGTTTCTGATGTACAAAGAGGGGCAGAATGTCCTTCAGTTTGTTTCGGAGCGGTATGGCGAGGAGAAAATTCTTCTCTTAATGGAAAATTTCTGGAAGGCCTCGTCCTTCGACGAAATTTTTAAATTAACGATCGATCGGAACTATCGGGAGTTTGACCGGGAGTGGACGTACGGGCTGAAGAAGAAGTACTATCCTCTGCTCGCTGCATCCGATCAGCCGAGCGCCGTTTCAAGGCCGATCGTCATGGAGGGATTCAACTCAAAGCCGGTCTACTATCACCGTGGAGACCGCAAGGATATATATTTCATAGGCAACCACACCGGCTACACGAGCATTTTCAGGATTGCGCTCGACAGCGCCTCCGAGAAGAAAGCGGCCACCGTCCTCGAGGGGGAGAAAACGGACGAATTCGAAGCGTTTCATATTTTCCAGTCAAAGCTCGACATCTCGCCCGACGGCATCCTCGCCTTTGTCACGAAGAGCGGCGAGAACGACGCCTTGCATCTTTATGACGTGAAGAGTGACCGGGTCGTCGAGACGTATCATTTTAAAGACCTCGTTGTCCTCGGCTCGCCGTCATGGGCTCCGGATGGAAAGCGTCTGGTCATGAACGCCGTCGACAAGTCGGGAACAAGCGACCTTTATATCTGGGATGTTGAAAAAAGCGTCCTGACGAGACTGACAAACGATGTGTACGACGACCGGGATCCCGACTGGTCTCCTTCCGGCGACGAGATTGTCTTCGCATCCGACCGGTCATCCTTTGGCGAGCGTGGAAAATACAACCTGTTCGTCTATCACCTCCGGAAACACGACATCACCTATCTTACGTACGGCGGCGACAGCTACTCTGCCCCGCGCCTCTCGCCCGACGGCCGCTCGATGGTCTTTACGTGCGATCACGACGGCGCAAGAAATATCTGGATGATGAAAATCGACAGCACGGGCGCAGGCTCAAGGGAGATGCGGAAGATAACGGACTTCACGACGGCCGCATTCGATCCGACGTTCGCCGACAGCACGCTCGTCTTCGTTGCATTCGAGAATTTCAGATTCCAGATCCGCTCCATACCGGATCTCTACGCCGCCTACGACTCGTCGGCGACATCCCAGCCCCTGGACTTCGTCGTGAAGGATAAACCATGGACGCCCGGCTCGGTCGGCGGCGAATCGGAAGTCAAGAGCCTCCGCTACACGGGTGAATACAGCCTCGACATCGCGCAGAGTCAGATCGCCACCGACCCGGTGTTCGGAACCAACGGCGGTGCGTTTCTCGCGCTCAGCGATCTTTTGGGGAACGAACAATACTATTTTCTTATTTTTAACACCGCGCAGTCGTCGGATGAACTCCTTTCGAGTTTCAATATCGCGATTTCGCGCATCTCTCTTCAGCAGCGGACAAACTTTGCCTACGGCATCTACCGGTTCAGCGGCAGGCGGTATGACCTCACCGACCCGGACCAATTCTTTTTCGAGAAGGTGTTCGGCGGCTATTTTACATTAAGCTATCCCATCTCGAAATTCCGCAGGATCGCCGCAGCGATCAGCCTCAGCAATTCTCAAAAGGATGCGTCCGATCAGGCGCTCGCCGGCTCCGAACCCTCGAATATCGACCTCGCCCGGAGGGCATTGTTTCTTTCAAACTCAATTTCCTTCACGCACGATAACTCGCTGTGGGGACCGAGCGGACCTCTCGATGGAAGCCGGTTTAACGCAACCGTCGGCTACACAACCGACATCCAGTTCTCGAACGCAAATTACTATTCCGTGATCTTTGATTACCGCCAGTATTTCCGGATTGCAGAGCGCTCGGCATACGCCGCGCGCTTCTGGCTCTTCTTTAATGACGGAAAGGAAGCGCGACGGTTTTTCATGGGCGGAAGCTGGGATCTCCGCGGATACGACCGGTTTTCGTTGCGTGGCAAGAAACTCTGGCTGACGAGCCACGAGCTTCGATTTCCGTTCCTGGATCAGGTGGCAGTCCGGTTTCCCTTCGGGGGCCTGACCTTGGTCGGGATCCGCGGTGCTCTCTTTTTTGATGCCGGCAATGCGTGGGACGACGAGTATAGCGAAACTCTCGGGAGCATCGGCGCGGGGGCGCGCCTCAACCTGGGCGGCGCCCTTGTGCTCAGGTACGATCTCGGCAAACGGATCGAAGGGAATTTCACGCGACTGCAATCCGGGTTATTCAGCCAGTTCTTTTTTGGATGGGATTTTTAAATGCCGAAGTCGGTCGGGATCCTGCTGCTCATCTGCCTCCTCGGGGGCTGCAGCTACCTTCGGCTTCAGCAAATCCCGGTCCCTTCGCGCGAGGATTGGACGATGTACGGCGGAGGGATCGGGCGAACGAATGTCGCCCACAGTTCCGTCGACCCCCCGCTGGCGCGATTGTGGGAGTATGATGCCTCCGCCGGCTTCAGCCCCTACTCCGGAGCGATTATGGGCAACTACCTCTTCGTCGGAAACCTGTCCGGGGAGGTTCACGTCATCGACATTCCGACAGGAAGGGGCATGGGGAAGTACGACTTCGGCACGGCGATCGTCGGCACGCCGGTCGTCGATCGCGGCCTGATGTATCTCGCGCTGAGCCGGACCGAGGAGAGTCTCGTGGCCTACAATCTTGTCACCGCCAAGATCGAATGGCGCGCGAAGCTCGGAGACATCGAAACGTCGCCGCTCCTGATGAACGGGCGATTGTATGCAACCTCCCTGGAGGGCAGCCTCATCTGCGCGGACTCAAGAAATGGGGAGATCATCTGGCGCTTTACGCTCCCGATAAACCTTCGGACGAGAACCGTACGATCCTCGCCGGCGAGCGACGGGGTTGTCGTCGTTTTCGGCTGCGATGACGGGGACGTCTATGCGGTCGGCATCGACGACGGAAAATTGCGATGGACTGCGAAAACCGGCGGAAGCGTTCTGGCATCGCCGTCCGTCACCCTCGGGAAAGTCTTCGTCGGATCTCTTGATAACACGTTTTACGCCTTCGATGCCGGTTCGGGAAAACTGGTTTGGAAACAGGCGCTCGACGCAAAAATCTATTCATCGCAGGCAGTCAACGATCACGCTGTTTTTGTCGGGACGAGCGGACGGACAGTATTCTCCCTCGATGCCCAAACGGGGCGCGTCCTCTGGCGAACGACAACAAACAGCGTTGTCAATGCTCCGCCCCTGGTCTCGGGAAGTGCCGTTTATATCGGATCGCTCGACAAAACTTTGTATGCCTTCGACACCGCAAGCGGAGAGATCCTCTGGCAGTATAAATCAGAGGGGCGGATTAAGACCATGCCGGTGGCGGCGGGGCGGTACCTCTTCCTGTTCGCGGAGGACCGTTCCGTCATGGCATTCAAACACTCGAGTTCCCCATGAAATCAATCACCCTCGGCTTGTTCCTTCTGCTGCGGTCTTCTCTCCATGCTTCGCCGTGCATTCCGGACACAACCCGGCCGGCGGATACGACTGCGACCGCGCCGGCGCAGGCGCCAACCCTTGAGGTGCGCACAGAGCGCCCGGGCGTCAGGGTTTACGCGGACACGGCCTGCCTGGGAACCACTCCTCTCGCCCCCGTAACGATCAGCGAGGGATTACATATTATTCATTACGTCCCACCCGACACCCATAGCTGGCTTAACCCCGCGGTCATTGAAACGGTGACGGCACACGCCGGTGAACACCTGGTCCGAACCGTCACCATTCCTTTCATTTACCATGTAACATCCGAACCCTACGGTGCGACGGTCCGCCGCAGTGGATCGGTTCTCGGGCTAACGCCGCTCGATCTCCGTACGGCCTCGCCGCTGGCTCTTGTCACGGTTTCGAAGGAGGGATATCAGGAGGCGTCGATCCCGCTGACCGGCGACCAGCGGGAGGTGCACGTCCTGCTCCACCCCTCGGAGGGAGGATCGCCGGCACAGCCGACTGCATACCTGTCGGGGGAACAGTCCAAGAGCGCCCTCCCGATTTACATCACCACGGGGGCTACCGTGCTGACCGGCGCCGCGGCCGCGTACTTTAAAATAAAGGCGGACAACTATTACGACGACTACCGCCGCACGGGGGATGAAGGAAAATTGTCGCAAGTCCGGCGGCTTGACGTCGCTTCGGGAATAACCCTCGCAGCGAGTGAATTGAGTCTGTTCACGCTGACCTATTTTCTCCTTTCGCGCTGACGGGAGCGGAAGGTGGTTTGAGGGATGCCGTGGGGCCCCCCGGCGTGCTCCGCGCCTGGAACCGCCCTGACGCCCGGACATGACATATAAGGGGCCACTTCGAGTGGATTCTATCGGGGAGATCGGGGACACTTTTTGCCTCGAAATGCCGTAAGTCAATTAAAAGACTTGACTTTCAACCCCACTGGCGCTATATTATTCGTTTCGCTTGAAGATGCCGAAGACATGACGACTTCATACACGATCTTATCGCAGGCAGCGTTATGAACCTGCCGAGCGCTTCGCAGCAGCCGCTTCCCTCCGATCTCGGCGAGGCGATGGAATTCATCCGCAACGTTCCGATCTTCAGCGATATCGACGGACCGGAGCTGGCGAAGATCGTCCGCGTCGGCGTCCGGAAGAAGTATAAGAAGGGGAGCATCATTCTCCTCGAAGAGGAAACGGGCGCGGCGCTCTTTGTCATCATCGGCGGAAAGGTCAAGATTGTCCGAACCGACGATGACGGCCGTGAGGTGATCCTCTCGATCCTTGGCGAGAACGACTTCTTCGGCGAGATGTCGATCCTTGACGGGCTCGCACGGTCGGCCAGTGTTGTCGCCATCACGAAGGCGGAACTTTTCATGATCCACCGGCGCGACTTCCTCAAGCTGATGCAGGACGTTCCGGCGGTCGCCATCTCTCTGCTCAAGGAGCTGACGATGCGGCTCAGGAAGGCGGATGCGCAAATCAAAAGCCTTTCCTTGAAAGACGCCGCAGGGCGCGTTGCAAATGTAATCCTCCAGCTTGCCGATGATATCGGCACGATCCGCAAGGGTCGCGTGGAGATCGATGAGCTCCCCCTGCAGCAAGACCTTGCCAACATGGCGGGCACGTCCCGAGAAACCATTTCGCGGGTGGTTCACATGTTCATCAAGAAAGGTCACCTCGAGCTTCAGGGCAACAAGCTGATTATCAACGACTACGAGAAATTCAAGAATCTCTTCATCTGAGAGCTTCTTGAATCCGCACTTCATTATAATTGAATCAAGCTGACCCGGGAGTGTTCTGTGGACGCCAAGGCAGATCTCCATCTCCATTCCACATATTCGGACGGCGCACTTTCGCCCTACGAGCTCGTCAAGAAGGCAAAAGCCGCCGGCCTCGAAATCATCAGCATCACGGATCACGATAGCGTCGGTGCGCTGGATGAAGCCATCGAGATCGGGAAGGAATTTGATGTTGAGGTCATACCCGGAGTGGAGCTCAGCGCAACCCTCGATGATCTCGAAGTGCACATCCTCGGCTACTTCTTCGACTATCACGACAAGACCCTTCTCGAATCGCTCGCGGTGTTCCGTGAAAAACGGCTCAGGCGGGCCGAACGGATCGTGGATAAACTTAACAGGATGAATATTCCGATCAAGATCGAATCAGTGCTTGCGAACGCTGCCGGCAATTCGATCGGTCGCCCGCATATCGCGTCCGTGTTGGTGAGCGAGGGGCATGCCGAATCCTTCCATCAGGCCTTCAACAAATATATCGGCAACGGGAGGCCGGCCTACGAGCGGAAAGAGGAGTTCTCGCCTGAGGACACAGCGGCATTGATCGCCGCGGCCGGCGGGCTTTCGTTTCTTGCCCACCCCGGCCGGGCGCTCAGCGAACTGCTCCTGGAACGGTTGATCAAGTCGGGCCTCGACGGGATCGAGGTCACCCACCCGAGTCACACGCCCGACCTTGTCCGGTACTACCGCGGAATCGTAAATGAGTACTTTCTCATTGAGTGCGGGGGCTCGGATTTTCACGGGGGGTTGAAGGATGATGAGCACCTCCTCGGGCGCATCGGAATTTCGCCCGAGACTGTGGACATCATGCGCCGCAGGCTCCTCCCGAACTGATTTTCTTCACCGTTCACGCGGCGCAATAGTCATCCCCCCCGAGCATGGCAAATATCCACGAAGGCAAACTCTCCGCGCAGCCGTATTCATTCGCTATCGTCGTGAGCCGGTTCAATGAGTTCATTACCAGGCGTTTGCTCGAAAGCGCCCTCGATTGTCTGCGCCGGCACGGAGCCGCCGAGAATGCGATCGACGTTTTCTATTGTCCCGGGGCTTTTGAGATTCCCCAGCTCGCGCAGCAGGTGGCCCGTTCGGGCAAATTCGACGCAGTGATCTGTCTGGGATGCGTGATCCGGGGCGAGACGCCGCATTTTGAATATGTGGCCGCCGCGGTCGCGACCGGTCTTGAGCGCGTCGCGCTTGAAACCTCGGTCCCGGTTACCTTCGGGGTGTTGACCACGCATTCACTCGAACAGGCAATCGACCGGGCAGGAGGAAAGGTGGGCAACAGAGGATGGGATGCCTCTCTCGCTGCGATCGAGCTTGCCGACCTTCAGAAGAGCATCTCCGGTAAGAGACAATAAATTCGTCATGCCGATCATGAGGTAGTGCGTGAGCCGTGGGTGGAGGGTGATGGTGCTGCTGGGTGTTTGTGCCGGTCTGGGATTTGGGGGTGTGGGCGACTGGAGGACGTATACCGCGAAGCGGAACATACGACAGCTCGCATGGGACGCGGGCCGACAGACCGTCTGGGCGGTGACGGGCGGAGGAATGTTTTCCTACCGGGATGCCGATCAGACGTTCGTCGAACTTACCGCCTCGGAGGGTTTGCAGACGACCGATGTATCGGCCGTGGCGGTTGACCGGGAAGGGACAATTTGGGTCGGAGCCACGGACGGATTTCTCCATCGCTATCATCCATCGACGCGAACGTGGGAGTATGTCAGCGATATCTTTGACAAGCATGAACCCCAGCAGGGCATCAATAGATTAAAAGTTCTGGGTGACACCCTGATGATTCTCTCCGATATCGGTGTCAGTGTGTTCTCCATCCCGCGGATGGAATTTCGCGATACGTACAAACGCTTCGGCGCAGGATCCGGAGCCCTCGTTGGGAGCGCAACCGATCTGGCTGTTTTTAATGGAATGATCTGGGTCTCCACGCGGGCGGGCGTGGCCTCGACGCCGCTCACGAATCCAAATCCGTCCGCGCCCGATTCATGGCAGGTCTATACGACGGCCCAGGGGCTTCCGATGAACACGGTCCGGCGTCTCGAAACCGCATTCGATACGCTCTTCGCCGCAACTCCTGCGGGCCTCGCATTGTTAAGGGGATCAGCGTGGGCCACCGTCGACGGCACCGCCGGACTGAACGTGCTCGATCTCTCGTCGAACCGGCAGCCCTGCGCCGACTGCCCGAATCTCTATCTTATTTCTGATGCAGGGCTTCTGGTTTATAACGGCACATCTCCCGCGCGGCCGGTCGCAGGCGGATTCCCATCGAGCCCCACAGCCATGGCTGGAAACCTTCTGGTTGGCACCGGCTCCGGTATTCTCTTTTTCGACCAGAATTTTACCGCCCGCCTTATCACTCCCCCCGGCCCCCCGTCCGACAAATTCGTGGGCCTGGCTGTCGATCGAAGAGGAGTTGTCTGGTCGGGAACGGGCACGAATAACGGCAGCGGGTTCATGAGCTTCGACGGCGTCCGCTGGAGAGCGTATACCGTTCAGGATGATCCGCAATTGGGAAGCAATAATTACTATAAAGTCTCGATGGGATCGAACGATTCAAAATGGGTCAGCAGCTGGGGGAACGGGATCGCGATCGTCGATGACGCGGGCAATGTAAAGAAGGTCCTCAATCGTACGAACGGTATGCCGCCGTCGGTTGATCCGTCATACGTGGTCGCGGCGGGCTCGGCAACCGATCAGTCGGGCGTCACGTGGATCGCCGACCGAACCCCGCCCGGCGATACTGCCGTCGTAAAATTCAATCCGGACTCCTCCCTCGGATATGTCCGCAGCCTGATCACGCGAACTCCGAACGTCATCGTTTTCACTGATGTCGTCATCGATCTCTACGGCACGAAGTGGTTTGCAAATTACAGCCGGTTCGAACCGTTTGTCACCGGGCGCGCTCCCGGGGTCTACTATTATAATGAGAACTTCTCGATTCCCGGGACAGTGAACGGCTGGGGAAGACTTTTGACCTCCGACGGCCTTACGAGCGACAAGGCGTATGCGCTCGCGGTCGATAACGACGGCAATCTCTGGATCGGGACCGATCAGGGGATTTCCATTATCTTCGACCCGAGCGACCCAAAGAATCATATCGCATCGTACCATCCGATCAGTGACCAGCTGATTCAGGGTATTGTTGTCGATCCTCTGAATAACAAGTGGGTCGCAACGCGGACCGGTGTTTTCGTTTATTCGCCGGACGGGACCTCAATCCTTGCGCATTACACCGTCACCGGAACCGGCGGCAAACTCCTCGATGATGATGTTGCCTCGATCAGTATGAATGCCGCGGCCGGAACGATGTATTTTGGAACGGAAAAGGGTCTGTCGAGCCTGGGGACTCCCGCCCTTGCGCCGAAACCGGAATTCGACAAGCTGTCGTTTTCTCCGAATCCCTATTATCTTCCTGCATCCCGGTCGCTGGTCGTGGACGGCCTCATACAGGGATCTCTGCTCAAGATTCTAAGCATCGACGGGCGCTTGATGCGGGAAATCACTACGCCGGGGGGACGGGTGGGATTCTGGGACGGAACCGATCTCAATGGCCGATTGGTGCAAACCGGCGTCTACGTGGTCGTCGCCTATTCTGAAGCTGGATCAAAAGTTGCCGCCGGCAAAGTGGCGGTCGTAAGGAGGTGATGGAGCAACCGGGGGATTGTTGTGCAGTCAAACCTGCCACCTAACCTACAAATATTTTTTGGAGAGGGAGAAGCACGCTTATGGAAACTGTTGATACCAGCAATGAGAACATTTTTACGAAACGGGTGCGCGCGGGGAAGCGGACCTACTTTTTCGATGTAAAGGCGACAAAATCCGCCAAAGATTTCTACGTCATCATCACCGAGAGCCGCCGGATCGGTGAAGAGAAGTACGAAAAGCACAAGTTGTTTCTTTATAAGGAAGATTTCAAGAAGTTCGCCGACGCGCTCACCGAAACCGTGGCGTATGTTGAGAGCGCTCTGCTCGACAAGGTCGGACGGCCCGCGGAACGGCCGGTCGAAGCCGTCTAGCGAACTTCGAACGCCCGGTACCGGGCACTTCCCCCGCAGATCGGGGCTTCTCATCGCTACTCCGCCGTTGGTGCGACGGCTGGGGTACCATGCCCCACACCTGGCTTCCATCCGTAGCCGGTAGACCGGCTACAGGCCCCCTCTCCCCGCATCCTCGAAGCTCCAAAACAGGCCGGATTCACCGCCTCGAGGCCTCACATTCTTGACTATCGCGCGATAATTCTCTATATTATTTCCGGTTTTCTTCCAAAATGCCTAATTTTGAGAGTCTGAGAGTCATCGGAGTCTCTGTGAAACCGAAAGTGCCGGCCCATGCGCTCAGGATCAGGATCTCGCAGCTCTCCCATGGACTCCACGAATATCATTTGACCGCCGAAGCCGCGGAGATCGGGCTCGGCGAGAATTTCAGGAGGGTTGTCAACGTCGACGCAGTCCTCGATAAGACGCCCCGCCAGATCTTTCTGAAGGTCGACCTGAATACATCGGGGGCCTTCCAGTGCGATCGATGCATCGAAGATTTTGAACAGCCCGTCTCGGGCCGTTACACCATGTTTTACGTGTATGACGACCTGGACACGGCGACGTATCCGGCCGATGAGGTTCAGGTCATCACACCGGACACGCCCGTCATCGATCTCTCGGAGGATGTCCGGCAAACGGTCCTCCTCTCGGTTCCCCTGAAATTGTTGTGCAAGGAGGACTGCAAGGGATTGTGCCCCCGGTGCGGCGTAAACCGCAACCAGCGGGACTGCGAGTGTCAGGAAACGGAAGACAGTTCGCCCTGGCGGGGCCTTGAAGGTTACATGAATCGTTGATCACCCAGAGAAAGAATCCAGATGCCCAACCCGAAGCGTCGTCATTCAAAATCCCGCGGAGCCAAACGGCGAACCCATTACAAGGCTACGGTCCCGTCCATGGCCGAATGTCCGAATTGCCACGAACAAAAACTCCTCCACCGCGCGTGCCCCAATTGCGGGTACTATCATGGGCGCTCGATTATTGTTCCCAAAGAATCATAAGTAGTGCCATTCCCGCGGATACCATCGTCCCGGCTCGGTCCCGCCGTGCGGGACATCGCGGGACGGCTGCGGGTCAAAAACCCCCTGAAAAGGCCGCCGGTGGCGGGCAAAGGACTCGCCCGGGAAGTCGGCCGGGCAACGGGTCAGGGGTGGCTGGCTGCCGTTAACTCGTGAAGGTTTTTGGCCAGGGAACGGTCACACATACGGATTGCCGTAGACACGATGGGGGGGGATTTTGCTCCCCGCAACGTGGTCGCGGGCGCCGTCGAAGCGATGCGGGAAGCGAAGGACCGTCTTGAGGTTCTTTTTGTCGGCCCGCAGTCGGTGGTCCAGGAAGAACTTCACCGCCTCACGGAGAACAATCTGAATCATCAGATTGTTAACGCCCCTTCGATAATAACGATGGACGACGGTGCGATGGCCGCCGTCAAAGAAAAAAAAGATTCATCGATTGCCGTCGGAGTGTCCCTCCATAAGGAAGGCGCGGCCGACGCATTCGTGAGCGCCGGAAATACGGGTGCGGTGATGTCGGCTTCGACGCTGATTCTCGGACGCATTGAAGGCATCGGGCGTCCCACCATCGGCGCGTTCTTTCCCTCCGAAATGGGAGTCTGTCTTCTCCTCGATGCCGGCGCGAATGTCGATTGCCGGCCCCAGCATCTCTACGAGTTTGCCGTCATGGGAACCATCTATGCCCGCGAGATGCTGATGCTTCCAAATCCAACGGTCGGACTTTTGAGCATCGGCGAGGAAAGCTCGAAGGGCAACGACCTCACCCGGGAAGCCTACCAACTCCTCGCGAAGAGCCGCCTCAACTTCATCGGCAATGTCGCGGGACGCGACATCCTCAAGGGAAAGGCGTCCGTGGTGGTTTGCGACGGCTTTGTCGGAAACGTTGTCTTGAAGTTCGCCGAGGGCGTTCTCGATCTCCTGAAAACGAAATTTCGAAATCATGCGGCGAAGAATGTATTCAGTAAAATCTGGGTGGGCATGATGAGCCGGACGCTGCGTTCCGTGATGAAGGATTTCGATTATCAGGAGTACGGGGGCGTTCCGCTCCTCGGCGTCAACGGAGTATCGATCATCGGACACGGGAAATCCACGCCGAAGGCGATTAAGAACATGATTTTGAAAGCCGAGGAAATGGTGAGAAAAAACATTACGGGCAGCATTCGCGACTCTCTGGCGGCGGCAAAATGACGAGGATGCCTGAAACCGTTCGAGCCGCAATAACCGCAGTCGGGCATTATGTTCCGGAAAAAATTCTGACAAACGCCGAGCTTGAAACGATGGTCGACACGACTGATGAATGGATCCTGACCCGTACAGGCATCAGGGAGCGCCGGATCCTCGAGGAGGGCGCCACCTCCGACATGGCCGCGAGGGCTATCGAGGCGACGTTGAAAAACCGCGGTATCGGCGCGGAAGAAATTGACGTGATCATTGTTGCATCCGTCACTCCCGACATGTTTTTCCCTTCGACCGCCTGTCTGATCCAGGAGAAAATAGGCGCACGAAAAGCGTGGGGGTTCGACGTCTCGGCGGCCTGCTCAGGGTTCCTGTACGCGCTCGTGATGGGAGAGCAGTTCATCCGGAGCGGCGCTTACAAGAAGGTTGTCGTGGTCGGAGCGGACAAGATGAGCTCGATCACCGATTACACAGACCGGAATACCTGTATTCTCTTCGGCGATGCGGCAGCAGCGGTGCTCCTCGAGCCCAGCGCCGATCCGGATCTCGGTATCATCGACCACAAGCTGTATGCAGACGGTTCAGGCGGGAAATACCTCTACATGGAGGGCGGCGGAAGCCTTCATCCCCCAACCCACGAAACCGTCGACAAAAAAATGCATTACCTCTTTCAGGATGGCAAGGCCGTCTTCAAAATTGCCGTCATCGGCATGGCTGATGTCTCGGAGGAGATCATGAAACGAAATAACCTTTCGGGCGACGATGTCGATTATCTTGTCCCGCATCAGGCAAACTTGCGGATTATTGACGCATGCCGTGAGCGGATGGGCCTCGACCCTGCGAAGG
>Ga0099793_10000178_pt1 | contig 15036 bp, 14 predicted proteins | sample Rivendell_Oct201_9_FD_77319 | JGI IMG/M metagenome (GOLD analysis project Ga0099793, IMG submission 77319) | Vadose zone soil and rhizosphere microbial communities from the Eel River Critical Zone Observatory, Northern California to study diel... | ecosystem: Environmental > Terrestrial > Soil...
CCCGTCCTGCAGCGAGAGCTACGGGCCGAGGCCAAGCACATGCGCGAGACTGGACGCTGCCTCTATTGCGACGTACTCGAGGGCGAGCGGGGAGGCGAGCGCACGGTGCTGCGCGATGAGAACTGGATCGCGTTCGTGCCGCCTTTCGCCCGCTGGCCCTACGAGGTGCACCTCGCGCCGATCCGTCATCGGGCCGGGCTGCTCGATCTCGACAGCGACGAGGACGAGTCATTCGCGCGAATCCTCAAGGGACTGCTACAGAAGTACGACCGGCTTTTCAACCGGGCTCTCCCGTACGTGATGGCGATGCACCAGACGCCCGCCGGCCGAACGCTCAGCCACCATCACTTTCACGTGGAGTTCTATCCACCGAATCGGACTCGCGACAAGCTCAAGTACCTGGCTGGATCGGAGCTCGGCGCAGGCGCCTTCATCGTCGACGCGCGAGCGGAGGACAAGGCCGCGGAGCTTCGTGGAGCTTAAGCGGGAACGTCCCACAGCGTGGCATGGCCGCGCACCCGGACGGGTCAACCTCATCGGAGAGCACGTCGACTATCTGGGAGGAGTCGTGTTGCCGGCTGCGGTCGATCGCCACACGCGTGTCAGCGGGCGCGGCGCGCGTGATTGGACGATTGAGAGCGATGTCGGCGGCGGTCTCAAGTACGTGCGCGCGATCGGCATCGAGCTGGACGTACCGCCGCAGGCTGTCGTCGTGGAGTCTGATGTCCCGCCCGGGTCGGGTCTGAGCTCGTCGGCCGCACTTCTGGTCGCCATCGCCGCGGGGCTGCGCCCCAAGCTCGACGGCATCGAAGCCGCCCTTGCTTGCCAGCGCGCCGAGCAGCGCGCCACCGGCGTCCACGTCGGTGTGATGGACCAGTTCGCATCCGCGCTCGGTCGCCGCGGGCATGCCTTGCTACTCGACTGCTCGACCCTCGAATATCAGACGGTGCCCTTCCCTGACGAGCTGGTGATCGCCGTCATCGACTCGGGCGAGCATCGACAGCTGGCCGACACGCCTTACAACGAGCGCCGGCGCGAGGCGGAGGCGGGCGACCCGAAACGCATGCGGCACGTCGACTCCGAGATCGCTCGGGTCCACGCATTCGTGGATGCGCTCAAGGAACATCGCTTCGAGCGGTTGGGAGTTCTGCTCAAAGAATCGCATCAAAGCCTTCGCGATGATTTCGAGGTGTCGACTGCTACGGTCGATGCGCTGGTGGAAAGAGCCTGGGGTGTGGAGGGCTGCCTGGGCGCCCGCATCATGGGCGCGGGCTTCGGCGGCAGCATCCTGGCCTTGATCGAACGAGGTCGCGAGGAGGCGTTCGCCGAGGCGATGAGGAGCGAAGTCATCTTCTGCGCGACCGCTGACGGCGCGTTCGTGCACAACGTGAAGACCACTTGAGCGACTGTCTTTTCCTACCGCTATCGCAGCGGCCAGGCGGCATCCGTGAGCTCAGCGGCTGGGAAGCGGTATGGATGGCGCTGGGCGAGGGCGAGGCTGAGCGCCTGAACATCGGCCGGGGCGTCGACTGGAAGCCCATCGAGGTGCCGCGCCAGCTCGCTGCCCATGAGGGCAGCCAGGCGGTGTGGTATCGCACCGAGTTCCAGCGTCCCGACCACTCAGGGCGCGTCCTGCTCCGAATCGGTGGTGCGTTCCTCGCCACTCACGCTTGGCTCAACGGAAAGCTTCTCGGCTCGCATTACGGATACTTCGCGCCTTTCGGTTTCGACCTCACGCCGTACCTCAAGACCGAGAACCTGCTCGTCATCTGCTGCGAATCGCCGGTCGAGTCGCAGCCCGAAAAGAAACGTCACGTCATGGGCGTCTTCAACGACGGCGAGCTGAGGCCATATCCCGCGTCGGCGTACGCGAGCCTCCCCGACCCATACCGCTGGGAGGTGCCGGTCGGCATGTGGCGACCGGTTGGGCTCGAGTACATCGGTCCCATCGCCATCGACTGGATGCGACTGAAACCGAGCTTCGAGGCAGGCGATGGGCGCATCGAAGTCGAGGCAAGGCTTCGCAATCTCGACGGCCGCCAGATGGACGCGCAGATAGAGGTCGGCATCTCCTCCGCCGGCGGTGACGATTCGTCCGCGCCGCTGCGGCTGCATCGCGACGTCAGGTTGGCCGGCGGTGGCGAGCAGACGGTTTCAATGCAGCTGGCGCTTCCCGGCGCCAAGCGCTGGGAGCCCTGGCGCTTTGGCGGGCAGCCGATGTACCGCGCCGAGATGGTGGCGCGCGCGGCGGGCGTGGAGTCGACCCGCGTCGAGGACACATTTGCTTTCAGGGAGCTGAAGTGGGACATCGGTCCGCGCCGGTGGAGCCTGGAGGTAAACGGCCGGCCGATTTTCTTGCGCGGCGCGTGCTATGCGCCGTCGTATCGCCTGGACGAGCTCACCACGGAACGATTCGATGCCGATCTTCGGATCGCCAAGGAGACCAACCTCGACGCGCTTCGCATTCTCGCCAACGTCCTCCCGTCTGAGTTCTACAAGCGCGCGGACGCGGCGGGCATGCTGCTGCTGCAGGAGCTCCCGCTGCTCGGCGCTTACGCGTACCACGCCCGGGGCGATGACAGCCGATTCTTCGAAGCCGCCGCGCGTGAGCAGCAGGCGGAGATGGTCGAGCTTTTGCGCAACCGCCCTTCGGTCGCGATGTGGGTGGCGCATGACGATCCCCCGTGGTTGCCGGGCAATGCCGACCTCGGCGATGTCAACGCCGTCCGGCAGAACCATTCCATAGATCAGGAGCTGCGCGTCGCGTTCGAGCACCTCGACAGCACCCGACCCGCACTTGCGGCATCGGGCGAGGTCGACCAGCATGCCTTCCTCGGTTGGGCGACCGGCACTTGGAAGGGCATCACGGAAGCGGAACCCGTGATGGTCAGCGCGTTCGGTGTGCAATCGCTGCCGGCTGTCGATTCCCCTGTCTGGGAGTCCATCGGGACCAGGTGGCCGGTCGCAGACGACGACGCCGCCTGGCGGTACGCCGGGTTTCAGCCGGTCAACTGGGCCGAACGCGGGGTCGGGCTGCCTTCAGCGCACACGAGCCTCGAGTCGTTCATCGATAAGTCGCAGGCATTCCAGACGTTCGTCGTCCGTCTCGAGGCCGAGCATCTACGAACGCGCAAGTTCGAGCCGTGCTGGGGCGCATTCGCTTTTCATCTGGTCGATCCCTTTCCTGGCATCGGCTTCGGACTGCTGGACAGCACGCGTCGAGCGAAGCCGGCCCTGGATTCTCTCGCTCAAGCTTTCGCGCCGACGCGGTTGATCATCGAGCCGCTCGCCTTCGATGCCGATCGGCCGTTCGGAATCATCCAGCGTCCCACGGTTCCGTTCAGTGCGCGGCTCGTGATCGTCAACGACGACCCCGATGTGGGCGGCGCGGGCGTAGTGCGCTGGACGTTGATGCGCGAGCGGCGCGTTGGGCGTCGTGGCGTGAGCCGCATCGCTGATGCGATCCAGAGAAAGTTCTCGGGTGCAGCTGATGTCGAGGTGCCCACGGCATTCGAGCCCGCGGTCAATGCGACCACATTGAGCGTGCCCCTCGAAGTCGAAGGTGCTTACCGACTCGACGCAACCCTCACCGTATTGGGACGCGTGATTGATCGCACAGAGCTGCGATTCACGGTTACTTCGGCGTTGCCTTCGGCGCGTCCTATACCCGAGCTGCCTCGCTATCTGGCGGAAGGACTCGCCGACGTGCTGAGCCTGCGAACCGAAAAAGATGGGATGAGCTTCATCCTCGAAAACCGGACGAGGCCCGCGGTGGTCGCGGGCATCACGGGTCTGCGTCTCGACGGCGTGCCGCTCGCCCGTCACGACATCCAGGTGGAGACGCACGCGGGCCGGGCACCATTCCCGCGCCACCTGGACCTGCCCGTCGGCAGGCGGCTGCGGGTCCACGTCGTCACCGGGCAACCGCTGGGCGCCGGCCGCCACTCGCTCGACGCGGACATCACCGTTCCCGGCGTCGCATCAGGACGGGTGGTGATCAGCGGCACCGTTTAGGCGTGGCCCAGTTGCGAGTACGGGTGGCATACTTCAGCACTGAACGCGTCGACACGCGAACAGAGCGCGGGTCCGCAGGTAGGTGTTTTCGCAATTGATCCATAAACGGACTCGGGACCAAGGAGGCCCCCCACCGGATGCCAACTGAAACCGTCTATGCGGATCTCGTTCTCGCGGTGGCGGCGCTCATCGCGGGCGTCCTCTACCTGAGGGCGCGCCGCCGCCACGGCAAGCGGAAGAAGTCCGGGCCTCCGGTTCGCCCCGCAACTCCGACACCTCAAGCAGCCGCCGGTCGCGGAGCTGTCACGACCTGGGCTCCGCCGCCTTCGGCGACGCCCGCTGCTGCGGTGGCTCCGACCGTCGTGGCCGCACCGGCGCCGAGCTGGGACCAGTCCGCGCCGAAGTCGAATACCGCGGGTTGGGCCACGCCCGGCGCGCAGTCGCCTGCCTGGGGCGCGCCCGGTGGAGCACCGCCTCCCGGGGCCGCTCCGTCGCCGCCGCCGCCTCCTGCGCCGCCTCCCGCCGGGGCGCCCGGGCCGACCTGGGGTGCGCCGACTCCCTCGGCTCCGCCGGCGCCATCCGCACCGACGACCCCCGGCGCCCCGACATGGGGAGCCGCTCCGCCGCCACCACCGCCGCCGCAGGCGCCCGCCCCATCGTGGGGAGCCCCGGGTCCAGCTGCGCCGGCGGCGCCTCCGGCCCCCACCTGGGGCTCGCCCGCACCCGCGCCATCACCTTCGGCGCCGCCTCCACCACCCTCGTGGGATGCGCCCAAGCCCACCGCCCAACCGCCGGCCGTGGCGCCGTCATGGGGCAATGAGCCTGCCGTCCCATCGTGGGAGCCCCCGGCTCCGGCCACACCCGGCAGCTCACCATCGGCAGGATGGGGGGCGCCGGCGCCATCCTGGGAAGCGCCCGCTCCCCAGGTGCCCAGCGCTCCGCCCGGCGCCACCCCTTCATGGGACATGGCGCGGACCGAGGAGCCCGCCGCGCCCGCGGCGCCCTCCTGGTCGGCTCCTTCGTCGCCATTGGCGCCGCCACCACCGCCGCCGGCCGCTGCCGCACCACGGGCCCCCGCGTGGACGCCACCGGCGGCCGCGCCGCCGCCTTCGCCAGCACCGTCATGGTCGCCACCGGCGGAATCTCCCGCGCTGCCGACCTTCCCCGAGCCGCCGGTGGTTGCGCCACCAATGGCGGAAACGGTCGCCCCGCCGCCGCCACCGCCGGCGGCGCCACCTCCCGCCCCGCCCCCGCCGCCCTGGGAGGCTCCCGCCGCCGCGATCCCGGCGCCGGCGCCCGTTCCCGATGTCGCGGAGACGATCCTTGCCCCGGGCGCAGGTGCCGCAGCCGCGGCCGCCGCCCACGACGCCACCACCCTCATGCCCGCCTGGCAGCCACCCGCGACGGCTCCCCCGCCCTCAGCGGATACGCCCGTGCTTGGCGGCCCCACCCGACCGTTGCGCGCCGTCGGCGGCGGTCCTCAGGCAGAGCTCACGATCGAGTCAGGTCCTGATGCCGGCCACACGCACCGCGCCAGTGAAACCGCGCTCCGCCTTGGCCGCTCGCCCGACAACGACCTCATCCTTCGCGACCCGGCCACGAGCGGGCACCATGCTCGCGTCGAGCGGCGGGGTGAGCAGTTCTGGATCGTCGACCTCGGGAGCACCAACGGTACGCTCGTCAACGGCGAGCCGATCCAGGAGAAGGAGCTCAACCATGGTGACCGCATCACCATCGGACAGAACGCCGTTCACTTCTCCGTCCTCGGCGGTTAACCTCGTCGGCGATGCGCCTTAAGGTCGCCTCGGCGACCGACCCCGGCCTCGAGCGCGAGGACAACGAGGACTCCGTGGTCGTGTGGCGCAACAAGGCAGGTCTCGACACATTGCTGGTCGTGTGTGATGGGATGGGCGGTCACGCCGCCGGGCAGATGGCGAGCAGCATCGCGGTGACGACCCTCACGAGCGTGCTCGCGGAGGATGGTGACCAGGGTCCCGACCTCGACCGCCTCAAGCGGGCTTGCAAGCAGGCCAACACCGCTGTGTTCGAAGCCGCGCGCGACAACCCGGAGTGGTCGGGCATGGGCAGCACGATGGTCGTGGCCGCAATCAGCGGCGGCGAAGTCGGCGTGCTCAATGTCGGCGACAGCCCCGCTTACCTGTTTCGAAATGGCGACGCCAAGCTCATCTCTCAAGACCATTCTTGGCCCGCAGAGCAAGTGCGCCTCGGGGTGATCAAGCCGGAGGAGGCCGCCACGCATCCGCTGAAGCACCGGCTGACGCGAGCGATCGGTGTCTGGGAGTCGATCCAGTCCTACACCGACAAGATGAAGATCGCGGAGGGCGACGCGATCGTCCTGTGCAGTGATGGGGTCGAGACCGCGGGCGTGAGCGTCGAGGAGATGGGCAAGCTGCTGCTGAAGGACGGCGACCTGGAAAAAGGCGCAAAGCGGGTCATCGACAGATGCCGAGAGCTCGGCGCGCCCGACAACATCACAGTCGCGGTGGCGCGGGTGGAGGTCGACGTCACGAAGACTCAGGCGCTTCCTCGGCTGAAGAAGATCGGCCTAATGCAGAAAGGCGCGGACCACTAGCTCGGCGACGTGCTCGACGCGCATCGTCGAGCCTCTCGATCGGAGTCCGGACTCGAGCTGCATCTGGCAGCCCGGATTGGCGGTGACGATCAACTCCGCGCGGGTGCTCGCGACATCGTCCAGCTTCTCCTCGAGGATGCGAGCGGACATGGCCGGCTCGAGCGTGCTGTACAGGCCAGCCGCTCCGCAACAGATGTCCGGGTGCCTCATCTCGACCAGCTCGACGCCGGGCACTGAGCGGATGAGGTCGCGTGGCTGCTTCTTGATGCGCTGCGCGTGCGCGAGGTGACATGCGTCCTGATAGGTGACCCGCATCTTCACCTCGCGCTGAGGAGCGGGCAGCCCAATCTCGACCAGCCATTCGCTCAGGTCTTTCACGCGCCCCTTCAGCTCGGGATAGAAATCCTTGAGGTGGGAGCCGCAGCCGGCAGAATCGACGACGAGAGCGTCGAAGTTGGAGTCGCGATACACCTGCATGTTGACGTCGCGCAACTGTTCAGCCCCCTCGAGGTCGCCGTTGTGGGCGAGCAGCGCGCCGCAGCATCTCTCGGCGCGAGGAAACCAGACCTCGCAGCCCGCGATCTGCAGCAGCTTCACTGCCGCCTCGTGCGATTGCGGGTATAGGATCGGCATCACGCATCCGACCAGGAACGCCACGCGATACTTTCGTTCTCCGATCGGTGGTGCGATCCCTCCGGCCGGCGCCTGGAATCGAGTCCCCAGCTTCGGCAACTGCCGGCCCGAACGCAGTACTGATGTGAGGCCCACGGATTGCGCCGCTTTGGTGATCGCCCCGAAAGTTCGCAGCCGGCGCGGTTTGGCGACGAGCTGGCGCAGGGCGGTCCGCGCGAGCCAGTGCTTTGGCGCCGGCCGGCGAATCCGCTCGACCTCTGATCGCCCGGCCTCGATGATCCTTCCGTAAGGAACGCCGGACGGGCAGACGGCTTCGCAGGTGCGGCACCCAAGGCACAGGTCGATGTGCTTGGCCTGGTCTTCGGTGAATGGAAGCGTGCCGCGCTTCCACTGCGTCATGAGATAGATGCGCCCGCGCGGCGATTCGGTTTCGAGGCCGGTCTGTCGGAATGTCGGGCAAGCGTCGAGACACAGGCCGCAGTGCACGCATGTCGCGAGGTCGTCGTCGCTGAGCAGCGCGAAGGGTTGCGTGGTCACACGACAAACCTGCCTGGGTTGATCACCTGGTTGGGATCGAACGCGTAGCGAAGGCGGCGCATCAGATGCAGCGTCGCGGGTGGAGTGCCCCAGGCGCCGGCGTCATGACGAAATTCGTCGGGGCCGGCCATGAGCACGAGGGAGCCACCCGCGGCGGCGACCAGGGCGCGGATTGAGCGCACCTCGTCGGCACCGCCCGCGATCGCCCAGTTGGCGATGCCCGTCCCGGGCGAGGCCCACCACTGCTGGTCCGCGCCAAGCTCGTGCAGGATCGTGCGCAACTGATGCCGGGGTGCCGCGATGCGAGCCCAGAGCGGAGGCGCCGCTTTCGAGTGCTCCGCCCATACAGATCCGTCCGCTTCGGTCCAGCCCAGGTCTGCGACCGTGCGCTTCGTCGCCTCCGGACTGCCGAGAAATCGAGCCAGCACGCGCCCCGTCGAGAAGAGCTCCAGCGCGGCGGGTGCCATCGGCATCGTCAGCGCTTGTTCCGCGGCGGCCCACGCCTGATCCACCGAATCATGCGTTGACTGGACGGTTACATCGTGCAGGGCTTTCGGAAAGACCTTGAACGAGGCGGCCACGATCACTCCCAACGTTCCCAGTGCGCCGTAATGCAGTTTCATCAGGTCGTAGCCGCTCACGTTCTTGACCACGCGCCCGCCTGCGCTTGCCAGGCGGCCGTCGGGCAGCGCGACACGGATGCCGATCAGAAAATCGCGTGCCGAGCCATAACGCAGGCGCAGCGGTCCGGTCCAGCCCGTCGCGAGCAAGCCGCCGATGGTGTGGCCGGGAGAGTTGTGGGGGTCGAGGGGGAGGAACTGGCCGCTCTTGCCGAGCTCGGCCTGCAGCGCCTCGAGTGTGATGCCGGCCTCGACGCTCACCACCATGTCGGCCTGGGAGTGCTCGAGAACGCGATCGAGCGCGGTGGTGCGAATCTCGACGCCCTTTCGTGTTGGCGGGTCTCCCATCTGCGCGGCTCTGCCGCCGCCGGCTGGGAAGACGGACTCGCCTGCCTCGGCCGCGTCGTGCAGCCGTCGCGCCAGCTCCTCGGCCGTGGCCGGCTTCTCGACGGTCGTCCGGCTCATCACCACCACTTGGCCTCGATGGCAACGCCGGTCCGCCCGGCGAGGTGGGGAACTTTGCGATCGGGGTCGGGAAAGATCTTCCCGGGGTTCATGATCCCGGCGCCGTCGAGCGCACCTTTCACGCGCCGCATCGCGTCGAGATCGTCGGCGCTGAAGACCCAGGGCATGAACGCGCTCTTCTCGAGCCCGATCCCATGCTCGCCCGAGAGCGCGCCGCCGAGCTCCACGACCGCACGCAGCATTTCCTCGCCGGCGCTCTCGACCTGAGGCAGGACGCCGGCGTCGCGGAGGTCGAAGAGGATGTTGGGATGCAGGTTGCCGTCGCCCGCGTGGAAGACGTTCGCGACCGGAAGCTTGTAGTGCACGCCGATCTCGCCGACGGCGGACAGGATTTGTGGCAGGCGGCTGCGCGGCACGACGCCGTCGTGCAGGTAGTAGTTGGGCTTGATGCGTCCGAGCGCACCGATGGCGCCCTTGCGACCGGCCCACAGCAAGTCGCGCTCGGAAGGGCTCTGCGCTTCGCGCATTGCGTAACCCTGGTTCTCGGCCAGCACGGTGCGGATCGCCGCCATGAGCTCGCGTGTCGACTCGGGGATGCCGTCGACCTCGACCAGGAGGACGGCGCCGGCGTCGGTCGGATATCCCGCTTGGTAATGCGCCTCGACGGCGCCGACCGTGACGCGGTCCATCATCTCGAGCGCCGCTGGGACGATGCCACGCCCTATAACCGCCGACACCGCTTGGCTCGCGGTCTCGATGGTCGGAAATGCGGCGAGCAGCGTGGCGACGCTGGGCGGCGTGCGAAGGAGCCGCACCTTGATCTTCGTGATCGCACAAAGCGTTCCTTCCGAACCGACCAGCACGCCGCACAGGTCGAGGCCGACGCGATCGGGCGCGTCGCCGCTCACCCAGTGCACGCTTCCGTCCGCGAGCACGACCTCCATGCCCAGCACGTGGTTGGTGGTGACCCCGTAGTACAGGCAGTGAGGGCCGCCGGAGTTCTCAGCCGCGTTGCCGCCGATGGTGCAGGCCTTCTGGCTCGACGGGTCGGGTGCATAGAAGAGCCGGTGCGCGGCAGCGGCGAGCGAGAGCTCCTGGTTGACCACGCCTGGCTCGACCAGTGCGGTTTGGGCGACCGGATCGATCTCGAGGATCCGCCGCATGCGCGTCACCTGCAAGGCGATGCCGCCGCGAATCGTCACCGCCCCGCCCGAGAGCCCGGTACCCGCACCGCGAGGCACGACCGGGATGCGGTGCTTCGCGGCGAGCTTGATCACCGAGGAGACCTCGGCCGTCGTTGCCGGCAGGACCACGGCGTCTGGCGCCGCACCTTCGATCGACGCGTCGCGCTCGAAGATGCGCAGGTCGTTGGCGGAGGCGATGACGTGCTCGCGGCCGACCGCCCGGCGCAGCTCGCGGATGACCTCGGGCGCGAGACCCATCAGGCTCGCGGGGCCTCGAGCTCGGGGCTGTGTTCGAAGGCTTCGAAGCGTCGGGTCATAGCGTCTGGCAGCCCGGGAGCCTCGGTCGCTTCGGCCCCGACGATCAGAACGGCGAGCCAGCGTTTGCATTCCTCGTCGGATGGCATGCGGTCGGCGCGCTCGAAGATGGCCTCCTGGATCCGGCTGTGCGGCGAGACCTGGATCGTGTACCAGACCGAGAGCCCGTCCGCGGTGACTGCGTGATGGCGCTCATCCACGCGGCGGTTGACGGGGAGTTTCATCGGTCGCTCTTCCGCGGCGGCTCGCAGGCGCGCGGCCTGGATCGCAATCTCGTCGGCCATGGGGTCCAGCTTAAACTCGAACCCATGGATGGCCGAAAGAGGGTGGAAGCGGCGATCGCCATGGGTGTGGCCGACCGGCCGCCGTTCGGAGCGTGGGGTCACACGTATCGCGAGGAATGGTCGCCTGCGGATCTCGCCGCCGTCACGGTTGAGCGGGCGCGACAGTTCGGATGGGACTTCGTGAAGTTCCAACCGCGCGCATCCAGCTTTGCGGAGGCGTTCGGATCCGTCTACAAGCCCGCGGGACATCGCCTCAAGGGCCCCGTTCTCGAGAGCGAGGCGGTCGCCGACCTCGATGCGTGGAGCACGGTGGCCCTCGTCAATCGCAAAGCGCTGGACGACCAGGTCGAATCGATCCACCTCGTGGCGAAAGAGCTCGGGTTCGGCGTGCCGGTGATCCAGACGGTGTTCAGCCCGCTGACGGTGGCGGGCTATCTCGTAGGCAAGAATTCGTCGAGGGTCGTACGAGAGCTGCGCAAGCATCCCGACCTGGTCCGGCCGGCGTTGGACCGGATCGCCGAAGCTCTCATCGATTTCAGCAAGCGTTCCGTCGCAGCAGGCGCAGCGGGCATCTTCTATGCGATCTCCGGCTACGCAAGCCGAGAGGCCATGCCGGAAGAGGTCTATCGCGAGCTGGTCTTGCCCACCGACAAGGCCGTGCTCGGCCAGCTTCCGCATGAGGCGTGGTTCAACGCTGTGCACCTTTGCGGATCGAAGCTGCACTTCGACCTGGTCGACGACATGCCGTCGCAAGTGGTGAGCTGGTCGATCCACAACCTCGGCACGCCGACCCTGTCGCAAGGCCGCAACCTGAGCGGCCGCGCCGTGATGGGCGGCCTCGGCCAGCGCAAGAGCCTTCTTTACGGTCCGCCGTCGGAGGTCCAGGCCGAGGCGAGGCGCGCGATCGCCGACACGGGCGGCCGCGGCCTCCTGCTCGCTCCCGGATGCTCCGTGCCGCCGCGCGTCCGCGACATCAACCTGGTGGCGATCGGAGAAGCGGTGGCGGCTTGAGTCGGGCAGTCGCCGGTCTCGCGGAGATCGTGCTCTGGGTGCGCGACATGGATGCGGCGCTGCATTTCTATCGAGACCTCTTCGGACTGGAGGTCATCTCGCCGCCGGCGTTGCCCAACAAATTTCTTCGTGCGGGGGACGGTGATGAAGGAGTGCCGGAGATGATCGTGCTCGTGCCCCATCCCGACTCTTCTTCGGCGTTCCCGCGCGAGAAGGCCGAGCGGGTGCTCCACCACCTCGCGTTTCGAGTCGAGGCACAGGCGTACGACAAGCTCGGGCAGAGCTTCGCCGCCGAAGGACTCGAGGTGCGCTCCGGAGTCCATCCAGTGCTCAAAGGAGTCCGAACGTTCTACGTCGACGACCCGGACGGCAACGAAGTCGAGGTCATCGCCCCGGCCTGATTCGTCATCGACACACTGAGGAGCCAAGAATGCCAACTTTGAGAATCGAACATGCGGTCCCCGACTTCACCGGCTGGAAGCGGGCCTTCGACAGTGATCCTGCCGACCGCAAAGGTTCTGGGGTTCGTCGATATCAGGTCATGCGGTCGGTCGAGGATCCGAACTACGTGATGATCGACCTGGAGTTCGACAGTCTCGAAGAAGCCGAAGGCCTTCTCGCCAAGATGCGCCGAGTGTGGAGCGGCGACGGCCGGAGGGTCATGCGCAACCCGCAAGCTCGAATTGTCGACACTGTCGAGGCGATTGAGCTCTGAGGACTCTCCATCGCTAGGCCGTCACCCGCTTGAGCGTCAGGTCGCCTGTGGCTTGGTCTCTGCGGCCGGCTGTGGGCTGCGCGTCGCGAGCGTGATCCCCACACCGACGATGAGGGCGATGGTCCCGATCAGAACTGACGCGGGCTCCGGCAGGTGGATGCCAAGGGCCTGGTCGAGCGAGTAGAGCCCCGGTCCTGTGAGGGCCAGAGCCGCCACTGCGGCGATAATCGCGAGGTTGAACTCGTAGCCGCCCTTGCTGACCCAGAAGCCCCTGGAAAGGTGAACGGTCACGATGGCGACGAGCATGGAACCGGCGATGGCGAGGCTTCCGAGCGGAGAGAGGAACCCGAGCGCGAGCAAAATCCCGCCCCCGAACTCCGCGAGCGCCGCGATCCAGGCCCAGGGCTGAGCCGGCCGGATGCGGAGCTTCTGGACCATCTGGGTCCAGCCGTTCATGCCGGGGCCGCCCCACCAGCCGAAGAGCTTCTGGGCGCCGTGCGCGGCCAGGATTCCGCCGACGACGAGACGAAGAATCAAGAGTCCAAGAGCTGTCATATCGATCCCCCAGGATTTAGTTGCGTATGCACATACCCAACCCTGGGCGGGTTCAAAACGTTCCCTGGAGCCGGAATAGACTCTTGAATCCGAACGCGGGCCCGTAGCTCAGAAGGTCAGAGCGGCCGACTCATAATCGGCTGGTCGTTGGTTCGATTCCAACCGGGCCCACCAGATTTCCGGTTCATCTCGGGTCGCCCATGATGGACGCTGCTTATCAGCGGCGGCTCAGGGCGATTTTGGGCGACCCGGTTTTGAGCCTTACGGTTCTCGATCCACGGACGGAAGAGCCCTATCAACAGCTTTGCGAACTCTTCATGGAAAGCAACGAGGAGCAGAGAGCTCATATACGTGCCGGTTGGCCCTATGGAAGGGAGTGGCGCATTCCGGTGCCCGGGACGACCGCTGACTGGCGCGGAGGTGAGGTGTCTCAGCGGAGGGTGCGCGCATGGTTTATCAGTCATGCGATCGAGCCGAGCGTTCCTGACTGGCGCGATGTGGTGGTCGGCTTTCCCGTGATGTATCGGGTAGCCGATCAACTCGGAATGAACGCTGAGGCGCTGTTCATGGAGGTCGCCATGGCGTCGATTCCCGAGGTGCGGAAGCTCTTGGTCGATTGGATTTCCGAACCTGAGCATCAATCCCCGGAGGACGGGGGCTGGAGGCTTGTCGAGACCCCGGACGGCCCGCGCTACAAGCTGTCCTGGTGAACACTGGTCCCTGCTATTGGGTGACCAGGTGCCACTCTTCCTGGCTGATCGCCACGACGAACGGCCCGCAGACCTTCGCCAGTTCCCGAACAATCCGAAAAACCATCTCGTTGGTCCCGCGGTGAAAAAAGATGCTCTCCAGCGGGCGGTCTTTCGGGCTGTCTCTGAAGTTGACCCAGATCACCGCCCAGTCAGACTCGTCGGCGGAGTTGCGCACTTCGGCGTCGAACCCGTCATCACCCACTCTGTACTCAACCCGGCACGCGGCCAGGTGATCGAGCACCGTGCGCAATTCGTCCGGCGAAGGGTCGCGTGAAAAAGGCAGCGGGGTCGGAAGTTCCAGGCCACAGGAGCGCAGCCAGCTGATCCCGTTGTCGCGATCGAAAAACTTGAGCGGGTACGCCGAATAATTCGCCCCCATCTCGCACCGCATTCTAGGGGCGGCTAACATCGCTTCGTGATTCGCGCAGTCCACGCGGATGCGCTCCTCGACCCCGCCACCGGCGAGACCACGCGCGAGGCGGTGATTGTCATCGACGACGGCCACGTGACGCACGCAGGACGACGCGCTGCGACGCAGGTGCCTCGCGAGGCCGAGACGATCGATGCCTCAGGCCTAACCATCCTCCCTGGCTTGATCGACTGCCACGTGCACCTCACCTCGCTCGGTGAGGGTCTCGATTTCGCGCGCGAGCTCACCACGCCGCCGACGCTCGAGCTGATGCGCGCGGTGAGGGCCGCCAGACGCACCCTCGACGCCGGCTTCACGGCGGTACGCGACGCGGCCGGCTCACCCGCGGGAATACGGATGGCAATCGACGCCGGCTACTTTCCGGGCCCGCGGATGTTCGTCACCGTCAGCGCCCTCAGCCAGACGGGCGGGCACACCGACTCACACTTCATGTGCGGCGCCGACCTCGACATCCCGCTGCCGGACCGGCCCTACATGGTCGTCGACGGCGTCGAGGCGATGCGGCTGCGCGTGCGCGAGGTGATCCGAGCCGGAGCGGATTGGATCAAGCTCTGCACCTCCGGTGGCGTCCTTTCCCCAGGCGACCAGCCTCACCACTCAGCGCTCACGCTCGAGGAGATAAGGGCTGCGGTCGAGGAGGCGGCGACCCAGGGCCGCAAGGTCATGGCCCACGCCCAGGCAAACACCGGGATCAAGAACGCGCTCAAGGGCGGCGTGGCCACCATCGAGCACGGCATCTGGCTCGACGGCGATGCCATCGAGATGATGCTCGATGGCGGCAACGCACTCATCCCGACGCTGGTCGCACCGCAATGGGTCATCAGGCATGCCGAGGCGGGGAAGATGCCGGCTTATGCGGCCGACAAAGCGCGTGCCGTGGGCAAAGACCACACCAACAGCATCCGGATGGCTGTCGAGGCCGGAGTGA
>Ga0099793_10000179_pt1 | contig 15019 bp, 16 predicted proteins | sample Rivendell_Oct201_9_FD_77319 | JGI IMG/M metagenome (GOLD analysis project Ga0099793, IMG submission 77319) | Vadose zone soil and rhizosphere microbial communities from the Eel River Critical Zone Observatory, Northern California to study diel... | ecosystem: Environmental > Terrestrial > Soil...
AGCGTCTCGGTCACTTCGCTTAACGAGTTGTTTGGTCGGTTGGAGGATGAAGGGGCGAAGTCTCTTGCTGAACAAGGCGTTTCTGGAAGAATGATCCATTTTGAGCGCTTCCTTGATCTGAGATACTCGGGACAGGGATACGAACTATCAATTCCAATTCCACGGAAGGCTCTCGATCGTCAACTGCTTTCTGGAACGGTGAAAGTGTTTCACAATGCCCACTTTTCACGCTACGGTCACTCCGACATTGAATCTCCGGTGGAGCTAGTGAACTTGAGGCTCAATTGTCGCGGCAAACAGGTTAATCCGACGTTTGAGCGTCTTGAAGTAAGCAAGAATTTGTCCGCGAAGATCTCGAGGCCTGTAGGTTTCATCGAGGGCCGGGCAAAAGAGTGCCCAGTCTACGACCGAGGGTCTCTAGGCGTGGGATTCATAGCGAGAGGCCCCGCAGTACTGGAGGACTACGATTCCACGCTGATCATTCCACCACGGTGTCGTTACATTGTAGACACTTATGGCTCTGTGATTGTTACCGTGACATGATGCCATAATCGGACGACCTGCTGGTGTAACGGACCTCGCATGCCCAGGGTTACAACATGACCATATGAGAATCCTCCATCGAACAATGGCATTCAAAAGGAGTATCGAAAATGCCAACCCAATCAAACAATCCCGACCCAATGGCCTCCTTCCGTCCGTTAATGCCATCGTTCATACGGTTGATAGCCAGTGTCATCGTGCTAGTCGTTGTTGAGGGCGTCATCCTAGGATTCCAAGGAATCAACCAGACAATATACAGCTCCACAGTCACGGTCGCCAACATCGCAGTACTGTTCATCGGGCTTATCGTAGCCCTTGTCGTCCTGAAGTTCGGAACACAATTCTCCAACGCATTCTCAGACGCGTACAAGAACTACCGAACATTCACTCCAGTGCTCGCCTGGGTGTTCCAGATCATAGGACTCTGGATCCTCTACACTGTCAGTGCCCCAGTCGCTGCCCCAGCTTTCACCTCAGCACCATACGCATATCCACTGATCTTCCTGTTGCTGGCTTTGTTCCCAACCATGAAAGTCGTAACAAGCGTTGTCCACTCGCTGGAAACGCCAACTACGAAGCACAGCAACGACTAGAACGGATCGGGCCAAGCCGCACAGAAAGAGCGGTCGACAAAATCCAGTCTTTTTTCTCCACTTACGAGCGGAGCTTATGGTACTCTTTGAATACGCCTTATTGAGGATATCATATGTCGAAGAATGCTTACTTTGAAAGTCGGCGTTAACGACCCGATCACTTTCGAGGTCGTGAAGAACGCATTAGGAGCTATTGCCGACGAGATGGGAATCGTCCTTCGCCGGTCAAGTTATTCTCCGAACATCAAAGAGCGCAAGGATTTCTCATGTGCTCTCTTCGACAGTGATGGCCGCCTCGTGGCTCAAGCCGAGCATATACCTGTGCACCTTGGAGCGATGCCACACTCTGTTAGAACGTTGCTTCGCGAATTCAAGGATGACATACACGAAGGCGATGTTTTCATACTAAACGATCCGTTTCATGGCGGGACGCACCTGCCTGACATAACGATTGCTCAGCCAATCTTCTACAATCATGAGCTTGTGGCCTTTGCTGTCAATCGTGCCCATCACTCGGACATTGGAGGCTCCACTCCAGGAAGCATGTCTCCATTATCGACAGACGTTCACCAAGAAGGTGTGCTAATTCCTCCGACAAAGCTCGTGGACCAAGGTAGACTCAACAAGCCGTTCCTCGCATTCTTATTGTCGAATGTTCGGACGCCGAAAGAGAGACTCGGAGACTTGCGTGCTCAGGAAGCCGCAAATACGGTCGGAATGAGACGTATGGTTGATCTTTGCCAGAAGTATGGGATCGAGACCATCACACTATGTCTTGACAGACTACTAGAGTACTCTAGACGCCTCATGCTCAATGAAATTCGCAGGCTGCCTCGAGGCTCGTTCTCCGCCGTGGATTATTTGGACGATGACGGCTACGAAACACGCAACATACCAATCAAAGTCAAGCTGACCATAACCAATGACGGACTGGACTTTGATTTCACAGGATCGTCAAAACAGGTCCATGGAGCCGTCAACGCTGTCTACAGCATCACTATGTCAGCCGCGTACTATGTCGTCAGATGCGTAACCGATCCCTCGATCCCAGCCAACGAGGGCTGCTTCAGACCGGTGACAGTGGTTGCGCCGAAAGGGACGATTGTAAACGCTCAACCCCCTTCTGCCGTAGCCGGTGGGAACGTTGAAACCTCACAGAGGATCGTTGATGTTGCTCTGAAAGCATTCTCGCAAGTCGCGCCGGAAAGAGTCTGTGCGGCATGCCAAGGGACGATGAACAACCTCACGATTGGAGGCATTCATCCTAGGACAGGGCAATACTTCGCCTATTACGAGACGATTGCAGGCGGTTTCGGTGCTCGACAGAACAAAGACGGAATTGATGGCATACATAGCCACATGACAAACACAATGAACACCCCGATCGAAGCGCTCGAAGCGGCGTATCCATTCCGTGTAAGGAGTTACATGCTCGCCGAGGGAACGGGTGGGAATGGCAGGTTTAGAGGCGGCATGGGAGTGATCCGAGATATCGAGCTTTTGAACGACAACTCGATAGTGACTCTCTTCGGGGATCGCCAGACGAACAATCCGTGGGGGCTGAAGGGAGGTTTGGATGGACAAAGAGGACAATACAGACTTATTCGAGGAAACACGAAGCCCGCGACCCTAAGGTCGAAGTGTGTGGTCCGAACGAGATATGGCGATGTTGTTAGCATCCGAACACCTGGTGGAGGGGGTTATGGCGATCCATGAAGGCCGAGTATGAAGTATCAAAATGGATGAGTTAGCCCACTTGCAGTGATAATCGGCAATAGATGGATTGACATGGATAACCTAGCTAAATTAGTCCGATTGTACAATTCAATGGTCCCGTGTCAAGTGCTCGGACTTACACTGCCCTCATGCATATCTTTCTCATCCTTGCCGTGAGTTCTCTCGGGCTCGCCTTCTACTCTTTCCAGAAGGATCTCGGCGTCCAAGAAGCGGTCTCCGGCGGATCCAATGTAGTCGTAGACTACAAGACTGAGATAACGAGCTTCAACACGATGATCCTCAACCTCGACACTCAGATCTCTCAACTAAGGGGCATTAACTCAGACTCGCGACATTTGGAATCCCAAGTGGTTCAAGCTCAACTCGCGGCCCTGACACCGTCAGCTCAAACAGCTCAATTGGAAGGTGAACATTTGCGATTGCAGGCAATGATCGGGCAATCACAAGATGCAAGCCTCGTAGGCTCATTTTTTTATCAGAACAATATGTCCTACTACTCAATACTTGATGGAGTTTACGTTAACACAGGTCTTACCGTTGCTCGCTTGGCAAACGTAACTTTCAATTTTTACTCGCAGCCGAACGGGCAAGGTATGATACTTTGCTCAGTGACCTACCAACTCGGCACTGTTGCAAGTCATGTAATCACAACTCTTGGCAGGATTATCTGTGGAACGGGGACGATGAACGTTGGATCTGTGACTTTTCAGTTCAAATGGTCTTAGGCCTTGATCGCAATCCGGAGTAGAATCAATGCTTCGACTAGTTTATTCTCCGTACATATGAGAGAACTAAGCGGTGCTTCGTTATGAAGATCTCACAGCCGGTTTCGGAGATGCAAAATGGAGCAATCGTAGAATTCGTGAGGGACAATTACAACAGGAAGATAGTCGAGGTGGGCGTAGGCCAGAGGATGAATGTAGCTGAGAAAATCAAAGAGACAATGCCGACGACCGAGGTCCTCGTGACAGATACTCGAGAATCTGTGATCAGGTCCTATAATGGAAGCGGGGTACGAGCTATTGTCGATGATGTATTCTCACCGAGCCTACACGTGTACCAAGGTGCCTCTCTGATCTACTCACTCAACCCGCCAATAGAAATTGTTCCTGCACTAGAAAAGCTTGCCAAGGAAATCGGAGCGGATCTGCTTGTCAAACCCATGGCCGACGAACAGGACATTTTCTATAACAGCAGCAAATGGAAACGGGTCATGAAGCAAGGATTAGCCATAGGCTGGCTACTTCCGAACGATCATCGATCAAGTTAAGCTGACAATATTTTCAATAAGCCCATGTAAGACACCTCTGGTGTCTTCCTACCTATTCTTTGGTGTCGTGTGAACAGAAGGTAGGCCGAATTCATGAAACTGCCCACTAGTAGGGATATTGTGGATGGACACCGTGAGGCTGTTATACCTGCCAACAAGTGCCCCTGTGACAAGGTTAACAATCCTTGGTCAGGACTCTCAAGACGAGTTTGAAGGGGACAAACATCAGCGAGAAGGACGCAGAAGAGATCATTGGTGGAGTCCAGGAGATGTACGATCGAATACCGGCACTTTTCCGGCCCATGCTTCCAAACCTTCCAGATGTGTTGAGAAGAATTCCTGCGAGCGCTCAAAAATACACTCTTCGAGAGATCATAGAACTCCTCGATTACGCCTACGAGAACGGTCTCCTCAAGAGGTAGTAGCCTCGACCGGCAGGTTCATCGGAGAAGACCCTTGAGCCATCCCTCCAAGGAGATAACCGGGACAGGTGGCCAAGAGCTTTCATCGAAGAAGATCGCGCTCCTTATCACTAGCAGTGTCGCCGCTTACAAGACCCCGGACATTGCAAGGGAGTTGATGCGGCACGGAGCTGAGGTGTACGCGGTCGTAACCCCGGCCACCGAGAAGATAGTAGGTATCGAGCTTTTGGAATGGGCGACAGGCAACAAAGTAGTCACTGAGCTCACGGGGAAGCTAGAACACATCAAGCTAGCAGGCAACACTCCCGATAAAGTTGACCTCGTCCTCATCGCCCCCGCGACCGCTAACACGATTGGAAAAATAGCTTGTGGAATCGATGACACTCCGGTCACAACCGTAGCAACTGTTGCGATCGGTTCAAAGATACCAGTTCTCATAGCCCCTGCTATGCACGAGCCAATGTATGAGCATCCCATTGTTCGGGAGAACATAGAACGCCTCAAGGGCATCGGGGTATGGTTTGTCGATCCCGAACTGTCAGAGGGTAAGGCGAAACTTGCTCCGATAGAAACGATTCTCAGAACTGTCATCGGTCGATTGTCCGGACACAAACTGGATCTAGAAGGACTCAAGGTACTCATCACTGCAGGTCCAACAGTAGAACACATCGACCCTGTCCGACTCATCACTAATAAGAGCTCAGGAAAGATGGGCATCGCGATTGCTGAGGAAGTCGCCTCAAGAGGGGCAGAGACAACCTTGATCCTAGGCCCAAGTCAAACGGAACCACCAAATGCTATCCGAACAGTGAGGATTGAAAGCACTGAGGAGATGCTTCAAGCCACGGTCAACGAGTTGAAGAAAGCGGATTATGACATGCTGTTCGCCGCCGCCGCTCCAAGTGATTACAGATTGAGTTCGCCATTCCCGTCGAAAGTGAAAACTAGACAGCACAATAAGCTTAACGTTGAACTACAGTCGACGCCAAAGATCATTGCAGAGGCACGACGGACAAGTCCGAAGACCCTTCTGATCGCTTTCAAGACGGAACACGGTGTCACTGACGAGGAATTGGTCGACCAAGCATTCACTGCGATCGGCGAGAAGAATGCTGATCTTGTTGCCGCGAATGATGTGAACCGGCATGGGGTAGGCTTTCAGGCAGACACGAACGAACTCTTTGTAGTTGATGGGGCCAAGAAGGTCGTACACATCCCTCTGGCCGACAAGCGAGAAGTCGCAAGGCAACTGGTTGATATCGCTGTCAAGAAGCTGAAACGGTAGCAGAATCCGAGGCTTTCATCGAGTGCCTAAGACAATTAATGCAGCCGGGGTACAATTGAGACCCAGCCGGGACTCTGTCAAGGATACTATCTTCGAAGCTTTGAGACTCGGCAAGAGCGCGGCTGAGAAAGAAGCGGATGTAATTTGTTTCCCTGAGCATTGGTTGCCAGAGAAGAACATTCCAGCGAAAATGGACCCATTGCCCGCACTCCAATCATTGGCGGAAGAGTACGGCGTTCTGATTGTCGGCGGCGCATTCTACGAACGGATTGACGGCCGGCTCTATCTCAGCAGCCCCTTGATAGGCAGGGATGGAGAACTGAAGGGCCGCCAGTTCAAAGTCCACCTGTTCCGCCGCGAAAAAAAAATCGCAAAACCAGGAAAATCACATAGGATGTTCCAAGTGAACGGGTATAAGCTTGGAATCCTGGTATGCTATGACATAGACTTTCCAGAATCTTCCCGGTCTCTTGCACTTCAAGGCGCTGATCTGCTGTTCTGCCCCTCAAGAATAGTCAAGTACGGCATTGAGCCATGGCACCAATACGTTACAGTTAGATCACTGGAGAATAGAATTCCCATCGTTGCTCCCAACGTGTATTCTCCGCCATGGTTCCCAGGAGCTAGTGTAATTGTTGATCTACATGAAGACCCGAAGACAAAGATCTCGTACTCTCGCGCCAGCACATTACACAACGGACAAAGAACCGGCCTAGTTTTCCAGGATTTGGATCTAGCCTATCATAGACGGCTGAGAAGAGAGAGATTCTCCGACAGGCAACCGAGAGCGTACGGGAACCTATCGTAAGGAATCCGCCGACTTTGGCTGTCAGAACGGAAGTTGTTCGAGCAATAATCTTCGATCTTGACCGGACCCTGATCAAATCCCAAAGAGGCTCTGATAAGGCGCTGAGTAAGGTTGCCAACTTTCTTACACAATATCTCAAACGGCAAGGTCACACCATATCTAGAGCGAAAATCTATGGTAACTTGGGTTCGATAGCGAAATCTTTCGAGAGCCACGGCCTCTATAACCGGGACGAGTGGTGGATCATTCTTTTGCGAAGGCGGGGGCTGTTCCACCTGAGCGGCAGATGGGTTCACGAGGTAACCCTGCTCTATTGGAGAGCGTACATTGCCGCAAGCTCTCCTTACCCCGATGCTGAGTACACTTTGCGAACTCTGAGAAAACGAGGTTACCGGCTGGCACTAGTCACTGATACAGATGGGACACCCGGGATGAAGAGGAAGCGAGTCAGAGAACTTCCATTCTACGACCTGTTCGAGACAGTGGTGGTTGCAGGGGAAGACACGCCCAAGATCAAGCCTAGCAAGATACCTTTCACTCTCGTCGCCAAGAGATTGAGACTATATCCCAAGAAGTGTGTCTATGTAGGCGATAATCCGAAGGTTGATGTTAAGGGCGCTAAAGCAGTGGGTATGCAAACTATCCTTGTCAGCCGGCGCGGGTTGAAAGGTGACCGTCCAACACTCGTCATAAACTCTCTCAGCCAACTTCTCAGAATATTCAAGGGCATAGATGGGTAGTTTCCCCAGATACCAGAATCGCGCTTTTGCTTCTTCCGGGTTCGGCCCGGTTCAACCGATTGCCAGCTAACTGGTTTGCTTCAAGAAGACTACTTGGTCTGCCAATTGACCTAGTTTTAGTCGTATAACGTCCGCTAACTCGCCTTCTTGCTCATAACCGATAAACCTCCGGTCAAGTTCTAAGGCTACTTTGGCAGTAGTTCCGGTGCCAAGGAAAGGATCTAGAACTCTGTCTCCGATTATAGAGAACATTCTAATCAATCTGTAGGGTATTTGTTCTGGGAACGCTGCAGTTCTTCGCTGGTATCCGTTCATTGTCTGGCGGACTCCAGTCACACTCCAGACTTGTGAAAACCACTCGTCTCTTTCAGCCTTCGTGAATTTGCTCTTGTATCGGTCGGGGTCTTTTGGCGGAAACCTTCTCGGATTGCCCTTTCGGAATATGAGTATGTATTCCATGTCCAGCGTGACGTATGCGTTAGGCGGAAGGAAACCTGAGCCTAGGAACGCTCCCTTGCCCTTGTACGAGGGCTTGCTGGTTGGTTTCTTCCAAAGAATGTATGGAAGTGTAAGAAAGTCTTCTCTCTCGAAGGCTTCGATGATACGAGAATGATTGGGGAATACTCGGAAGACCCCGTCGACGGTCCTGGTAGCGTCTCCGATGTTGACGCAAGCGATTCCACCTGGCACAAGAACTCTTCCAACTTCCTTCCATACTCTACCTAGGTAATCATGCATTTCTTCATAGGTCGTAGCGGAGGCAAGGCGAAAAGTCTCGTCCCAGATAGATATCATTGGATATGGTGGCGATGTAACGACCAAATGGACCGATTCGTCAGCCAGCTCAGTCATTCGGCGACTGTCGCCGATCACCACTTGAGACTCTGGCAATGTTACCGGCTGGTAAGAGGAGGAGAGATTTATCCTATGTATTCTGATTTGCCGCTCTGATCCGCCCCGAGGCGTTCTCCGGCCGCGGCTTTTTTGAGGGCAATATCTACGTCGCCGGCTTGCTTCTCCAGTTCGGACATGTCTAGATCGAGTCCCAGCTTCCTTGTCAGGACGCGGAGTATGATGATTGCAGCTCGTGGGTCGACCATGAAGCCGGATGTTTCGCCTGAGAGGAATAGTCCCTTCATATTCCGGACTTTTGCTAATCCCGGTATCAGTCCGTTCATCCATGTCACCGCACCACTATCGATGATTTTTACGTCGAGCTCCTTAAGCTCGTTAACGAGCGCTGTCTCGCTTGCAGCACCGTAGACGTTGGGCTTGTCGACCATACGTCCTGTGATGAATGCGCCTACAGTCACTATGAGGTTTACTCCGAATTTCTGGGCAAGGTCGATTACCGCCTCAGAAAGTCGAAATGCTCCTTCAGGAAGTATCGGTTGAGCGTCACCAGTATAGAGGAGAAGATCTACCTGCGATTCCTTATTGACCCAGTAGTAGATCTCATGCTTCATCAAGTCTACTTGACCATCAGGTGTCATCAGTAGCCTGGGCGGGAGATACTCGGAGTATAGATAGCCGATCTTTACCGCCTTTAGGGTCTTGATCAAATGGTCAAGAACGATTTTTGCAACCCTTCCACTGTCTGGAAGGCCCACGATCATGATTGGGTTCCTCAGCTGGGGCGTTTCGGTAAGATGAAGGTCTATCGATTCTTGCATGTTGGGCCTTTTCAATCTCCAGCTCTGTTTGGTGACTAATGAATGAGAACGAAGGGGCGTCTTGATAGACATTCTGGTTTTTACAATTTCAATTATGAAGGAAATGGGATGTATTCTTGAATGAGATTTTGGACCCTTAACCTAGCTCCTTAAATTATGGGAGAGTGATACACTTGCCTACCGCAGGCGGGCTTCTAAATGGGCGTGCAAATGGCAAAGTTCATGCTTTCTCTTCGCGACGAGAGTTTCAAACTCCTAGTAAGTGAGGCAGAGGAACGAGGCATCTCGATCCAAGAATTGATCCGTGCAGTTATCATACCGGACTGGGTCAAGCAAAACATTAGCGTAAAAACACAGTCAACCCCTAGCTCCAGCAACGGCAATGGCCTGACCAGGGCTCGGGTGACAACGAATGGTTCGGTCTTCGAGCCGACCGTTACTCGGATCCGAGGATAAACTCCGTAGTTTGTTATCTAGGCTATTTCTGATACGAAACCAGTTGATGACTCAGAATTCCCTGAAGTCTCAATACGTCAACCGGCCAGTGCCTGCCTCAGGCAAACCTGGAGATTAGATGTGCTGTCCTTTCGTGACTAGGACGAATTACTTTTTCCACTCAGGCTGGAAGATCGGGTTGCCTTTCTGCTGCAGGGACTCTCTCATGGCCTGGAGAATCAGTTTCTGTTCGATCCCAGCGACTAATTGTTTTGTTTCTATGACCTTGTCCGGGTTGACGCTCATGCTGACAGCTCCTTCTCTGACTAGGAACTCGACAACCTCGGGATAATTCGAGGGTGCTTGTCCACAGATCGACGTAGTAACTCCCTTCTGGGTACACGTTCTAATGACGTGGCTCATCGCTCGTAGCACAGCGAGGTTTCGCTCGTCGTAGATCTCCTGTATCGAAGCATCGTCCCGATCGATGCCAAGGATTAGCATTGTCAAGTCGTTCGTGCCAAAGGAAATCCCGTCGATGCCTTCTTCGAGGAAGCGATCAATGAGGAAGACAGTCGCAGGGACTTCGACCATTATCCAGAGTTTGAAGTCCGGGCCCCGCTTCAATCCTTCTTCTTCCATGATGCGCTTCGCGTTCCGAAACTCTTCGATAGTTCGGACGAAGGGGAGCATTACGTGAACATTGGTGAGCTTGAACTGTTCCCTTACCTTCCGAATTGCCCTGCATTCCAATCGGAAGATATCCGGTTCTTTGACATATCGGAAACAGCCCCTGTAGCCTAGAAGAGGATTAGGTCCAACGTGGCCGGCATCCCTCTCATACTTCTCGCCTCCCGGCAGCCCCAAGAACTCGTCAGGTTTGAAGTCCAAACAACGATAGATCACAGGCCTAGGCATGAATGGTGTTGCTACCTTGCGGACGCCCTCGGCGAACGCGTCCACCATCTTCTCACCGCCGCCCTCCTCGATCAATAATCTAGGATGCTTTCCAACGGTCAGCATCATATGCTCGGCCCTCAATAGACCGACACCATCGGCCTGCGTCTCCCTGGCCACTTTGTCGGCTAATTCCGGCAAGGACAGATTGACGTAGACCTTGGTTGATGTGACGGGGATTATCTGTGGAATTGTCGGAGCGGTCGTAGTTGTGGGTTTGAGAATCTCTTCGACTAATCCATGATAGATGACCCCAGTCTTAGCATCCACGGTATATTCCGCTCCGTTTTGCAGAACCTTGGTCCCGTTACGTGTTCCGACGATGCACGGTACGCCCATCTCGCGAGACACGATCGCCGCATGGCACGTGGTCCCTCCATCATCCGTTACGATTGCTCCTGCTATCTTCATGTATGGAACCCAGTCAGGGTTCGTCATCCGTGTGACGAGGATGTCCTTCTCTCGCATCAACCGCCCTGCTTCTTGGAGGTTCAGAACGATCTTGGCCTTTCCAGCATGGAGTCCTGGGCTGGCGGGCAATCCTTGCGCAGCGACCGTCTTCCCGGCTAGCTGGTGGGTGGCTTGTGAAGGCGCTTTCATCCTGCTCCAGAAGGTCTCTGGTCGCGCCTGCACGATGTAGACCTGTTCGAGCCCTTCCTTTCCTTCCTCCACGGCAAACTCAATGTCTTGAGGTTTTTGATAATGATCTTCAATCTCCTGGGCAACCTGCGCGAGCTCCATGACCATCTCGTCATTCAGGCATGGGATGCTTTGACGTTCCCTAGGAACGTCACGCTTCATCGTTAATCCGGTCTCGTAGTTGGGCACCTGTTCGATAGTTTTTCGAACAATGTCCCGATGGACGATCTGCATTGTTCCTTTATCGACGATATATCGGTCGGGTCGGACATGCCCACCGACCAGGGCCTCTCCGAGGCCCCAGGTTGCTTCGATCACGATCTTGGAGGGGTCACCATTGACCGGATCTATTGTGAATATGACGCCCGAGGATTTCGAGTCTACCATTTTTTGGACGCCGACGCTGATGAGGACCTTCTCATGAGGGAAGCCCTTTTCTTCCCGATAGAAAATTGCTCGCGGAGTGTAGAGGCTGGACCAGCACATCTGAACATAGTGGACCAGCTGGTCTTCGCCAGTGACGTTGAGGAACGTGTCCTGTTGCCCTGCGAAGCTAGCGTCAGGTAGGTCCTCGGTAGTCGCGCTGGACCTCACCGCCACCTTGATAGATTTGGATCCTGTCTTCTGGCATAATTCCTGGTAGGCGCGCCTGATCTCATTCTCTATGTCCGTTGGCATCTGAACGGACTCGACAATCTTTCGAACTTCTTGACTGGCCTCTTCGTATTGTTTCGGATCGCGAGATCCGTTTGAATTACCGAGGGTCTTGTGTATGATTTCGCCTATCCTTGTTTCGGCCAGGAAACGGCTGAAGGCTCCGGCAGTGATTGCGAACCCGGGAGGAACACGGGACCCCTTCGCAACTAGTTCGCCCAGGTTGGCGCACTTGCCGCCGACTAGCGGAATGTCTTCTTTACGGACATCTTCAAGCCATAGTACGATCGCCTCGTTCTTTGCGACCATATAGCGTCTAGGCCTCTACCGGGACTTCGGCTGCTGCAATTGGTTCAACAATGACTCTAGTCCTAACAGGAAGCTTTGACGCTCCGACTTCCAACGCCTGTTTGGCAGTGTCTATACCCTCGGAGTTCACGTACGCGATCAGAATTGTTTGACCGTGATTGACACGCGCAGCTCTTCCGGTGGGCTTTCCAAAAGACCGCCTCATTCCCTCTTGCAATCTGTCAGCGCCGGCAGTGGCGATCATCTTGTTCTCCCTGAGAATGACGTGCGGATATGGAGTCAGTGTAAGCCGATAACCCGTGTCCCCGTATTTGTCGAGGAGAACCTTGTTGGCTGCGACACGGCAGGATTCGAGGGCGTTATGCCGGATCTGAACTCTTTCCTGAGAGACCAGGTTTACTATGCGGGAAAAGTTGGAAGGGGGTCCGCCCATGTTGAACTTGGAGATCTTCGGGGCCGGTGAACCGTGGATGTATTTTTGACGGGTATACGGTTGACCGACAGTACTACGATAATTACGACCTCTCAAATTGGACCTACGCTCCTATAACGACGGCTGTTACTTGATAGGGACGGGCGGGCCAGCTAATGAGTGTTACTACCAATAGTCGTTAGAATATAGCGTCCTGAGGAAAAAGTAGTCCTACTATTTCTCGATCATGCCTCTCGGCTCTTTGCCTGAAGCATATCGAAAAGGACGGGATCCACGTCTTTTATTGTCGGTATGAAAGGTCTGGAACGTCTTACTTCGTCTAGGTCGATCTTGCAAGTCTCGAACGCCTCATCATCATATTTGCACTGCGCTAAGATGGAGCCGTTGGGCGCGATGACCCTGCTGCCTCCCCAGAATTGTAATCCCTCTTCCAAGCCGACTCGGTTGACGTACACCAAGTAGATCGCGTTCTCCATTGCTCTGCTGAGGCAGAATCCTTCGAAGAATCTGCGCCTCAGACTAGGACTTGCGGAGATGCAGATGATCAATTCGGCGCCTGCCAGTGCCAAGAGTCGAGTGAGTTCAGGGAAATAGAGATCATAGCAGATTGTCAGACCTATTCGGCCCAACGGAGTGTCGAAGACGGGGGCGTCGTGTCCTGGTTTGTAGTACCTTCTCTCTTCGAAGACCGTGTGTGTCGGCAGGTATACTTTCCGGTATTTTCCTATGATCCCTTTTGGTCCAATTAAGACCGAGGTATTATGAACCACTCCTTTCGCCTTGCCCTCTTCTGGCATGCCGTACACAATGTGGATACTGTGTTCTCTCGCGATCTTTTCGATCTTCCTAGTGCTGGGACCCGGGACTGGCTCGGCGAGGTTGTAGACTTCGTCGCGCATGGTATAACCTGTGAGATGGAGTTCGGGGAAGATCAATAGATCGATGTTCCTCCTTCTGGCCTTGTCGGCCTGTTCGCTTATCGTCCGGATGTTTCGTTGCTTGTCAAGAAGCTTGGGAGCTGATTGAGCTAGAAGGAGCGTGACGGGTTTCATTCGATGAATTCCTCTCAAGCGTTTAGGGTCTTGGGCTTATAGATGTTGGAAAAAGGCCGTTACTGAGGTGGAAAGGTAATATGCGACTCTGCCCATTCTCATTCGTAGCTTAGGCATAGCGGGACGGTACTTTCTTGGGACAGAAGCCACAATCACAGCAACAGCGAAAGAAAAGGGTCTTGGAGGAAGTCCAGCGGCAGCGTCGCAGACAGAGAACCGTAACACTGATGCTGATAGGCGGAGTCTTGGTGGCGATCATTGTTGGAGGAGTATACTTTCTCACGCACCAGTCTGCTTCCAATCTTCCTCCGTACCTTGCCGAATGCGTCAATGGGAGTCTCGCTTATCATTCACATGCTCATCTTTCCATTACAATCAATGGGATAGATCAGCTTGTTCCGGGGCAAATCGGGATCAACGGAGCCTGTCTTCATCCACTGCACACACACTCTACAGATGGTGTAATGCATGTCGAGCCAGACCAAAACAGAACTTTCACATTGGGTGATTTCTTCTTGGTTTGGGGGCAACCGTTCAACTCGACACAGTTGTTGAAAGAGAAATACACTACGGGACTCTCAATGACGGTCAACGGGGGCCCCCCAGATTCGTCACTCTGGAACTATGTCATTCCTAAGAATGCCCAATACACAGCTCAAAATGCGTGCTCGCAATCCTCATGTCAAGAAGTCGACATCAAGATCACTCTGAACCACTAACCAAGCCGCGCCTGAAGATGCCTTCCTAGGACGAGCAGAAGTCAACCTTGGAGGCTCCTGAGATTGGTGGCGCGGTATCTGAACCTCCATAGTTCCATGCAACGGCGTCGCTGGAGAGAAGAATTGGATTATGCAATGAATTCTCCGTCGAGAGCCCGTTGCTAGTAGGCTTCAGGACATCCACTCCCCATTGTGAGAACATCCAAGCACGGTCCTTCGCACAATGTATCCATAACAACCAATAGGACTGGCCACTGCTCCGGACCCCGTCTATGGAATTCACAAAATGTCCATACGTAGGGTCGTTGGAAGCCTCGACTCTCGATAGGGAAGCAGTTGCATCATACAAGCTCCATCCGGCCGGTATACTCGTGGAGTTGTTCCATCTTAGCGTTCCATTTCCGTAGTTAAACAAAAGGTTGAGAGATACAACACCGCCCCCGGTCTTTGCCGCAGGTTTCACGTACAACTGTTGAAGGTAATATGAGGCACCATACCAACTCGATAACGCCAGTGCGGCGACTAAAATAATTCCGATGTAGAACTTATTACTTCTAAATCTACTTCTGTTAGGATTAATCTCTGTCATCGAGATTCTACCTTGACAACACTAAGAAACGCTTGGCCGAGATTATCGTGACGGGGGCAACTGTCCCAAAGAAAACTAGGTTGCTGACTTCGTGGATTATGGCGAGGGGCGCACCTGTAGCCATTCCAATTATCAAGGCATTGAATAGCGAAGTAGTAGTA
>Ga0099793_10000181_pt1 | contig 14988 bp, 17 predicted proteins | sample Rivendell_Oct201_9_FD_77319 | JGI IMG/M metagenome (GOLD analysis project Ga0099793, IMG submission 77319) | Vadose zone soil and rhizosphere microbial communities from the Eel River Critical Zone Observatory, Northern California to study diel... | ecosystem: Environmental > Terrestrial > Soil...
GAATTTAACAACTAATTCCATTCGAGGTGAATGTTACCTTGTAAAGACCTGGGTCAAAGAGTGGCTTTATACTACTGACCACAAAGACGTCGGGATCCTCTACTTCGTCACTTCATTCTACTTCGCATTCTTAGCTGCCCTACTCGCGTTGTTCATGAGGACGCAGCTGGCCGTTCCCAACAACAAGTTCCTAGGTGCTGCGGAGTATAACCAAGCAGTCACGATGCATGGATTATTGATGGTCTTCTGGTTCCTTTCTCCCTTAGGAATCGCCTTTGCTAACTATTTCATTCCACCTCAGATAGGAGCGAAAGATCTAGCATTCCCCAGACTGAACGCGCTAAGCTACTGGCTCTACGCATTCGGAGGACTTGTAACCTTCATCGGCTTCTTCTCGCCGGGTGGCGCGGCAAATGCTGGCTGGACAAACTATTCCCCTCTTACATCCATCCAGTTCAGTCCAAACGCTGGAGAAACGCTTGCCGCTGCCGGACTGATCATCGTTTCAGCATCCGTTACTGTCGGGACAATAAACATCCTGACAACGATTCTTTTCCACCGAGCACCGGGTATGACCTTCATGAAGATGCCCATGTTCACTTGGTTCATCTTTTTCACGATGCTGCAGATGTTGTGGTCTTTTCCATCATTGCTCGCCGGCTTGATAATGTTGGAATCGGACAGACTTCTCGGCACAATGTTCTTCACCTCAGTAGCAGGCGGTTCAATATTATGGGATAACGTGTTCTGGTTCTTTGGACATCCTGAGGTCTACGTGGTCCTTCTCCCGGCAATCGGTGCGGTAATGGAGATCTTCCAAGTATTCAGCAACAGAGCGCTCTACGCGAAGAAAGTCGCGGTCGGAGCTGGCTTCTCCATCGTAGCAATAAGCTTCATGATCTATGGACATCACATGTTCCTAACAGGCATCAACGTTACTGAGCAAGAAGTGTTCACGATAAACACGGAAACGGTCTCGATTCCGTTTGGGGCACTCATGGTGATTTTCATCGCAACAATGTACCGCTCTGCAGTGAAACTCGCAACACCTATGCTCTTTGCGCTGGGATCTCTTGCTATTTTCGTGATAGGAGGCCTTACTGGCGTGTTCAACTCATCCCTAGCCTTGGACATTGCCCAGAGAGGAACATTCTTCGTGGTAGGCCATTTCCATTACGTTATGGTCGGCGCTTCACTCTTCGGGCTGTTTGGAGCAACCTACTATTGGTGGCCGAAGATGACTGGCAAAATGCTCAGCGAATCCTTGGGAAAGTTGCACTTCATTGTTTCAATCATAGGTTTCAACCTGATATTCTTTCCAATGTTCTTCCTGATGGACATGCCACGACGAATCGTGACATACACTGCAGATACTGGCTGGGGCCCGCTTAACCTTCTAGCGAGCATCGGCGCGTACATCTTCATTTTCGGTCACATAATCTTCCTAACAAACCTGTTACGAAGCTACGCGCGCGGTCCACCAGCCGGACCTAACCCATGGAATGGAACTACGCTGGAGTGGACGAGTTGGAAAGGAGGAGGCCCATCTCCAATAGGGGTCGCCGCTTCATCGATTGGCAGACCTCTTCTATCATCTCTCTCAGCCGATCCACACAGCGTGAGGTCTTCGCACGAGACCGTCGGATCAGAGATTGGTCATCAGCACTGGAGTAGTAGACCGATTGAGTTGTCCCTTGGGCTTGCGGTAGCACTTTCAGGCTTGGGTTTTGGTTTCCCGATTTTCGTCCTTGGCCTCGTGATTCTAGCCTGGGCGCTCGTAGGCTGGGTCTCTGACGATCTTCATGACAAGTTCATGGTTCCTGACGAACCACCTGGCAACAGATGGCCGTTCCAGACAACGACGAAGTTGAAGTTGGGAATGTGGGCGTTTATCAGCTCTGAGTTTACCTTCTTCGGCGTACTTCTCGGCAGCTATGCTTTCGTGAGATACAACTTCTCATACTGGCCGCCACCGGGCAGCATTCACAATATACCCATCGCCGGTGCTAACACGATCATACTCTTGACCAGTGGGCTGACCATGTTGCTTGCAGTTCAATCAATCAAGGCCGGCACAATCAAACATGTGAGGGCACTACTAGGGGCCACCCTATTGTTGGGAACCGTGTTCATAATCATCAAGGGAAGCGAATGGTACGATCTCCTAACAGGTAATCCACCGTTTACGCCGCAAACTGGCTTGCCTGGAAGCACATTTTTCGTAATAACCGGCATACATGGCGCCCACGTGATAGCGGGACTGGTAGCCTTAGTCTATCTATTGGTCCGGACTAGAAATGGATGGACACCCGGGAAACGGGCGACTGTCGAACATTTCGGGTTGTACTGGGCTTTTGTCGATATGGTTTGGGTATTCGTGTTTCCATTACTCTATCTCATATGAGAGGAATGCCATGGGTAACAAATTGACACCAGTGGCCGTCTGGGGATATGTTGTAGTGGTTGCTATCATACAAGTCGTCTTGGTTAGTTATCAGAGTTTGAGCTCGTCACTGTTGAACCCAGTTATCATTACTCTCGCTTTCAGCCAAGCCGCTATCATTGTAATGTTTGGACTCCAGATCTGGTATGAGAAACCGTTCATCATCCTGGCCGTCGCCTCCGCATTCTTCTCAGCTCTCGCAATCACTTTAGCTCTCGGGTCAATAGCACATTAGAGAAGACGGAGTGAAAAAGAATGAGTGTTGAAGAATATGCACCCGATAGAAAAGTGCTAGGGGTCCTAATTGTGGTCGGCTTGATCCTCGCGGCTGGGATGTTGCTCGTTTTGCAACCTAGCGCCTTGGCCGCGTTGTCCGGTCAGGGAGGTCCGAAGAGTACGGAAGTAAACGTCAAGATACCGGACGGCGTGTCCTCAAGCCCGACCCTGAGTTTTCAACCGCGCAATTTGTCGGTGAAAGTTAGCCTGAACAACACGATCGTCTGGACGGACTCTGACACGGGAGGGCAAGCACATACAGCCACCACCACGTCTGGACCCTCAAAATTTGATTCTGGACCGCTCAACGAGGGCGACCAATTCTCTGTCACGCTCACAGTCGCAGGAACATATCGGTACCACTGCATCTTCCACTCTTGGATGATCGGGACGATATCGGTCAACCCATGATCTAAACCAGTCAGACGCCTCAACGCACACTTGTCTCCTCATCTAGCGATCAACTGAATCTACTCCCTTTCGAAACAAATTCACTTGTGTTTGAGACAAGCCACTTGATGGTTGTTTCTCACATGGCAACGGGCAGCAAGTCTTTTCGAGCTATCCATCTGAGGACATGCTAGGCGGAACGTGTCCGTGAAGCGGCGCAAGATGGTTGTTCCCGGCGGCTTTCATTCTCGACCTGGGTTCAGGCGGACGATCAAGGTTCATGGACGTATTGCACCGAGAAGGTGTTCGAAATGTGGCAAAGTTACAGCTGACCCAAAGCATGGCCTATGTCCGAGTTGTCGGAAAAGCCTCGGGCGATGGGCCTGACTAGAATACCTAGACTTTGAGGCCCTGCTTAGGGTCGCCCTTCGGTTGATAACTCAGCATAAGATTATCTTTCTGCGAGGATATCATCTGTTCTCCCCTTCTCCCTGTAACAGTTACTGGGGTAAAGCCGCTGACCACTGCATTAGCCGTCGTGATATCGCCGCGTTCTGTACAGTACAATTGTAACTTGAAGAGGGGCTCTCCATGGGTGAAGACGCTTTTTGTCAATTCTGCATTTGTTATGATAACTTGACCATTACACTTCGGGCAAGTAAGGTGCTCTTGCCTAGCGATCTTTAATCCGCAGTCGGGACACCAGACATCTTCATCTCGTCTGGCGGTAAAAACGGATTGCCAAACGCCGAGATGTTTGCGGTTATTACAGGTGCTCCACTCAGCGATCGTCATGCGTACCGGTTTGAAGGTCCACGGCGTCTCTTCCTTCCACCTAGCGAAGTGTTCCGCTTTCATCTCACATTCCTTGTGATAGAAAGTCCGTTTCCCATCTGCCGAGGTAAACGCGGAGACCTGCTCGTCCCGATGGATCTTCTCAGAACAACCAGCACACTCTTCCAACGACAGGCCACTAGTCACGATAAGGGCTGTCTTGGGATATCAGGCGATTGTTACTTGGAAAGGAAAGCACTCAAACGTCCACGATTCCTAGGAACTTGAGAGCATCCAATAGTCCCTCAGCGTACGCGATGCATGCAAGCGAAGTTATCGGCTTATTCTCTTTGTAGTGCCTTGCATCCTTGACGTATCCTCGTACGAGTTCCAGTACCTTGCCAACCTGTTCATCCTTGATGGTTGCGGGCAGTTGCTTTCTTCGAAGATGCTTCAGGGCTTCCTCTGTAGTGGCTGTGTACTTGGCCGATCTTTCCTTCGCATCTTCTCTCAAGCAGTTCCCTCCAGATCACCGTCCTCTGCGCCGCAGAAGACCTTGAGAGCCTCGGCTTCCATGAAGTGAAGTTTCGAGGGAAAGACCATTGCTTGCGGTGGCCCTCCGAAGGTTTGCTTGGAAAGGCGATCCAGTCTTGCAGCTTTGACGAGTTGGTCTCTTGCCCCTACTCGCGCAAGCCCTACCGCGAGCCAATCTGAGGATTCTGGCATTGCCTTTCTTAGTTTCTCAACCGCCTCGGGAATTGTGAGCTGAGCCTTCTCTTCAATCCGCACGTCCAGAAACAGTAGAGTATGCAACGCGCGCTGTTTGTTTTCAACCAGTGTCTGGATTACAGATTTGGGAACTGTGGGTTCTGCGGGAAGGGTTACTGATCGGCCGAACTTGTAATTCTGCAAGCCAGTAGCTCCGCATACAGCTGAGATGATTGAGGCCGAGTGAATTATCCGACTCTCAATCCCTCTCTTTGCAAGACTAAGCCTTAGCGCTACATGAGTAGTGGCGACCATTGGATCTCCGGGGACAAGGACTGTAACATCGCCTTCCTTCGCGGCCAGCAGAACGTCTTTCCCGTGTGAGTCTTCTATGTCTTGACGGTTGAGAACGGCTACTTTCTTGCCAACCAGCCGCTCAAGATTGGCCACGTCCAAATTGGGCATTAAGTTAGTGTAGAACTCAGCGAAAACACTACTTGCATTTCGGGCTGCGTCTAATCCTTCGAGAGTGATTCCCCGCTCGCTGTCCAATCCCAATCCGATGAAAGTTACCTTAGGCATCCTAGAAGCAGTTGCTTACGTTGGATGGTCCGTATTTCTATCTAGCTCGATTGTGGCTTGGGCGTCCGTCCAAGCGCCGTAACGACTTGGTCGGCGATATACCCGGCGGCCATGAATACTGCACCAATGGTTGTGAATAGTATCGCGAAAAGTGGGATCGATAAGTTCGTGGTTGGAACGCTGGGAGTTAGCCAGTACCAGAGCGATGCGAAGAGCCCGACGTCGAGAATGACGAGCCCTAGCAGTAGGAAGATTCCGGGCTTCATGTCTCTCGATCCGTTGTTCATGCACGAAGTATTGAGAAGATTGTTACCTGTCCGCCCCAAAAACTAAGCATTGGTCGAGGACAATTCTTATTAGAACTCCTCTCCCGACGCGGCTCTTGTTGGCGGGTCGCGTGGGCCCGTAAGCCAGGTCTCTTACGCTCCTGGTCGGGCTGCTCAGCCAGGTAGAGCAGCAGACGCCCAAAAGGGCTTGGCTGAAGCTCTTAACCTGAAGGACGAGTATGAACAGGACTCGTTCGGGGAATGGTCGAGGGTTCAAATCCCTCCGGGCCCGCCACCACACGAAAGAGATTTAGCAACATTCCGTCTCTCCTTTTGATTGATCTTGTATCTTGCACGGCGACGTTTTGCCGCTAAAGGATAAAGTGAAAGCCGCGGGCATTGACCCGGAAGCATCCGGACTGGTAATAGTCGAAATCCCGCTTAACCTGAGTCCGGACTTGGATTGGTTGCAATGTTTCAGCTTCACTGCGACCTGGACCCCGAGCGTTCACCTTCCTAGGTTGTCTGGCAGTCTGATAGAATTTAGAGCGATGAAAGAGAGGCCTGAACAGGATCTTGAATGGGTGTACAAGTACATCGATCAGGCCAATGATTGTTATCGCAAACGCATGAAGGAGAAGGAGGAAGAAGGGAGAAGACATGAGAAAATCCGGATTGACGGTGCCGAGGATTTGAGAGGCATGACCGAAAGGCTTCGGCGAGTAGGCAAGAGTGAAGACAAGCCTGCCTAAGTCAGAGGCCCAGCTAGTAGCTTAAGCAAAATTCCCTCGTTGCTGTGACTTCGCCAAATTTCAAATTCAAACAATCATCGACCGAAAGGGGATAGTTCACTTGAAGAAAGCGCGAAAATTCGAGTTGGATTCAGATGTTATGGCTCACTACGAGTCCGGAGTGGAGAAGGACAGACTCCTCAAGGACACAGAGCTACTCGAATTCCACAGAACCAAACAGATCATCTCACGTTACCTGCCGAAGAAACCTGCTACAATCCTTGACATAGGCGGGGGTCCAGGAGTCTACGCTTCTTGGCTTGGAGAGATGGGGCATGTGGTCCACCTGGTCGATCCGATGCCACTTCATTTGACACAGGCAAGACAACAGATGAAGCAGACGGGAATCTCAGTTGCGAGCATCTCTTTGGGAGACGCCCGAGCTCTTGAGTTCCCGAATGAATATGCGGACATCGTGCTCATGATGGGACCGTTGTATCATCTTACCGAGAAAGGACAGCGCCAGACTGCTCTAATGGAGGGATTACGAGTTCTGAAACAAGATGGCCTGATCTTCGTCGCCGGAATATCCAAGTTCGCTTCCGCTCTCGATGGTTCAAGAGGAGGCTACCTTCGAGACCCTGATTTCATGAGAATCATACAGCGCGACCTCAAGGAAGGTCAACATCGAAATCCGGGTAAGCATCCACGATATTTCACAACAGCGTACTTCCATCATCCTGCCCAACTTGCTGAAGAGGTCAGGGAAGGAGGATTCCATGATGTGACGATATTTGCGGTTGAGGGCTTTGCCTGGCTCCTCCCGGACTTCGAGAAACTGTGGTCGGACAATGAGTCTAGGGATCGACTGTTAAGCCTGATTGACGCGACGGAGACCGAGCCTTCACTCATCGGCGTAAGTGCTCATCTGCTGTGCGTTGGGCAAAAGAAACAGAGCCAGCGTCGTCCAGAGAAGCTCTGAGGGCTCCGCAACGCCCTCGACGCGATCTTTATCGAGCTTTTACCAGGGTTTCGTACTGCTCCAGACTCGATGAAGAGACGCCCGAGCCATGCCCTTGGGAGGAACAGACTTTCGAGACTATTTGATCCTCAGTTTCCATCGTCTCAGCTCTCAACCCCTGCATGTCAAACAGACTTTTCACCAGCTCGGAGTAGAATGCGGAGGCCTTAGGACCCATGTCATGCTTGAGAATCAACGTGTAGGTCCTGCCGTCAAATGAATATTCGAACCTGAAGGCTCTTCCGTATTGTGTTCCCATTAGGTCGAGCGCTTTCAGAGAATTCTCGATATCTAGTTTCTTGAACCAGAAGCTAACGATCTCGGGGATCTTGTTCTTGCCTGCCCATCCTCCGAAGTCGCGGGCTTGCTCCTCTGTGAGATAATCGAATGTTTTTCCAACAATACTGTTCGGTACTGATACGAAACCGAAGTGTTCGGCCTCAGCCTCCCATTCCACATACCGTCTAAGGGCCTTGTTCACCAGGAAGTTTGTGCTCAGTCTCTCCTTGTCCGCGAGGGCGACAATTCTTGAATCGACAATGCGATCGATCCTGACGGTCCTTGTCACTGTACCCATTAGCCGCTTCGTTGCCAGCTTGAATTCAAGTATTGGACGCGACATACGATTTTACCACTCAAGCAGCAACATTCGGCGCCGGTTCACTTAAGTCCGACGTCCTGTTTCTGGTGCAAGAAGGATGTCCTCCCCACGCTTAAGTGCAACCACTTTCCGATTATCTCGGAAACTCGCAATTACTAGAACCAAGTGCCAGATGCAATATTAGTGAACAAACCGTATTCGCAATGAATGGAAGGAATCACTTTACAATCGTTTATACGTGCAACTCTAGGGGGATGGCGGAAGTAACCGTTCTTGCAAGTGGGAGCAATTGCACGGAGGGGTAGGGAGAGATATGGAGGCATAACGACGCATACCGATAGGAACGGTCTTGGTTTACAATCAGGTTTAATAATCTGAAGAATACTGGTACCTTCTGGTTGGTTGAGCTTGCCTGAGAGGGTTTTATCTCCGCTAAAACAGCCCAGGCCTAGAACTGCAATCAGATCTTCTTACGAGAGCACAACACGAACACTCCGCATAGACAAGGATGTCGACCAGAAGCTCGGCGAAATAGCCGGAAACGAAAGGGTCAGCATGAACGTAATCGCTAACAAGGCACTTAGACGCTACGTTGATTGGGAAGCTAACGCGGAGAAATTCGGGACAGTCACGACATCGTCCAGCACGATAAAGAAGTTTTTCGACTATCTCACCGACGATCATGCCAAGGAGATGGGGAAATGGTGGGGAGAGAACCAGGTCCCCGGAATTATCACATTCTACTTCAAGAAATTCGACTTTGACAGCGTCTTGAAGGCACTAGAGTTCCTCGGAGCACAATACGGCAGGGCCTTCACCTTCGAGCATAGCTTTGAAGGGAAGACACACACACTGATCGTCAAGCACGACATGGGCTTCAAGGCCAGTGCCTTTTATGCCGAAGCCGTGAAGGCCGCGTTCGCTCATCTCGGGCTAGGGACCGACATCTTCGTTACTGATGACGCGGTCATTGCCATCAGTCCGCCTGATCCCGCTCATCCTCTGAATCGTTCGAACGTTGAGGGGACAACGGACCTGAAGTACGCCTCCACGAAACAGCGCCCGTAGATTAACCATTAACGGGCTTTTCTCAAACCCGTCAATTTTCCTGAACCAGAGACCAGGCTCCTCTGCTTATTCCTCAGTGACGACGAATAGATTGAAGGCATGAAATGTAATCGTGAGTGCCTCTTTGTCTTCTATGCTACACGTCCGGATTATAAGAGAATAAAGCCGAATCAATAGTTCAGTCCCCAACGAGAGGACGAAACATGGGCTACGGCTTCGAATACTGCATTTACACCCAGGACACTGGAAACCTAGCAGAGACCGTGACCAAGTATTTCGAGAGTTTCACACTCATCCCCTCAATGAGCTTCTGGAAAGGACAGGTGAGCACGGACGCATGCGTAACAATAGTCTCGAACAGTCCATGCCCAGAGAGGATAGACCATCTAATCGAAGAAATACTCGTTCGGAACAAGACGGCAAGCGTTGTCCTAACCATACTCTTGCTTCATGAGATAGTATACGCAGTACGCAGTGTAGGACGAGGAGAAGCACTGCGAGGATGTATTATGGGTGCGAGCTCTATCAAAATCCCAGGAAGCAAAGAGGCCAGACAAAGTGAGGTTAAGGATCTCGCTTGACAAGTAGACTGCAAGCCTCCCACGTGGCTTCTCCAGCACGTTTTGAAACCGGACAATCAACCAACCACGACCCTCAAGAGCGCAACATATCGGGGGAAAGATTCGAAAACACCCGACCTATTCCCAGACCCAAACGATCGTTCAGAACGAAAAAATATCTGCAACACTATCCTGTAACTTCGCTACAAGAGGCCAAAGTTCTTTCCAAACCAAGTTCCTGGGAGATACTGGACGTAGTTAGGGCCGCAGGGGTAAACGGAGTTTCTGCCAGTGATATTATCAAGGCCCTCAACCTCCCGCAGAGCGACGTCTATGCTTCTTTGAAAGAACTTCTTGAGATACAAAGTATCGCCCAACTTCCCAAAGACATGAAGCCAAAGGATGAGAGAAAACGCCTCTACGTTTATGAAAAGACGACACTCAGAAAATACGACGTGGACAAGAAAGTGGCCCTAGTCACCAGAGATCTTTACGAGGGCAACGAGCTGGAGAGTTTGAGGGTGCCTTTCTTCGCAATGCTCGCGATGGTTCATGATGAACTCAAAAGCAGAGGGCTTGACGACGCGCTCCCAAGTAGGGCCGCAGAGTGGTTTTGCCAAAAGTGCGAGGCGAATCATCAGGCGGTGGAGTTCTTTCAAGCTGTCGCAATCGCAATCATTCGTATTCTAATGGACGATTCCGACCACTTCAAGAGACTACTTTCGAGACTCGGTTATCTTAGTAACGTCCAACACTCATGAGCGTTTACCTAAACGCCTAGGGCTGTTTCGAACCACAGCTTAGACTGTTCTCAAAGATCAGTCTTTCTTGCGATGGCAAGAGAATGCTTTCAATACCATTTTCGATCCATCTAGTACCACACAATGTGTCGCTTGTAATCAAGCCGCAATTATCTCAACGCAAAACATACCTCGTGTAGACGTGGCCGTTATCATCTCCATAGGTACTAGCACCACCTTGTAAAACGAGACGACAAAAATGGGAGGTGAGACATAGATTGAAAATCTCGGCTAAGCGATTAATCCCACTCATCGCTGCAGTAGCCGTAATCACTATCGTTTCGGCTAACGCGATGCTCCTGGTTACCGTTGCGAATGTTGGTACAATCGTAGGACCGGTTGCCTTCAAAGAGTTGACAATCTCGGCCCAATCGGCCGTAACAGTTCTGGGCACAGGGACGAAACCCATCTGTTCCGCATTGGCAGCCACAGCATTTGCTGACGTCGCCACGTCCACATTGAACTGGGGTACCACATTGCAAAGCGGCGCGAAGTATGAGACATTCTTCTGCTTGCAAAACATCGGAAACATTGCTGGAACCGTTCATGTGGCTATCAATGGTGCGGGCGCTCTTGGTGACAAGACCACGATCTCCGTATTCAATTCCGACGCACTCATCGCAGGCACACCATGTGACGGCACCGTTCTCGGAGCTGGTGGTCGTGTCGGAGTCCAAGTCGAAATGGATGCCCCGACCGTCGCTGTTGGCGCCACCTCTGTGCTCGCTTCCACCATACTCTTCACCATAGCTTAGAGCAACCAAGGAGAACCCGCAATCCACTTCCCCCTTTTCTTGGGAAAACCCGACTTCTAACAGATTTAGGAAACGCTGAAAGTCAATCAGCGAACAACATCAGCACACTCTTGTGACAATGAGAGTCGACTGAATCTGAACGCGTAATTACGATTCAATAATCAAGCCCCAAACCGTCATACTAAGAAAATCCATCAAAAACAACTGAAAAAGCCCAGTTTTCAATCAAAATCCGACCTTTCCCTCGTGAAATTTGAGCATGAGAGGGGGGAGGGAGTACCGTTAGAAAGAAAATTTCTGAGCGTGGGGAAGAAGATGAACATCCCAGAGAAGTCGAAAACCGACCAGTTACAACAGAGTGAAAGTATTCGGACGCTCTAACCTCGCCCAAGGCCTACTTTCCTATCCAGCATGCAGCTTTCGTCTTGTCATACCAAGAGTTGACATATTCGCCTGTACTGATCCGGTTGCAGACGAAGTTAGCATCGCAAAAGTCACACAACTCCAGATTCCCAATCACCCAGCCCGTTCCAGGGTCCATATCCGTCTTCAACTCAATAAGCTCCTCCGACAACCCCTGAGTCAAAGTATCAAGCGGACTATTGCTGCACTGGTTACATCCCTGACTGCAGGGATAAGGCTCCACCGTATAGAAGGGACCATTTGGACCGTTGACAGTATTGTGATAATCGCAGAACTGGGCACATGACACGTCGCTGGATAGAGACGCGCTCGTGCCTGGAGGCAGGAAGATGTTGTATGCTCCCGCTTGACCAAGATTCGCAACCGTACCCTTCGCTATCCAATCCACCAACGCCTTCTGGATTTGTTGATCGGACACTTGCTTCGGTGGATCTTGGCCCAACATAATCGTGTTAATCAGTCTTCCAATCCCGACACTATACTGTCTTAATCCACCAGAGTAGTCTCGATCTGTTTCAATATCCGCCGTGGCCCTATCCACACTCTTGACCCAAGACGACCCAGCAGTGGTCCCAAAATACTGTCCCCAGTAGACGTTTTGCCACGTATACCCATCTTTCCAGAGAGGACCGCCATTATACTTCACGCCCACCACTTGGGAGGTTGTTCGTGGAGATGGATGTATTCGATGGCCGCATGGTTGAGCATAATGCCATATTCCCGAAGCATGCTGGTCAACCGTCAACTTCACGCCGACAACGGGGATCCTCATTCGGGTCGTCGTCCCTCTTACGCCAATATGCTCGAAAGTCCTGACCGAACTTCCACAGATTGGGCAAGACGTAACGTCCCGGCAGAGATCGCATCGTCCCAAGGCTCTTTCACGCCGAGCACTTCCCCCCGGAACAAAGTCTGTTTATGGTTTGTTGCCGGATAGGGAAAGTGCGGAACTAAGACGGACGATGAGCAGGGTCAGGGGATCGGTTCATCGTGACGCTCGTCTGGACAGATCCAGTGATCACCCTCAAGGAAATCTGCCCTGAGGTAGCATTGACGTCCGTGAGATGTACAGAACATTCTTCCTCGGACCACACTACCAAGACTCAACTTATACTCGTCCACGCGAGAGTCAACTCGAGTTTGGAATGGCGAACCTAACTCTTCATCATGAGTCGAAGTAGGATTAGGATTTCGAGATCGTCGAGGCTTATGTCGTCGAGAACGGCTCAATCTGTGGCCGTAATGTATAATGGTAGAATCCTCAAGTTAAGCGTTCCCCCAGCAGACTTCACTTCTATCGTAAGGAGCAAACTTCATCAGTTCAACCGTTTTTCTTAGAATGCAGGCAAGCTCGCTCTTGCAAGAGTATCTCTACAAGATACAGCCAATCAGAGATGGAATGCTCAAGACTGGAGCTACAGAAGAGGAAAAAAGGATTGTTGGAGAACACTTCTCCTATCTCCAAGAGTTGATCGGGAAGGGCGTCCTTGTTATGGCCGGACGGACATTAAACATTGACAACAGTAGCTTTGGGATCGTCGTGTTCAGAGCAAGTTCTGATGAAGAGGCACATGGAATAATGCTGGAGGACCCTGCCGTAAAGAACCTGGTCTTCAGAGCAGAATTGTATCCATACCGTATTTCCTTACTCAAAGAGGAAAATGCTGGATTACTAGATTGACCAAGATAATAGTCGAAGACCTTGGAAAGGATCTTGCCTCTGCTCTCCGAGAGTTCATGAGGGCGTCCTCGCCTACGGGTGCTGTGGACATCCACGGGACCAGCGTTGATGTAAACGGGCTGACAAACAAGAAGATCAAGTTCCTACTTCACAAGTTCCTGCATACGAAAGGACTCAACGAGTTCGGAGTCCTAGATACTGCAGGCGTCTTCGAGGTCATTCACCTCAAACCAGAAGAGAAGCGCGAGCAAAAGCACGAGAAGTTGAAGGCATCCATGCCACACCCTCCTTTACTAGCCAATACTCGGGGCCGACCTCTCAACGCGCCCCGGATGAAACCCTCGGATCTCATAGAGCGTCAGGCCAAACCTATTCGAGGGAAGAAGGTTCGCGGGAAGAGTGGAGGCTAAGCAATGCCTCGATTCGCTATCGGCTCAGGTACAGATTGTCTTCGACATAAAACCTGTAAGGCTCATCTATAGCCTCGGATATTCCAACCCTTGCGGACACACCAAGTCCGAACTTTGCGAACTCTCCATTGCTTGCTATTTGCAAGTCTTTAGAGTCTACAAAGCTCAGACCGTCATGTTTGTCTTGAGTAATCCCGAGAGCTCTGCACAGCCTTCCGGGACCATTGGTCGAGCTTCGAATATGTTGAATAGGCTCGATTGCTCTTATCAAAACTGCCTCACCGGGCCGCGTGACAGCGTTGATGCAGTGTACTTGGTGAATGCGGTAGATGTATGCTGTTCCTGGCCCTTTGAACATCGACTGATTCCTTTTCGTGAGCCCATTGTAGGAATGGCAGGCCGGATCGTCTCTGAGGTAGGCTTCGTCTTCAACAATGTAGCCGGATCGCCAAGTCCGACCATCACGAACCCGCAATACCTTGCCTAGTAAGTCCCGGGCCACACTTGGGGTAGCTCTAGAGTAGAATTTGATAGGTAAAACTTTTCCTTGTCGCGTCTCTAGTTTACGATCCATAGACCAGCTCTCCGTTGATGAAAGTCTGGACAACTCTAACATCCCTCAATTCCTTACCTTTCGCACTGTGAGGATCATGGTCCAATACGACAAAGTCCGCTCTCTTTCCTGGTTCAATTGTGCCCTGGCTGGACTCTGAATGGGATGCGTAAGCTCCTCCGATTGTGTATGCCGAGAGCGTCTGGTCCACTGTCAGCCTTTCCTCGTTTGTGAGTCCAGGTCGTGTCACTGCGGACCATACGCCTTCCATCGGGTTGGGATCCTCCACAGGACCGTCGGAGCCTGCGGCCAAGGGAACACCGTTTTTCAGCATGGATCGAAACGGGTAGAGATATTGCGAGCGTCTTTTGCCAAGCCGATCGATTGCCCAACTGTCGGAGTAGATGAAACGCGGTTGGACAGATGCGATTAGACCTAGATTCCGCATCCTCTTCATGAGGGCAAGTGGAATAATAGAGCAGTGCTCAACTCGATGTCTCAGCTTCCTGCGAGCCGATGCTCGAGATGTGGTTTCGAGAACTTTGAGAATTGTGCCTAAGGCTCTGTCACCGATCGCATGCATACAAAGCTGGAACCCAGCCTCCTCTGCCCTGACTACTAAGTCGTTCAGTTTCTCCTCTGAGAAGGTCAGCATTCCCAAACTATCAGGCTGGTCTGAATAGGGTTCACTCAGGGCGGCGGTACGAGCCCCTAGTGAGCCGTCCATGAATATCTTCACTCCTCCGATCCGGAAGCCTCCATCGTTCGTCTCCGTCGCGAAACCCGCCTTCACCGCTTCATCAAAGGAGTCGAGTGGAATGATCGCGTAGATTGATTGTTTGACTCTGCCTGTATCCCACAAGCGTCTGAGGACACGTAGCTCTTGGGCATTGTTGATTATGCAGTGCAATGACGTCAAGCCGACTCGAAGGAGCCTCTGGGACGC
>Ga0099793_10000183_pt1 | contig 14930 bp, 12 predicted proteins | sample Rivendell_Oct201_9_FD_77319 | JGI IMG/M metagenome (GOLD analysis project Ga0099793, IMG submission 77319) | Vadose zone soil and rhizosphere microbial communities from the Eel River Critical Zone Observatory, Northern California to study diel... | ecosystem: Environmental > Terrestrial > Soil...
CGTGAACGGTGCCGATGCCACACCCGACGCGTTCGTGGCCACGGTGATCGTCGCTGTGCTGTTGCTAAATACCCCTGACGCTCCCGACCCTGGCGCCGTGAACGTTACGTTCACCCCGGAAACTGGGTTGCTCCCGGCATCCCGCACAGTAGCTTGGAGAGCGGTGGCAAACGCCGTGTTGATCGGCGCGTTCTGCGGCGTACCGGCCGTGGCAGTGATGCTCGAGGCCGGGCCGGCCAAGTTCGTAAGAGAGAAGTTAGTTGGCGTGGCAACGCCCGCGACAGTGGCCGTCACGTTGTAAGGGCCACCTGCTACGCTGTTGGCGGTGAAGATGGCTGCTGTTGCCACACCTTGTGCATTCGTCGTTGCCGTGTTCGCTCCGCCGGCAAACGTACCGCTGGCTCCACTCCCCAGAGCTGTAAACGGTACCACTATAGCGTTCAGCGGGTTGCTCAGGGAATCCTTAACCGTTGCTTGCAGTTGAATTGCAAACGCAGTGCCGACCGTCGTGCTCTGCGGCGTTCCGGCAGTGGCGGTAATGGTCGTCGCCACGCCCACGCCTGCAACTGCGGCGCGGAAGGCCACCATCTGCATTATCCACTGGCCCGAAGGGCTCACCGGAGCGGTAGCGGTGTAGCTGCCGGTTGTGGTTGCTACACGATCCTCCAAAATGTCTCCATCAGGGCTTGTGATCACGCGGTTGGTGTATCCGCTGCCCGGGCCGGTGGTTAACGTCTGGACAAGGTTTGCCCCTACCAGGAGATCGTTCGCATTGGTAGTGGTCACCGCGCCGCTACTGCTGGTGACGTTGTTCCCTTGTGCTCCGACGGCGACATCCAGCGGATTTACGGTGTCCAGGCCGCTGTATTCGGCAATGCGGATATCCGGGAAGGCCGCCGCGACGCTGAAAGTCACAGTGACGGTGTTCGCGCCCGCTGCCGCCGCGGAAATGTTCTTGGCATAGTAGATTGCCTGCGAAGCAGTTCCGCTCTGTACCACAGGGGCGGCTGCCAGGGCGTACGCAATACCGCGTGAATCGGTGACGGTGCTGACCGTGGCCGTCGAGTCGTTCCAGCCGACAACAACAACGTTTAAGTTTCCGAGGGTCTGGGCAGCTGTGTAATTCACCGTTACCGTTGTCTGCGCGGACTGCAGCGTCGCGGAGTTGCTCTGCACGAACGCGATAGGCGCAGCTAGGGCCGGTCCAGAGCCTGACAGCAGGAGGGCGACCACGACGAGCAGTCGGGCGAGCCTGACCTGAAGCGTCGATCTATTGTCACGACGCGAGCAAATCCACATGAAGCATCCTCCCCGGAGAACTGAATCCAAACATTCCTTCCGGTAAACGCTCTTGCAGACGGGCGTTTCGATTCTGCTGCGCAACGGTCGACGAGCCTTCGGCAATTTGAACACTATCCTCGTTATCCTAGAAGTCGAGCGCCTTGTGACCTTAGCCAGAGTTATTCTTCGGTCGGGCAAGCTTGAGCAACCCCGGTTGCTTAAATCGTCGAGACATACATCTGCCGCTAGTTAGTTGCCATTGACTCAGCACTCCGGCTGCCAGATTCGTCTAACTTAATTCGTTGATTTGCCAAGGCTTAGCACAACTTGAAGGACCTTCCGCCACAAACCAGGAGAAACGCGTGGACATCAATGTGCACATCCCTTCCACACAGAGGCTCGATGGCGACAAATCCAACTGCGGCTTTGTTCACAACTCTGGCGAGGCTGATCCGCAGCGCTGCCGAACTGGCGTGGCCAGACTCTTGGGTATTCCTTTGAGTGCCAAAGGGGCTTGAGGCGGAATTCCAAGGATTAAGTTTATAGGATTGCAGTCTACAAGCTACTTCAGCGGTTGCTCTTTCGACTCCATACTTTGGCCAGGAGCAGTTACCGTAGTCTCCAACGTCAAGAAAACGCGACGAAGCACGATGCCCGACAGGATTAGAACGAGCCCGATGAGAAAGAGCCCCATCGTCTCTGGAAGGTTCGATAGCGAAGTTAGGATCATATGCACGCGGAAGAGGGTGCAAGCAGTCGGCCAAACCCACCCATGGTGTAATTCTATGAAAATACAGCGCTTAACAGAGCATTCATAGTCGCAAATGAGCAAAGGTGTGAAACAGAGTGGTAAATTGGTGCACTCATTTTCCGATGATTCTCCTTTCAACTCCCCGCGCCTGAACTTGGCCCTCCCGATGGCTCTGAGGGAATTTGAACTGAGACTGAAGGGTGGCCGAACTCAAGCAACTCGGCGAAGCCAACCCTCGCGCCAATAGTGGTAAATGGCCCGCGGGCAAAGGCGGTGGTACTCGGAAACACACGCAGAACCTTCCAAGATAATGCACGGACCCTTCATGTGCAAAATCTTGCCAGTTTTTTCGTCCACGATTTGATTGACGCGCTTGAGCACGCGGTAAGTGCCACTGCAATAGCGGAGCATTTCAGAATCGAAAAGCAGCCCACGGTTGCGATTCCTGCGGTCGAGCGTGGCTAGGATTTCCTCCTTGGATTTGACCTGCACGAATTCACCCGGCTGGAGGTGGAGTTCGGCGGTGGGGGTGGTAATGAGGCCGCCTTCGATGTGGGGGTAGCGGACGCCTCGGCGCAACGACTGGATTGCATTGAAAAGTTCGATCAGGAGAGACCGGAAAACCTCGTTCCAGGCCAAGAGCGTTTCCATGAAGGCTTCCGAGCGGGAACCGCCGAAATTGCGGTGAAGATTGCCGGAACGAACGTCACGGACGTATTGCCAAAGATTCCACCAGGGGAGGTCGGATGAAAATTCGCGCACATCGGTGGCTTGGCAGGAATAAACCGGTTCTGACGTGGCGGGATCTACGGGTTTGCGGCTGGCCTTGAGCAAAGATTCCACCGTACATAAGCCAGAGCCGGAAGGAAAACCAGGGGCTGGATTGGCGGCTGGTGAAACAGCGGCGAGAATCTGAGATTCGCTGACGAACTCCGGATTTACGCGTTTCAGCCAGGCTTCGTGCCAATAGATCAAGCAGCCAGCGTCACAGTCGCCGTGCGCTTTGCCGTCGCAACGGACTTCGGTGAGGTGGACTGCGTGTTTGACGCGGCGCATGTTCCAAGGCTTGATGTTGTCGCAGGTTTTGTCGGAACGCTTGAAGACACGAAAACGCTTTCCGCAATACTGCAGCATCTCAGGCATAAAGGGCATGGCATCCAGCCGGCCGGTGGCGTCAACCGTCGCCAGAATTTCGCACTGAGAACGCACTTCGACCAACTCACCGGCCAGAAGGTGCAGCTCGTACTCCGGAATATTCGGCCCCATTTTCTGTCTATCTCACTCACTTTCCCGAATTCGCCGCGAGCCAGTACTTCACAATGTCTCTTGACATGAAGTTTCGATTCATCTTGCCCTCCGGCGGCAATTCCTGCCTAAACAAGACACAACGGCCGCGTCCCCGTCAGGTTCTGGAAGCGTCGGGCGAAAAATCGACTTCGCAGGCCGGCTCGCGAGCAATCCGGATGGAATACTCCGGACCTAAGCGCGAGGCCATGGTATCCGCGATCCGCCGAACGAGAATTTCCCAGTCGTTTCGCCTCGCAAGTGTCTGGCGGGCCTCGCGTTGTTCGTCGGTGTTCGCTGGGGAGCAAAGGGACTCGGCAATTGCCGTGGACCATTGACTAGTATTCTCTGCCAGACGGACGACGTCGCGAAACGGCTCGAGCGATTCGATGGGAGTACCGACAACAGGCCGTCCGCTCGCGAGGTACTCATGCAGTTTGAGAGGATAAATGTACTTGGTGTAGTCATCCCGGCGATACGGCATTATACAAACATCGAAATGTTGCGGGTAGGCGGCTAACTCCTGGACGGTCTTGCTTCCGAGGAAGCGCACATTGGGACGTTGGGAAAGCTGTTCGATGTATGCGGCTATTTCCGGATGGTTGTTAGGTGCGCCAACAAAGACGAAAGACCAATCGAGATGGCGGGCAGTCAAGTCGAGAAGCAATGGCCAATCGAGCTGCTTCTTGATATGGCCGCTGTAGCCGATGCGCGGGTGGGGTATTCCCGTGATATCCGCGGGCTCTGGGACGGGCCGCGCATAAGAGCGGAAGTCGACGCCGTTGGGCGCAAAAGATATGTGGGGATTGATTTTCCCTTTTTTTTCGAGCAGCGCGGGGGAATGAATAAAGACCTGGTCAACTCTAGCGATCAAGCGCGCTTCCCTTTCGGGGACTGGAACATCGACAACCGAGAACGTATATTCGTCGTCAATATGATAGCAACTTAGGTCACATGGGATGCAATCAATTGCCATGGCGAATTCGGGTCTCCAGAGGTAGAGAATTGTCCTCTGGCAACCCGAGCGAGTAAGGGACTTCCGGGCTTGTTCCAGCCGTCGCCGGAAACTCCAATCCGCGAGCCAATGGGGCCGGTAAAGAGCGGGGAGCCAACGCGGAGGTTGATAAACAGTAAAACCCTGCCCGGCTTGATGGGCGGGGACGGCCAGTTTGTGAGGCCGGAACAAAGAGTCGGACCAATCCTGCCCGGGATTGACCCAGACGACGTGGAAATAGCGAGCCAGGCGCGTGAGGATGTGATTGCATGGCTGCCAGACGTGACTCCAGCGATATGGCACCATCGCAATGATTCCTACTTCTGGCACCAGAGGAACCGAAAACTCAGATTCCACTTCGCGATCACGCAACCGGCGAACGTTAGGCTCCTTCAAGTTGTCCGAGGTTGAAGACCACGATGAGTGCGAAGTATCCAAAGTGAGCTAAAGCATCCTTTCTCGCCTAAAGAATCCTTGCATAGCGCAGCCAAGCCTCGGTCAGCTTCATACCCTCTTGAAAAGAAATGGGTCCGGTGTAGCCCAGCAATCGGCGAGCTTTGTCACTTAAATGCGCGACGGTGCGAGCCTGTGCCGACATGATATTGTCGCGAACATACTGGCGGCGTCCCGAGGAGCCGACCTTAGGAATAACATGGGGGCCATTCATGCGCAGCCGGATCTTTCGTTTCGTTTCGCCGTTCATGGACTCGAACCCGTTATACAAGACATTTTCGATCGAACGAAACGCCGGGATCTGACGCAGAACTGCACGGAGTTCACCCGACAGCATGACGCGAGGCAGGATACGCATCGAATCGCGAATCATCCTCACTGGCCGTGGGTTTACGAAATCCGCAGAAGAAATGTGACAGAGAGAAGCACCCATCAACGCGGCATGGGCGCTCAGGCATTCCTCCCAGGAGAGAATGCCGTTATCAGTGACGAAAAAAATCTCACCAATAGCCTCCGGTTTCCAAATCGCCAGAAGGATAGCTTCCACAAGATTGTCCACATAGACCAGGTTGCAGGGATTGCGCCCTCCATCAAGGATTGCCATCTTGCCTTGACGGATCTTATTCATGAGGTCGAGTGTGAATCCAGCGTACGGCCCGTAGACATTGGGTGGTCTGAGAATTACAACCGGAAGGCCAGAGCGCTTGGCGTGCCGAAGCACGCGGTGCTCCTGCTTCAGCTTTATATTCCCGTATTCCATGTCCGAGCGCACCGCCGGCGCCGTCTCCGATGCAGATTCGGGTGGGGGCGAGTTGCCATAGACGGCCACGCTACTAACGTGCACGAAGCGTGAAACCCCGTGGGCAGAAGCTACTCTCAAAACGTTTTCCAACCCCTGCTCCATTACGCGTTTGTCACCTCGCGCCAGGTGTACGACCGCGTCGCAGCCATCCATACCTCGATCGACGGAAGCGAGATCGCAAAGGTCACCCATGTAAAAATCCAGAGGAAACCGCGTGATCCGGGCCGCTGAGGCTGTGGAATGAACGAAAGCCCGTGGTACAAGATCGCCGGATAGAGCCATGACCTCACACAGGCGGCCTCCGATGAGACCGGTTGCGCCGGTAATAAGAACCTTTCGTGGTGTATTCGCAGTCATGAACGTTTCCGAAGTCATTTCGGTGTTTTTCCGCCGGAGTAAGATGCAGGCTGGAGAACCGGCGGCATGGCAGCTCGTAGCGATTCGATAGTGGCCGTGCTCCAGGTCTCTTCGAAACGGGCGGCGACCTGATAACAGCGTTCCATGAGGAGGACAGAACGGCTGCCCTGCCTACCATTTACTTTGGGCTGCTGGCCACACCGAACGGCTCGAAGAAAATCAAGGAGTTGGAGTTGAAAAAAATCAGGTTCCGGCTGGGTTGCGGGCGCGCTGGGGAATATTTCGTGTTTGTGGCTGACATCTGCGGGAAAGAATGTGACAGAGTTGCTCTGTCCCTCTCGAACTTCTAGAACGCCTCTTTGTCCGGTGATGCGTAACCGATTGGCGAGACGATGGGTCTTCGACAAGGTCACTGTACCTGGTACTGAGTATCCTTGCAATTCGGCGCGGAAGCATGCCACACAATTTGCCTCTACGCCCCCATAATTGTCATCCACGTAATCGACGACGTCGACCGAGTCAAAAAAATAAAGCATGCGATCAACAAAATGACTGCCGCTTACTACCAGAACGCCGCCTCCGGCCGTGGAACGTGAAAGGTTGTAACCTGACTGTGTGGCCCATCCGCCGGCGGTTCCGAATTCATAGTCGAAAGACTGAAGCACACCCAGGAATCCGGACTGAATCAGTTCCCTGGTCAGTTCGGTGCTTGGGTGAAACCGCGTGACATACCCCACAGCCAGAATAGCGCGCGACTCATCGGCTGTACGGCACATCTCCTCACATTCCTTCGAAGTCGATGCCAGCGGCTTTTCGCACAAGACGTGGATCCCTCGACAGAGATACTCGCAAGCGATGGGCGCGTGGAGAGTATTTGGCAAAGCCAAAACGACCGCGTCCACCTTCTCAAAAGTCTCATGGAAATCAGTGAAGGCGATAGGGCCAAGGCCGAATTCTGTTTGGACCTGCCGGAGTCGCGCCTCGCTGGTGTCGCTTAGGACCGTGAGGTCTACATCAGGCAGCGAAAGTGCGGCAGGAAGATGGGCCCCTTCCGCAATTGCGCCGCACCCGATGATCCCGAGGCGTATGTCTCCTCGGACTTCGCCAATGGCGGAACTTCCAGTCTTCGAATGCGAAACCATCGTGCTCATTATCCTGCCTTTAAGCCAAGTCTGAAAATTACCCTAACTCTTTGCAAAAACTCTTGGTGAACCCAAGGATTGATCGAGACAAAGCTGCGATCCACCGTTGCTTGCCTCGTGGTTTTCCATCTCTGACCGTTGTATCTTGCTGTTATTAACGATTTGCATTCGCAGACGTCTCTGGCTTTGTCGAGTACAACGGTGTAGCGTGACCCCGCCGAAACAGCCAGTGCTGCCACACAAACCCAATTTGGTGGTAGATCTCGCACACCTGGAAGAACGCTTGCACTGGCCGCATTACAATTCCCAGCCAGAAGGCTTTGATCGCTCGCCATACCACGAGGCGCACGGTGTAGAGGGTCATCCGCCAAAAGGAAGCCGGAAGCGGACGAAGGTACGCCTCCGAGCGGCCCCAGCGAAAATAGCGTTCACGGAAAAAAGACTTGGTGAGACGATTCTGCGGCAACTGATGCCTGACTAGTATTTGTGGCGCGAAGATGAACCGGCTTCCTGATCGCCGCAGCCGCATTGAAAACTCGGAGTCCTCCATGAAACCGGCGGCGCTTGCGCCGATCCGGGGCGAGAATCCGCCGACGGAAAGCGCCGCTTGGCGCTTGACAATCATGTTTGTCCCAGTAAGGTTGTCTTGCCATTCGAACACTCGATCGCCGAAATCCCTTTGACTCATGAAACCCGCAAGTTCCGGTCCCATCCAGACGGGCCGACCACATTCGCAGTCGAGCAGCACACGGCCTTGAGCACCATCGACTGGATGCTCCGTGAACACTTCGCGGATGCTGCGGACATAATCCGGAGCGCAAATAACATCATCATCCGTCAGTGCCAGAATTTCGCCTCGCGCGATCTCCATCCCGGAGTTTAGAGCGTTGCTCTTGCCAGATTTTTTTTCCAGAAAAAACCTGAATCGATCTGGATATTTTTGCCGGAACTGTTCGCATATCGCCCGAGTTTCTCCAGAGTCGGCAGGACCGTAAACAACCACGAGTTCCCAATCAGATTCCTGCAAGCTCGTCGGAGAAAAAATGGATTCCAAAGTCTGCGGGAGACTTTTCGTCCGGTCCCTTGTACAAATCAGAATGCTGATCATCACTTCTATTTAATTCTCCAGCGTACGAACTTCAAGGGGCACTTCCATCATGTTTAAGAACCGTTGCCAGGTTCGGTGTTGATTCGGTCGCCGACCGGATTGATACCATTGCCCCGCACTCCGAATGCCACGTGATTCATCTCGATCACTTATCCTTCTGTCTTTGCCAAGCCAATGGCCACCGGCGTGAGATACTCTTGACGGCCTTGATGGGATGGGCTAAACCACTGAGGAGAGCGCCGCAAAAACCACGGAACAGGCTCCAGGGGCTCAATGGTATGCCGAGATGGGCAAGCCAATCCCTGTGAAATTCAAAATACTTCCTGCCCCGCATTTGCAAGAGTCCTTCGGCAAGTACTTGATAATAGACACTCAAGCGGTTCGCCAGGCGATTTTCATACTCACTTGCGTCCAAACATTCTGGGCCGAATTGAATGAGTTCTGTAAGGTAACTTAGGTGAATGCTGTTCATCCTTTCAGTGAAGGTCGCATGAGATTCGTCCTGTGAGCGTGTAAATGTCAGCACCTGATGAAGGAATCCGAAGTCAGCTTCTTGCAAAATCCGAAAACAAGCTGTTGAATCGGCATGGAGATTTCCCTCATCGTAGAAATCGTGCTGCTTTCGAATGAAATCCGAACGGATCAGTGTTGCCGTGGGGCTACCAAAAGGATACAACCCTTGAAGGAGACGGATCCGGCAAGCTTCGCGGCCTGAAACCACAGAGCGCGGGAAAGGGACTCCGCGCCACATAATGCGAACCCCATCGCCATAAAGACCGTAGGCACCAACGAGGCCGACGGACGGATTCCGTTCCGCAAGGGAGACCATCTTCATCATACAATCGGGGAAAAGCCAGTCATCGGCTAGAACAACTTTACAATACTTGCTCTGAGGTGAAATTTGACGGATCGCGTGATTGTGGTTCTGAATAATGGGCACAAAGTCCAGGTTGTCATGAATGCGTATGCGAGGATCCCGATCCGAATAACTCTTCGCAATCTCAAGAGTGCGGTCCGTGCTGCGATTGTTAACGATAACATAATCCCAGTTCTGATAGCCCTGAGCAAGAATGCTCTTGATGCAATCGGCCAGGAATTCCTCGCCATTATAAACGGGCGTAATGACGCTGACGAGCGGCTGTTCGGAGGGATCCAGCGGCTGGTTATAGAAATCGGAGACGTGGTATTGAGACATCGCTTTAAAAAGGGATACTCCGTTCGTTATAGATCCGTCCGCGCTGCGTTCCACTTTTCGTGCTCGGCCTCGGCTTGTCCGTTGACTTGAGATAGTTGTTCGCCGTGAAGCCCTTGCAAATCCCATTTCTGGGGGAAGTAGACGATACCGGACCGCGCGTCGAGCTCTTTTCCGGAACGATATACATTGGCCAATTCGACCTCAAGCTTCGCGCAATGTTCAACACCATCGTAGACAACTTGGCTGAGGCCGGTAATCCACAGTGAAAAATCGTAGCGACCGGGAAGGAGATTCAGGAAAGCGATCTCCAAATCGAGATAGCCATCGCCCGGCGCGATTTCTGGAATGTCCATGCTGTGATGCGAGGTACTGGTGTCAGTCACCAACGTTCCTAGCTCGGTTAGAAGCCGGAAGCCGAAGCTTGGATGCGGGATGTAATTGCTAGCGTGATAGTAGAATCTGAGGCGAATGCTGTCTCCGCTTCGGGTTACCAACTGCGCTTGGCCGTCCAGCCCAAGAAAGGCGATCCCGGTGTAGCGAATTTCGCCATTGCCGTGGCGTGTCTCCACCGTCCTCAAGTCCGAGGCGCTTTGCTGCGATTCGGCGAACGACGACAGGTACGACTGGATAACGTCATGTGCCGGACCGTCCTGTCGAACAGAGCCGCGGTCGATCCAGATGCCGCGCGAGCAAAGGTTCTCGACCGCGGCCATGTTGTGCGATACAAAAAGAACGGTGCGGCCACCTTTCCGCAAATCTTCCATCACACTAAGGCATTTTTTCTGAAAGCCAGCGTCGCCGACCGCCAGCACCTCATCAACAATCAAAACATCAGGCTCCAAGTGCGCCGCAACCGCGAAACCCAGCCGCAATCGCATTCCGGAGGAATAGCGTTTGATGGGCGTATCAATGAATCGCTTCACGCCGGCGAATTCGATGATCTCGTCGAGCTTAGCTTCAACCTCTCGCTGCCTCATTCCCAGAATTGAGCCGTTCAAGTAAATATTCTCCCGGCCCGTCAGTTCTTCATGGAACCCAGTGCCTACCTCGAGCAAAGAAGCGACGCGACCGCCTACTTTCACGCGGCCAGTGGTTGGATAGGTAATTTTGGAGAGAATTTTCAGCAGCGTGCTCTTGCCCGCCCCGTTGCGCCCGATAATGCCGACAACTTCTCCCTCTTTAACGCCAAACGTAACATCGCGCAGGGCCCAAAGTGTATCGGTAACCGCAGTTTCCCTCGCGAATGGGTTTTTCATGAAACTAGTCAGACGCTCGCGAACCATCGTCTGCTGGCTCGCCTTCCCCAGCAGGTATTGCTTGGAAAGGTGTTCCACTCGGATGGAATCGCTCATGCGCGCTCCTTCTCAATTCTGGCAGGAGCGAAGTCATTGGCGCCTTGTTCCATTGTCTTGTGTGTGTATTGCATCATAGGGTGAGTTTTTCCTCAGAATTCAAACTAGATAATGTCCGCAAATGTTTTTTCGGCCTTGCGGAAGTAAAGCGCTCCAATCACAAAGGAAATCAGTGACGTGCCAAAGGACGTTGCCATGGTGCCCCAGTCCACCTGCCGGTCAGGAAAGAGGCAAACTCGGAATCCCTCCATGACGGCCGTGAGCGGATTAAGCGCCAGCAATGGCCTCCAACGCGGCGAAAGATAACTCGCCGGATAGAGAACCGGGCTGACCCAGAGTCCGAGTTGAATCATGAAAGGGATGACGTGTTTGACATCGCGGTAGCGCACATTTAGCGCCGCAAGCCACATGCTGATGCCCAGAGTGACAACCAGCATGTCCAAAACTGCCAGTGGCCAAAGCACAATCTTCCAGCTCGGTGCGATTTTGTAATACAGCATCATCACGACGAGGAAGGAAGAGCCGACGCCAAAGTCCAGCAAGCTGCTGAGCGCCGAGGAAGCGGGCAGCAGGATTCGTGGGAAATAGATTTTCGTAATCAGCAATGAGTTGGTCACCAGGCTATTCCCTGCCTGCCCCAGGGTTCCCGCAAAATACGTCCAGGCAACCAGGGTCGTGTAAAAGAAAAGGGAATACGGAATACCGCCGCTCGGGATGTTGGCCATCCGGCCGAAGAAAAACGTGAAAATGAGCATTGTGAAGAGTGGCTGTATGATGGCCCATGCCGCGCCAAAGGCGGCTTGCCTGTAACGTACCTTCACGTCGCGCCACGCGAGAAAGTAAAGCAGTTCGCGAAAGTGCCACAGCTCGGACGTCCATTCCCATCTGCCCGCGCTGATCTCTTCGCCCTGTTGAGGGACGAGGGGAATGTGTTCTTGTTCCTGGGTCACCATACTTGCTTCCGGCAATGAAAACCCTCCGCAAATCCGCCGGGGCTGTTTGCTTCAATGCCCCGGATTCGCTGCAAACCCATGAAAGTGTCCGCGGTGAACCATTGCTTCGACCACTGCGACGCAAATGCATCGAGAATATGCTTGGCCTTCCGCTCGCACGTCGCGCGGTCCAGCGCGACAAAGAAATTTGGTGCGCCCAGGTCACCATCGTACTTGGGAATCTCGTATTCCAGGATCAGGTGACTCCGAAAAGTGTTCCAAGTCAGTTCACAGATCACGCGATGATCCTGATGCAAATCGTTGCGGTAGTGCGTCATGATCAGGTCCGGTGCGAATTCTTTCTTCAACTTTTCGAATTCGCCTTTGATCCGCGCCTGCTGGGAAGGGAAAAAACTGTCGCGGTAATTGCGGATCACGACTTTCTTTCTCTTCGCGGACGCCAGGAACAAGTTCGCCGCCCGTGCTGCTTCTTTCCTTCGAACCGGAGTCGAGCTGAACACTACCCAGTAGACTTCGACTTCCGAATGCTCGCGCAAGAGGCGCAGAAGCGTTCCTCCTGCCCCAATCTCAATGTCGTCGCAATGTGCTCCAAGGCACAGGATCCGCTGCAGTGGACGTTCTGCGGAGCCTAGGCGCAAATCAACCATCGCGACGGCTCGCCACGTAGCCGGCAGGCTCGCCGGCCGAATACTTCACCGCCTCCGATGCCGGAGTTGCCGCCTGCGCGCCATTGGATTTCCAAACCACCCACGGCGCGTCTCCGCGCGCATACAAATCGTCCAGCTGCTGTTTGTCCTTGAACGTGTCCATCGAAGCGTAAAAGCCGTTGTGCTCGTACGCCATCAATTGCTTCTCCTGGATCAACCTGCGGAACGGCTCAAGGACCAGCTCTTCGCCTTCGCGCATGTACTTGAAAATATCCTGCTTGAGAACGAAGTATCCGCTGTTAATGCGCAGTTGCGCATCTCGAATGGACTGAATATCGTTCACCACGCCGTCGGGGCCGGCGGAAACCATGTGATAGGTCAAGTTCGGCTTCGCGGAAACAAACGTGGCGATCTTGTCGTGTTGTTGCGCAAAATCCACCAGCTTCGGCAGCTCCAGGTCGGTTAAGCCGTCAGCGTAGTTCGCGAGGAACGCTTTCTCCCCTACGAGATATTTTTCGACCGCTTTGAGCCGCTGGCCGATGTTCGAATGCATGCCCGTCTCGGCAAACGTGATTTTCCAGTCGTGGATGTCGCTATTGAAAAGCTGCAGGTCCTTGCCGCCCTTCGAAAGAGAAAAGTCATTCGACACGCACTCGTCGTAGTGCAGAAAATATTGCTTGATGGCGTCCGCGCGGTACCCCAGGCACAAGATAAAATCCTTGTGGCCAAAATGCGCGTAGTACTTCATCACGTGCCACAGCACCGGCCGGTAACCGATCGGCACCATCGGCTTGGGAACGTTGTCCGCATATTCCCGCAGCCGCATTCCCAGCCCGCCGCAAAAGATGACCACTTTCATGTGCCTTGCTCCTTGACCTGCTCGGAACCCAATAAGTTGCCCTTTGTTTTTTGCGCCATCGCTGATTCTCTTCGCGCCGCGTTACTCATGCACCTGAATCTCGGGGATCGGCACAACGAACTTCCCGCCCCACTCGCGAATAAACGCGTTCTGCTTGATGATTTCATCTTTTAAATTCCACGGAAGAATCAGCAGGAAGTCCGGCTTCGTCTCCCGGATGCGGTCCGGTGGAAAAATCGGCACATGCGTCCCCGGCAGGAATCGGCCGTGCTTGTAGGGATTCCGGTCCACTGTGTATTCGAGGAAATCCGTGCGAATCGCGCAGTAGTTCAGCAGCGTGTTGCCTTTCCCGGGCGCGCCGTAACCAGCAATCTTTTTCCCATTGCGTTTCGCGGCAATCAAAAATTCCAGCAGCTTCCTCTTCGTTTCCTTCACCTGCTCGGCGAAACGCGAGTACGTCTCCAAACGCGTGGTTCCCGCAGCCTCTTCCCGCGTCCGCAATTCCGCGGCGCGTTCCGTGACCGGCTTCGAGGAATCTTCTGCATGCCGTCCATAAATTCGCAGCGAACCTCCATGCGTGGGCAATTCCTCGACATCGAAAAGCGTGATTCCGTGCGCAGCGAAAATCTTCTCCGCGGTAATGAACGAGAAGTAAGAAAAGTGTTCGTGATAAATCGTATCGAACTGATTTTCCTCCATCAGCTGCTGCAGGTGGGGAAACTCCATGGTGATGACGCCGCCAGGCTTCAGAAGAATCTTCATCCCCGCCACAAAATCGTTCAGGTCCGGCACTTGCGCGAGGACGTTGTTCCCGAGCAGCAAATCCGCTTGTTTTCCTGCTGCCGCCAGCTCACTCGCCGTTTCTCTCCCAAAAAACTTCACCAGCGAAGGCACGCCCTTCTTCACCGCCACGGCCGCAACATTTGCGGCCGGCTCAATTCCCAGCACCGGCACGCGTTTCTCGACAAAATATTGCAAGAGGTACCCGTCGTTGCTGGCTAGTTCGACGACAAAACTCTTTTCACCGATCCCGAAACGCTCCACCATCTGATCCGTATACTTTTTCGCATGCGCCAGCCACGAATCCGAATACGATGAAAAATACGCGTAGTCGCTGAAAATATGTTCCGGCGTGACGTACGCTTCGAGCTGCACCAAGAAGCAGTTCCCGCAGACGTACGCATGCAGCGGATAGAACGCTTCCATCTGATTCAAGTGCTCGCCGGGAAGAAAGCTCTCGCAGAGCGGCGACATTCCAAGATCCACGAACGTGTGTTCGAGCTTGCTCCCGCAGAATCGGCACATGGATTGTTCCATCTTAGTCATCAATGGTCCCGTTCGAATTGGAGCCGCACTTTGCTTCCCATAACTACGCTTTCGTCGCCGCCGCAAACTCCTCCGGCTTCGCAATCGGCGGTTGCGTTTCGTACATTTCAAAATACTTTTCCGGCAGCTGCGTCAAGTCTGCCCCACGCAGGTAATCTCCCATCGTCGTTCCTGTGCAGGCTGAGTCCACGTTCGGGGCTCCTCGCCGTGCTTCCACGTCGTCCACGTTTACCGTGCGGAAATCAATGCTGAACCGCGTCTTCCCGGAATTGTTTGGTACGCTCGAATGCATTTGAGCGGCGGAGAACAAAAGCACTCCTCCTGGCGGCGCGATCACTCGAATTTGGGGGTCGAGCTCCATCGGCTCTTCCGGCTTCGGCTGCTTCCGCGTGTCCTGCTTGATGAACTGCGCGGCGTTCTGGCGGC
>Ga0099793_10000185_pt1 | contig 14889 bp, 8 predicted proteins | sample Rivendell_Oct201_9_FD_77319 | JGI IMG/M metagenome (GOLD analysis project Ga0099793, IMG submission 77319) | Vadose zone soil and rhizosphere microbial communities from the Eel River Critical Zone Observatory, Northern California to study diel... | ecosystem: Environmental > Terrestrial > Soil >...
CATATACTGCCTTGATGGTGTGACTAGCGGCGGTCAGGTTCGTGGCAGTGGCCTGCGCGCTGTCACCAGTGAGCGACACGTTTCCAATTGAAGTCGCCCCGTCATAAAATGTGACGCTCCCCGTCGGTGTATGAGTCCCGCTATCCACCTTCGCTTTGAAGGTCACATTCTGACCGAAAGTGGATGGATTGAGACTGGACGTCAGCGTGACAGCCGGACCTGCCTTGTTAACGGTCTGTGTGATTGTGGTGCTGTCACTCCTGAAATTACCGTCACCGCCATATACTGCCTTGATGGCGTGACTAGCGGCGGTCAGGTTCGTGGCAGTGGCCTGCGCGCTGTCACCTGTGAGAGACACGTTTCCGAGTGAAGTCGCACCGTCATAAAATGTGACGCTCCCCGTCGGTGTATGAGTCCCGCTATCCACCTTCGCCTTGAAGGTCACATTCTGACCGAATGTGGATGGATTGAGACTGGAGGCCAGCGTTACAGTCGGACCCGCCTTGTTAACGGTCTGTGTGATTGTCGCACTGTCACTCCTGAAATTGACGTCGCCGCTATAGACCGCTTTGACCGAATGGCTTCCTCCGGTTAAGCTGGACGTACTCACCTGGGCACTGTCGCCTGTGAGCGGAAAATTTCCGAGTGAAGTCGCACCGTCGTAGAATGTGACACTTCCCGTTGGCGTCTGGGCCCCGCTGTCCACTTTCGCTTTGAATGTCACGTTCTGCCCGAACGTAGATGGGTTCAGGCTCGAAACTAAAGTCACGATCGGCGTCACTTGAACAACCGTCTGCGTAACGGTTGCGCTGTCGCTCTTGAAGTTGGGGCTGCCGCTATACACTCCTTTGATCGTGTGTGTCCCCGCAGTCAGACTTCCCGTGTTTAGCAGTGCACTGTCACCCGTGAGAGCCGCACTTCCAAGCGAAGTGACACCATCGAAGAACGTGACACTTCCGGTCGGCGTTCGGCTCCCGCTGTCAACCTTCGTCTTGAATGTCACTTGTCGTCCGAATGTCGAAGGGTTCAGGCTGGAGACCAACGATACGATCGGAGCTGCCTGATTCACGATCTGCGTGATCGTCGTGCTATCTTTATTGAAGACAAGGTCGCCGCCGTAGACCATCTTGATTGTATGACTGCCGGCGGCGAGGTTTGCTGTGCTGAGCCGGGCGCTGTCGCCTATCAGTGACATGTTGCCAAGGGAAGTTGTGCCATCATAGAACGTGACAAGTCCGGTAGGAGTTAGAACGAGGGTGCTATCATCCACATGGGCTGTGAATGTTACGTTTTGTCCAAACGTCGATGGGTTGAGACTCGAACTGAACGCAAGTCGCGGTGTCAGAGCAGCGTAGGCACCAGCCTGGAAGACAAACGCTAGGAGAATGAAGAAGGAAAACGCGGTAACCTTTTTCATCGCAGCGTTTTCATGAAGGGATAGCAAGGTTCAAGCGCAAGATGGAGAAGGTGTTAGTTAAAAGCCTCGTCAGTACGGATGATTACCAGGAACCAGATCTCAACTTCGCTGGTTGGAACCTTGCGCGTAAAGGAGGGAACGCAGCAAGGAATTTTTCACCGAAATATGGAGCGCCCTTGCCCACCGGACGCTTCGTCCCAAGAGATGCTCGTTGTAAGAGTAACCAAAAAATTGGAGAAAATCAACAGCTATTAAAGAGGAGCATGAGTACAACGCGCAGAAAATCGCACTTATGCGTGGAAAAATTGCAAAAGCCTAATTCCGCCAACGAAGAATGGAACTTAAGGAGGGCGCTTAAAGAAAAGGGCGAGGGGCCATTTTCAACGCCCTCGCTCTTTTATGAGAAAATCGGGAAACCTAGTTCAAATGGGGGGTGACTTTCTCCACGAGCTGTCTCTTGGGGACCGCACCGATGATCTGTTCGACCACCTGACCGCCTTTGAAGACGATCAATGTCGGGATACTGCGGATCCCGAATTGCATTGAGGTCCGGGGATTTGCATCGACATCCATTTTCGCAACCTTCAACTTCCCTTCATATTCGCTCGCAAGTTCTTCTACGATCGGTGCAATCATCTTACAGGGTCCGCACCAAATCGCCCAAAAATCCACAAGAACCGGTCGGTCCGAGCTTAAGACTTCCGCCTGAAAATTGGTATCATCAACTGCGATCGGTTTCATTCATTGATCCTATCTATTCTGATTAACAAAATAATATACGAACTTCTACATCGAGATGCTTACGCTGTGAGGCCCCAAAATCTTTTCCACGTCCCCGATGAATTCATCCGTCGCCCCCACGGCGAACTTCGTCGATTGCAGCCGGACTGGCTTCTTGCCGTCCGCCAGCGTGACCTCGAAGAAGCACGGGTATTTCCCCTGGTGGCGCTCCGCAACTTTGCGGAGCTCTTGAATCGTACCCTCGGTGACTTCCCCCTGCAAGGAGACCGTCACCTTCTTCGTAAATTTCTCGCGCACTGCTTCGATCGGGTAGACCTCGTTCACGATGAGCCGGAGGACATCGCCGTTATGTTCAGCTTTGCCGATCACGAGTACCAGCGATTCCGGTTGAAGAAGATTCTGATACAGTTTGTACGAGTCCGAGAACACGATGCATTCACCCTTCCCCGAAAAGTCTTCAAGTGTCGCGAAGGCCATCGTGTTCCCCTTCCTGTCGATCTTTTTCCGGACCGCGCTCACAACTCCGGCGACCCGCACCGTAGTTCCCGAGTTAACCGTCGAGGCATCGCCGAATTGGGCAGTGGCGAAGGCGTTGATCTCCATCTCATACTTTCGCAGGGGATGACCCGAGACATAAAACCCGAGGACCGATTTCTCCTTCGACAATTTTTCACTTTCACTCCAGGATGGCGTCACCGGGAGGACCGGAAACAGATCTCGGGCCTCCGTCGTTGAGGAGGACTCGAACAGCGACGATTGCCCTCTCGACAGGTGGCTTCGGGCCTTCTGTCCGTGCTGAATTGCCTTTTCAACGCAGGCAAAAAGACGGGCGCGATTTTGATCGACCTCGTCAAACGCACCGGACTCGATCAGACCCTCGAGGGTCTTCTTGTTAACCAGCCGGAGATCGACTCGCTGGCAAAAATCGAAGATGTTTTCGAATTTTCCGTGCTCGGTGCGCGTCCGGATGATATCCTCCACCGCACTGACCCCGACATTTCTGATCGCACTCAGTCCGAATCGGATTCCCTTGGGGGTTACGACGAATTGCACGTGGCTTTCATTCACATCGGGTGGAAGCACCGGCAGGTTCATCTTCCGACATTCCTCGATCAACTGCACGACGTAATCCGTGTCTCCGATCTCAGCGGAAATCGCTGCCGCCATGTATTCGGCGGGATAGTGGGCCTTCAGGTATGCCGTTTGGTACGCCAGCACTGAATACGCGACGCTGTGAGACTTGTTGAAGCCGTATGAAGCGAAGCGCTCGATCGTATCGAATATATCGGCGGCCCCTTTCTTCGTGAATCCCCTCTTGACCGCCCCGTCGATAAACTCGGTCTTCTGTTTCGCCATCAGTTCCTTATCCTTCTTGCCCATCGCCCGCCGCATGAGGTCCGCCTTCGCAAGCGAGAATCCTGCAACTTCGCTCGCGATTTTCATGACCTGTTCCTGGTAGACGATAATGCCGTAGGTTTCCTTGAGGATCGGTTCAAGTTTCGGGTGGATATATTCAATCTTCTGAAGGCCCTGCTTTCGGCGGATGAAATCGCCGATCATCTCCATCGGCCCCGGTCGATAGAGCGCATTCATCGCGACGAGATCGCTGATGGATCCGGGATTCAATTTGCGCAACCAATCCTTCATCCCGCTCGACTCAAACTGGAAGACCCCGGTGGTTTGACCCTTCCCGAAGAGCTCGAATGTCTTTGCATCGTCTTCCGGTATCGTGTTCAGGTCGATCGCGATAGCGTGATTCTTCTCGATTAGTCCGATAACGTTCTTGATGATGGTCAAGGTGCGCAAACCGAGGAAGTCCATCTTCAGTAAGCCTGCGACCTCGAGATCGATCATGTTGTACTGCGTCATGAGGTCGGATTGCGGGGTCTTGTACAGCGGCACGTAATCGCGCAAGGGGCCTGGGGCGATCACCACACCGGCGGCGTGAGTAGAGGCATTTCGGTTCATGCCTTCGAGGACGAGCGAAATCTTGACAAGCTCCTGTATCTTATCATCCTTGCTTTCTTTCACCCATTTCAGATCAGGAATTGTTTCCAGTGCCTCGGCGAGAGGGGTGACTCTTCCCTGAAAAACCGGGATCTGTTTTGTAATCGATTCCGTTACATTGAGCGGCACGCCCAAAACCCTGCCCACGTCCTTTAGCACCGCCCGGGAGGACAGCGTCCCGAACGTGATGATCTGTGATACGGAATCCTCACCGTATTTTTTCTTGACATAATCGATGACGGCGTCGCGCCCGTCGTCGGAAAAGTCGATATCGATGTCCGGCATGCTGACCCTGTCGGGGTTCAGGAATCGCTCGAAAAGGAGATCGTACTTGAGCGGATCAATATCTGTGATCCCGAGGGCGTACGATACAATGCTGCCGGCTGCGCTTCCCCGTCCCGGGCCTACGATCACGCCCATGCTGCGAGCAGCCTGTATGAAGTCCCGTGTAATCAGGAAATAACCTGCATATCCCATCCGCTTGATGACGGCGAGCTCGTGATTGAGTCGGTCTTCGATCGAGGTAGCTGCACTCCCGTAGCGCTTCCCCAGCCCTTCCCGGGAAAGCCGGTCGAGATAATCCTCGAGGGTGGCGGCTCCGGCATCGGCCGGGATTGGAAAATCGGGCATATATGATCGTTCCGGTTCGATGCGGTAATTTTCAATCTTACCGGCAACCTCCAGCGTCGATTCGATGGCCTGCGGATAATCCCTGAATAGGTTGCACATTTCCGCGGCCGACTTGAAATAAATCTGATCTGTCTGATAGCGGAGCTGCCGGTAATCGGTCGTATTCATTGCGCTCGCATCGGGAATCAGGAGCATCACATTATGGGCGATCGCATGGTCTTGCCTGATGTAATGAATATCGTTTGTTGCGATCAGCTTGATCCCGAGTTCGCCGGCCAGCTTGGGCATCCCCTCAAGGATGGGCTTCTCTTTCTCGAGACCGTGGTTCTGGATCTCAAGATAGAAATCGGCGCCGAAGATCTCCTTAAATGTGACTGCGGTATTCCGCGCCTCATCGAAGTTTCCGTTGACAAGGTGGTGGGACACAACCCCCGTGGGACAGGCAGAGAGTGCCACGAGCCCGTCGGCGTGCGTTCGGAGAAGTTCCAGGTCGATGCGGGGTTTGTAGTAAAAGCCCTCGATAAAGCCGAGGCTGACAAGCTTGATGAGGTTGCGATATCCGGTGAGATTCTTTGCCAGCAACACGAGGTGATGATAAATGCCGCGCCCTTTCCCCTCTCTGACGCTCTGGGCATTGACCTCCTTGTCGAATCGCGATCCTCGGGTTACGATATAGACTTCGCACCCGATGATTGGTTTGATTCCAGCTTTTCGGGCGGCTTTATAAAATTCGATTGCACCAAACATGACACCGTGGTCGGTGAGTGCCACGGCAGACATCTTGTCCTCAACGGCGGCGCGAACCAGCCCGTCGATTGTCGCGGCCCCGTCAAGCAGGCTGTAATGCGAGTGATTATGGAGGTGGATGAAGTCGGGCATGAGAGAATTCCTATAACACGTTCCAGAAAAAGATAATCAATTAGGATTGGAAAAACAACGGATATTAAGGGGAACAGCCAATAATCCTTGCCGAACGAAGAACTTTTTTGTATATTGTCCCGTAAGACCCAGTTTGTAATGCCAAGATGTAAACACTTGGCCATTTTCTTATCGCCGGGCGGTTATCGCTGTGGGGAGTTAATCTGATGTCCGAGATTATATGGCGCGAATTTAGTTGACCTTCATGCCCCCGTAGCTCAGAATGGATAGAGCAGCGGTTTCCTAAACCGTTGGTCGGCAGTTCGACTCTGCCCGGGGGTACAGATTCCATTCAAAACGAATTGCTGAAATCGCGTATGAGACTCAGAAGAGTTTTGTACCAACGCTAAAGGAAACTCCGTCCGATGCGCTCATTCCAAGCCATCAGCTTATGGTGCGGGCGGGAATGATCCGGCCCCTCGGGGCCGGTCTCTACTCCTTCCTCCCCCTCGGTTACCGTCTCCTCAAGAAGATCATGGAAATCATCCGGGATGAGATGGATTCCATCGGAGGCCAGGAATTCCACCTTCCAGCCCTCAACCCCGTCGAACTGTGGGAAGAAACGGGCCGCGTGAAGGCCTTTGGCGATACGATGTTTCATGTCAAGAATCGCCCGTTGGTGCTTGCCCCGACCCACGAGGAAGTGATTTGTTCGATAGCGAAAAATCACATCAGATCCTACCGCGATCTACCCCAAATATGGTATCAGATCCAGGAGAAGTTTCGGAACGAGCCTCGCCCGCGATCCGGGGTGATCCGCAGCAGGCAGTTTTTCATGAAGGACTCTTACAGCCTCGACACGACTGCGGAAGCACTAAATAAAAGCTACGAGCTTCACGCCTCTGCATACCGGAATATTTTTACACGCGTTGGGTTGAAGTTTTTTGTTGTCGGGGCCGCCAGCGGAGCAATGGGTGGGAGTGCATCGCAGGAGTTCATGATCGAGTCGGCGTCCGGGGAGGATACGTGCGTGCTGTGCGACAACTGTAACTACGCCGCGAACCTGGATGTCGCCCAATCAAACGTGAGCCCTGCTCAGCGCAACGGTGAAAGCGAGGCGCTGAAGGAGATCCACACACCGAACGTCAGGACGATCGACGAGCTGAAAGCGTTTCTCAAGGTCGAGGAGTCGATGCTCGCAAAGTCGCTCGTCTACATGAAGGATAAAACCCCGGTCCTTATTCTGCTGATGGGGAACGACCAGTTGAATGAAACGAAGCTCGCTTCCGTTCTCGGTGATAACGTGCGCCCCCTTCAGGCAGAGGAGCTGAAGGCTTTAACGGGCGCCGATGGCGGCTCGATCGGTCCCGTAGGTCTCGGCATTAAAATACTCGTGGATAAGCGACTGGAGGGGGCGAACAATCTTATCAGCGGCGCCAATAAGAACGACTATCATTACGCGAACATCGATTTGGGCCGCGACGTAAAAGTCGACGGCTACCATGACCTCCGCGTCGTCCACGCGGGAGAGCCTTGCCCGGTTTGTCGCATGGCGCTTCGCATCGTGAACGCGATAGAACTCGGGCATATTTTTAAGCTCGGAACAAAGTACAGCGATGCGCTCAAGGCGTACTACCTCGATGAGGAGGGGAAGGAAAGACCGATCGTCATGGGAAGTTACGGCATCGGGGTGGAGCGGATCATTGCCTGCCACATCGAGCAGAACCACGACAAGAACGGGATCATCTGGAGCAAAGCAATCGCCCCGTTTCACGTCCACCTCATTCTCGTCAATTCAAATAACGAGAAGGTGGTTTCGGTTGCGGAGCAACTCTACGAGCGCCTGAGGGATGCTCTCGTCGACGTTCTCTATGATGATCGGGACGATGTCAGCCCCGGGTTTAAGTTTAAGGACGCGGACCTTCTTGGGATGCCGCTGCAGCTAATCGTGGGAGAGAAAAACGTATCGGCGGGAAAGGTGGAGTTGAAAGATCGCTTGACCGGCAAACGGGAGGTTCTGGAAATCGGAAGAGTCGTGAGCTACGTCGAGCGCTACCTCGAAACCTAAGATGATCGAGTAGCAGATTCGCTGCTGAGCGGGTGCGTACACTTCGGGGGTCGAGGTTCCGCCTCCGTAACAATTATCGGGGCAACTGCTTCTTCTCACCGCCCAGCCAGTTCAGAAAACGATAACCGAGGTGGAGGATAAGTGCCACGATCAAAAGCAGCACCACAGCGCCGATAAACCAGTAAAAAATCTGAACGATCTTCATGACATCCCTTCAACATATCTGCCTCACCGGAAGAACCGTTCTTCCGCCTAATATATCGTAGGCAGAATATCCGCAATTGTCAACAGGGGGTTGTCGGTGAGCACCGGGAGGTGCGCAGAAATCAACTTTATTGAGAAAAGCGAGTAACCAGACCCCAAAAGCTCTGACGGGGAACACATAAAGTTCACGCCCGTATACCTAAGATGGGGTAGCTCCTCGGAAGTCCCTCATCTTTTCTTACTACTTACTTCAATGCTGAAGAAACAAGATCGTCTCAACATGAGAGCTCGCTTCAGCCTGTGGGTCATCATGGGCTTCATGTTCTGGATCGGGATCCTGATCGGAGCCCTGATCATGCATGCCTCTGTGAAATAAATCGGTAGGCGCCGGCCCGTCGAGGGCCGACAGAGGGAGGCTCCTCAATAAATTCCGCGTAGTCTCTCGATCTCAGCCGCCAGGGCGGTCTGACCCGCGAGCGTCGCGATATCTGCTGCGAACAAAGGGTTGAGCGTAAGTACTTGCGCCTTGCTCGATGCAAAATCGGGAGGCGTGAGAGCAAAATAATCCTCGGCGAGAAGCAGATGGAGATCGGCCGCATTGATCGATGTATCGCGGCTGAAAGACCACGTTGAGTTGGCGTGGAGCACCGTCGTGTCCGCCGCAATCGACGAGGTATAGAGCTTCTGTGCGTTAAAGACGAACGAGAGCCCCGCCCTCATCTGGAGGTTCACTGCATCCTTCCCCAGACCCGTGTTGAAGCTTGCCACAGCGGCAGCAAGGACATTCAGCTTCGCATTCGCCCAGCCCGAGCCGTTGTACGCGTCGACGAGATTTGCATCCCCTTGAGTTGCGGCGGCGAAATCATCGTGCGCCAATTGATAGTTCCGGCTTGCGTAGGCCTGCCACCCTTCCGCCAGGAGCTCGGCCGGAGTCTTGGCCGCCGGACCTCCCTCGTCCTTCGAACACCCCCATAGTTGGGCAATCACGAGAACCATGATCAGAACTCGTATTTTCACAGTCAGTCTCCTCATCTGATAAAAAGCATTTTGTCTGTCTTGCGGAATGTCAAGACGCCCGCACGGTACGCCTCGAGCGAGTAGAAGTAGACTCCGCTCGCGACAGTTCTGCTCCCGCCATTCGTTCCACCCCAGACAACCTCATAGGAACCTGCATCCCGCTCGCCATCGACGAGTCGGGTTACCTCTTTTCCCATCACATCGAACACCGTCAGCCGCACGTACCCGTTTTGCGGTAGGCCGTATCTGATCGCTGTCTGCGGATTAAAAGGATTGGGGAAATTCTTTTCCAGAAGATAGGTTATGGGGACGGATGCTCCGGAACCGGGGTCATCGTAACCGAGAGCAAACGTTCCGAGCGAGGTGACTGCAGCTGTCACTGACGTTCGTTCAAGATCCACCCACGACCTGAGTGGCACCCACCCATTTCCAGTCTGCTGATAAATATTGAGGTGCCGCTCACTCCCCGGCTTGACTAAATTCCTCGGATACTGTAGCGTCAGGGAAAGCGCGCTGGTAAACTCCCGGCCCGGTCCAAACGCATATGTCTTCCCGATCAACAGAGGTTTTGACGACCGGGATTCCTCGGGAAAGACCGTGAAGTAGGTGTCTTCATCGATCGCCCCGGCGGGAACGGCCAGGACGGCTGCATTTTCCGGATCATGAATTGTCGAAGCGAGCCCACGCTTCAAAAGCTGAACCTGGAATGTCTTGATCACAAGCGTGTCGAGCCCGTTGATCCCGGTAGCCGAAACGCTGATGGTCGAGCTGCCGGTCGAGGAAAACTGGTAGGATCCTTTGAAGATGTTCGGCGAAACCTGCGTCATGCTGACGGAGTCGCCCGGTCCGGCTCCAACCTTTATGACCATGGCGGGATTTGTGATGAGCACTATATCGGAGCTGACATAAAGGTCGGCGTATCTGCTGAGTGCCGGATTTTGATGGATTGCAACTGAAAGACGGGGCCGGTATCCTATGAGCGACCTGATATATTGCCATTTCTGCAGGGCAGAATCGGAATGAGACTGAATCGTCGCAAGAGATGTACCTCCGAGAAGCGCGAACCCGACTGTCTGCGTCCCCCCGTTGCTCAGACTGTAGGGACCGGACGAAATCGCGAAATGAATATCGGTCGTCGAGGAATTCATCTTGATACCCCCGCTCAACCACGCCCACTTTTCATCCCGAAAGCCCGTGATTGAATCTGCCCTCAAACCGGCGTAACCCGCCGCGCCGTCGAGCGCCCGGGCACCGCAGTAGATCGTGGGCGCGGTCGTATCATACCAGGCGTATCCGAGGCCCCGTGAGGAGTCGAACGAGGTTTTATTGTGACTATAATAAGTATCGTTTGCCGGGTCGGGCGCCCGCATGTCCCAATCGAAGAACAGTCCCGCATAGAAATTTGACAGCGTGGCACCGGAGACATTTCTGATGTCGTACCGGACAATCACATAATCCTTCTGCGAATCCGCTGCAAACGCGTACGAGTACATCTTGACCTGGACGCCGACTCTGTTCGCCAATGGGGCGGCGGAGTCGGAAAATACGGCTTGTCCGTCCTGATCTGAAACGAGCCCCGGGGTCCTCAATGAATACGACAGTCCCGAGCTGAAATCCATGTCAGCTTGGGTGCCTGTCTGGTTCCGAACGACATTGACCAGCTTCGTGGGGGAATACCCCATTAGAAGGCCCCCCTCATAGAGCTGGTTGGCTCCCCCGTAGACGAAACCCACACCCTGGGTGTTGCCGGGATAGTCATTAAAGCCGATCTTCCCGTTGTTCGTTACCGTGGTGCGGACATTATTAATGTCATGCGTCGCGTACGAAGGATTGATCAGCACCTTGAAGTACTGGAAATCCTGATAACCCCCATCGGTCACCGTCAGTCTGAACGAGACCACGTCCGTCTGCGGCACATTGGCCGAGACGTGGAACGTGAACGGGGATGCGGCGTTCGTGGCAGATTGAAGGGTACCGACGATTCCGATCGGATAGCTGCCGTTGATGACCTGAACATTCGTATCGGTCGCCGATAGCGTGATCGACGCACTCCCGGATGTCGCCTGAAGGTAGTCTACAAATGTCGCAACGATTGAAACTGTCTCATTGGGATCGGGAACGCCATTGTTGTTACCGCCAACTGAGTCCTTCAATAAGACCGTCGTCAGCCGAAGCGACGGCGATGAGGCGGTCACTGCCCGGTATGCGTTAATCCGGCCTTTTCCCAGGTCGTTTGCGTATAAAGGATTCAAGGACGATATATCATCGCAGGTGACTCTGACCTGCTCGCCGACCTGGAGCGGCGTGTAAGACGGGAAGACAGATTTTACGAGGGCCGCGACCCCGGCAACGTGCGGAGAAGCTTGCGATGTGCCCGCGAGCAGCCCGTAGGTCGAGGGAAAATATGTGCTGAGAATCGGGCTGTTCCCGGTGACAAAATCACCCCCGGGGGCGCAGACGTCGATCGAAGGCCCGTAATTCGAGTAATAGGTCCTGACATCGGAGGTGTTCGTCGCCGCGACGGAGATGACGTTCGCATACGCGGCTGGATAATTCGGCTCCGCCTTATTGGCGTTCCCGGCAGCCGCGACGACCAGCGCGCCCTGCTGCGTCGCATAGTTGATCACGTCCTGCTCAAACTGGGAGTAGCCGGGCCCGCCCCAGCTGCAATTGATCACCTTCGCTCCCATCTTGGCCGCATAGACGATTCCCTGGAAGCCAGCGATGATGTATGCCACTCCTCCCCCGCGGGTATCGTTGTCTGCTGCTGTCTTCACGGCCAGGATCTTGCACTTGTAACCCACTCCAGCTATTCCGATAAAATTATTCGTAACGCCCGAAGCGATGCCTGCCACGTGCGTCCCATGCGCGGTGTTATCAGCCGTGGGGCGCGGATTGTTGTCCTCCACCGGAGCATTGAAATCAGCTCCCCCAAAATCCCATCCATGCCAGTCGTCGATTTTACCGTTGTTATCGTCATCCACACCGTTCGTCCTCTTATCGCGTCCCAGGCTGTCAAGCCCGGTCTCGCCCGGATTGATCCAGATATTCGCAGCCAGATCCGGATGGTCCCACTGCACTCCTGTGTCCACGATGCCGATCACGACCGAGGTATCCCCGGTGCTGACACTCCATGCACTATCGGCTTTGATCTTCACGAGCGCCCACTGATTAGCATACAGCGAGTCATTCGGCGTGAGAGCCCTCGCATCATCGATAGAGTAGATGAACCATGGTTCCGCATATTCGACTTCGGGAAGGGCCGAAAGCTCCTTTGCCACCGTGAAGGCGTCAAAGGGAGAAGAGTAGTTTATGACGTAGATTCTGGACAGATCGCCCTCTCCAGGTTTCGCCGGGAGCGTCGCCTCCGGGAATATCTGAGCGACAGACTGCGCGGAGTACCGCTGCGCCGCCGCATCAAGTGCCGGAATGCCGGGCGACCGCCCTGCCCTGGCGGGGATCGACTGATTCAATTTCACGATCACACGTCCGGGCAGATATCGGCTGTTCTCAGGCGTTTTCATGTGGATGGAACCGGGGACATTGGAAGGCGTCCGCTTACTCCATCGCCCATCCCGGCTGGCGCCGAGAGCGTCACTGGCTGGAAGCAGAATCGAGGAAAACAGGAAAAGCCCGAAAGCGAGCACGATGCGGTTCGGAGTTACAGTGCGGCCTGGGCTTCTCATAGATTCAACTAAAAGATAAGAATATTTTATCTGGGAGCAAAGCTTTTGCGATCGCATCCCGCTTTGTCCCGCATTGCGGGACCGGGGCAGGACAAGCGGGATGGTACTTTCAACGGTAGAGGTCTGAATGATGAATAAAATCCTCAACTGCTTTCGGCACGAGGTAGCGGATGGAGCGGTTGAGCTTTACCCTGCGGCGGATGTCGGTTCCCGAAACGCCGATCGGGGGGACATTGACCACCTTCGCAAGACGAGCATATTCCGATTGCGCTTGCCGCATGTCAAAACCGGGACGGCTCATGACGATCAGCTCGACCCTGGCCAGAATCTCCTTCGGAGATTTCCAGGTATGGAACTCCAGGAAGTTGTCGGAACCGATGACCAGGGAGATCGACGCTTCGGGATAAAGCGACTGGAGGGCGTTGACGGTGTCGACCGTGAACGATATTCCGGTCCTCTGTATCTCGATGTCGCTTACCTGAAAATTCGGGTTGGCCTCGATCGCCAACTGGGTCATCCTCAAGCGGTCGGCCGCCGGTGCGATCGTCCCCTCCTGCTTGTTTGGCGGAGTTGCCGAGGGGACAAAGAGAACGGTGGTAAGCCGTTCCTGATCGCGGACGCTTTCGATTGCTATCAGATGTCCGACGTGGGGAGGATTAAAGGTGCCGCCGAAAATACCGATCTTCATCGGGCCGGTTTTTTCAGCCGGTACTTTTTGTCGATCAGCTTAAACATCTCATAGGTCCGCTTCGGAAAACCGGGCGACAATCCATCCGTTTTGTCCAGATCCCCTTTGAGTCGCGCCAGGCTGAAGCCGGAATCCAGCAGGTAGGTCGGTTGTGTCAAGAACAGAATCGAGTCGGTGCCGCACAACCGCTTCATCAGCACGTTAGGTTTTACGAGCGGGTCCTGATCGGTTTTTTCAAAGAGCTCGCTATGGTTCGATTTCATGCCGATCAGAAAACAGCCGCCCTCAAGCGCAGGGCCGACGACGAGGCAGTCATCTTCATACGATAATTGCTGAACAATCTTCGCCAGGAAGGCGGTGTCCAGGACGGGATGGTTCTCGAGAAGGACAACGACGCGCTGGTAAAGGCCGGCGAAGGCGGCCTCGACGGCATGATGAACGTTCTCGGTCAATGAGCCGTTCAGCAGCGTCGAACACTTGATCCGGTCGCCGAATGGATGTAGAAAATCGTCCGACAGGTCCGCTTGATGACGATAGAGCAGGATATCCGCGTCGCTGAGACGGCAGGCATGTTCGAGCACATCTCCGAGCAAGGCGGTGAAGAGCGCATCGAGGTCTTCCCATGGCAATGCGGCGTACGGCTCATCCTGATTGGACCTGGTAATCCGGGGAGGCTTGGAGAACAGCAATATGGCGCTGGGCTTTCGCATCCGGATCTTCAGATCACTGCGCGCCAGCTCTTAAATCTGAGGCATCCCCGGACGAACCAGTAGAGATAATAGAACGGAAGAATCAGGAACCCGATCGTCGAGGGGAGATTCCACAAGGCCGGGAAGATTCGGCGCTCATATCGGAAGCGGAGTCCAGCGTGGAGGACGAACATGATGATGATGGCCGGAACAAGATATGTGTAATGACCGGATATGACCCCGGTTAATATAGCGATTAAATTTAGAACATAAAACCAGCACAGATAATGAAACGGCCGGCGAATTGTCATCGGACCGAGATGCTTCACCTCGATCAATTTTCGGTAGTACTGCGGATACCTCCGGTACAGCAATGGATCGAATAAATAGCGCCGGGCATGCCGGAAGACGTCCCTGATCGACCGGAATTGTTCGGGGTGCGAAACGATCACATCGTCACCGCTCACGACCGCGTATCCCCTTCCCAAAAGCCGGAACCCGAAATCGGCATCCTCTCGGAAATAGATATTGAGCCGCAAATCGCAATAGGCGGGATCGAATCCCCCCAGCTTCAGAAAGACATCCCGCCGGATAAAGAGATTGCAGGGTAGAAATCCCGGGCTCTCACCCCTCTCCAGGACGCGAAGCGCGGTGGAATTCATCAGGTTCGTTCTACCCTCCACCGCCGCCGCTTCAGGGAGGGTGAAATACCGCAAGGCACACTCGAGCCAGCGGCGATCGGCAACGACGTCGTCCTCGGTGAAGGCGATGACGGCCCCCCCGGTATTCCTGGCTCCGGCATTCCTCGCCGCTGAGGGTCCGGCGTGCGCGCGGGAGAGGCACCGGAGCCGTAATCGCGAGCGCGCGGCGAAGGCGTCAACTTC
>Ga0099793_10000186_pt1 | contig 14889 bp, 13 predicted proteins | sample Rivendell_Oct201_9_FD_77319 | JGI IMG/M metagenome (GOLD analysis project Ga0099793, IMG submission 77319) | Vadose zone soil and rhizosphere microbial communities from the Eel River Critical Zone Observatory, Northern California to study diel... | ecosystem: Environmental > Terrestrial > Soil...
AGAAAGATGGCGAACTAGAAGGCGGGCAATCAAAACAAAAAACTGCTCGCGAATCAGGGGTTCTTCTGAGCAATTTCTCTAAAGGACAAAACCTGGTAGGGCGCTAACGCTTGCGAAGCCGCTACCCACTTGCTGCTGTAGTGAATTCCGTTACCTCCCCCGGTTTGCTTGAAGGACGCGCGTCCCAGAGCAGATAACAACGTGCCGGACGCAGGGTCGCGTGTCTGCGCGATTAGCAACACGCCGTTGATCTGCCCGGTACCGCTTTGGGTGGAAACAAACTGCCCCTTCCCTATCACCAAAACTATTCCATCCCAAGAGGCGTCTGGGTCGTATGTCAGCGTACCTGTGACTAGCAACAGTCCGTAGCCCGTATTGTGCCACCCGTTAATGGTCAAGTCCCCGTTAACAACGACGATCATCGGATTGGTCGCCGACATCCCGGAGGGCATGATGTTGACCGAACCACTTTGCGTCGCAGGCCCGTTGACGACCTTGTCTGCGCTTTGAGTAATGTTGTGTACCAAGGCATCGAGACCGCTCGGCGTCTGCAGTAGCGTCGGCATGGAAACGGAGCCTATGGCGGTAACGCCTGACGGACTGAGGTAATTAGATGCCGGAACCGCAGCCGCGGAAATGCTGGACGAGTCAGAGTTGTTTGTAAATCCGATCGCGCCCACACCAGACTGCGTTCCCGAGGGAGCATCCATATCATTGCCATTGATGGAGAAACCGCTGTTGCCCGATGGTCCCGTGAATGTCACGCCATTACCATCTAAGGTCAGCGCTGACGGAAAGCTGGGCATTGCCGCCGCTAAGGCGCCCGCCGTTACGGTGTACTGCACCATGCGCCGACTGCCGTAAGGAGTCACGGCGAGCGACGTAATTGTAAGTACCTGTGCAGCACCCGTAGGGGCACCCCTAGTGTCAAAGACATTCTGGCCATCGAAGAACAGCGGCGTAATGTCGATATTGCCGTCCGCATCGGAGTCAAAGTTCGCGGACGCTTCCGTCCGAGGTGTGATGCGCACCCATTTGTACAACGGCCCGGCAATGTTCGCGCTGGCGATCGGTGAATTCGATATCACCGTGTTGTAATTAGCGCCGCTCGGGATGGCGGTGTTCCATTCCGTCTGGTACTCATTGTCGGCGTACAAGCTTGTCGGATCTGTGGGATCCACGACCTCGCCGGGCGACGGATTTAAGATGTAGCAAACCTGGTTAAGCTGCATCGTCGGTTCGCCACCGGGCAGCACACAACTCGCAATGGAGCTCGGATTGCGAGCAAAGAGCCGACCGCGCCCTTCCTCCAAACCCGCCTTCGCGTCGTAGAAGGCGTGCATCGCGGACTTGTAATTCCCCTTTAGAGCCGTTTCGGTGCCGGCCATCAAGATCAGCGCCGTGGCCACCACGCTGATGAGCATCAACGTGAAAAGCGCGATCACCAGGGCCACGCCCTGTTCTGCTTGCCGTCGATTTGTCTTTGCTCTCACGGTTTCTTCACTGGTTCGGATTAAAGCGCACCGCCTGGCCGGTCAAAGTGACGGTCCGGTATTGCTTGGTTTGCGGATCGGGCTGCAGCGAACGCACCATCAGGGAGATATTCACTTCACGGATATTGGAGGGCAAATGCGTTGCCCCGGCATCATAGCTATAGGAAAAAATCGGAAGTGAGCCGTTCATGACGTTGTCAAGATACGGCGCTAACGGTGGAGATGAAGAAGTTGAGCCGACAGGATCCGCGAACGGCCCCTTCAGCGCCATGCCCCGCATCAGAGTCGTGCCCACCAGCGAATATCGTATCCACTGCACACCGTTACCCAAGTCCGTTTCCACGATCAGATCGTAGCCTCCCGGCACGGCGCCACAACTACCGCCTACGGTGCAGGGCGTCGGCGGCGTATTCGTATATCCAGGGGACCAGGAAAAGGGCAGGGCCACTAAATTGGGATAGTTGAATGCGACGCCCGCAGCAAACGAATTCGCCGGAGGGTAGCCGGCCGAATGCACGTCACGCACAATCTGATCCAAGGCCACGTTGGCTTGCTGGAAGGCCTCCGTCACGGTGCTTTCGCCCTGGTAGCGCAGTTGCGCGCTCATCAAGAGTGAAAAAGCTATTCCGGTAACGATGGTGAACAGGATAGTTCCCACCAGCAATTCCACCAGCGAGAAACCGTCGGCGCTGCGCTTCCGTTTTTCCATCTCGATCCGCTTCAGATGTTACCCTTCTGCACCGAACTGTCTAACGTCACAGGCAGCAACAACTGCGCGTTCCCTAAACTCTGCGTCCGGCGGCAGCCGATAATGATGCGCCTGCTTACAACCACCCCGTTATTGATCACGGGAAATACCGCCCAGCGCAATTCAAAACTCGATGTTAGATCGTTTGGATCCGTATACGTTACGGAGAAGCCCGCGGGAGGAGCTGTGCCAGGAGAAAAATCAACGACTACGGATTGCCCAGACATCAGCACCGATGCGCCCGGCGAACCCGTGCCCCCCAGACTTACGGTCTGGTGGTCGTCGTCCTGGAAGCTGTTTACGTTGAGCGGCTGGCTCAACATTTGATCCAATTCGCGCTGGCAAACCACGGTGGCAACGGTATCCAAGCGGTTACCGACGCTGGAGTTCAAGCTTGCAGGCACGAGTTGCACCACGGAAATTATTCCGACCATCAGAATGGTGCTGGCCAGGATCATTTCCAGAACGGAAAAGCCGTTCTGCTTCCGCCCGTTTCTTGCAAAATCGCGATTCGCATTCATCAAGCGCATCCTTGCTCCTGCTCTTTACATCCACGTCCACGTGCCGCCGGCGAGGGCTCTCCAAAGCTTGGTTTGCCCCATGGGAATGACGGTGACCGCTCGACACCCGTATTGCGCTTGGTTCGTATATCCGAGAGCCAGGAAATAAGCCCCTGTCGCGCCACCAGTCGGAAAATTCACCGTGCCGCGGTAGTCGAACGTAATGGCGCCCGCAAAATCCTGGAGGGGTGAAATCCCGGTGCTCGCCGGATCGGGAGTCAGGGACTGACCGTTTGCGATCTGCATGTCGCTCGGCAACATAAGCATCGGCTCGCCCGCGTCCAGTGTTCCATTGCCGTTCGAATCGATAAAAAGCACCGTATTCCCACTTTGCACCTTTTGAAGCATGCTCACAGGAGCGTTGCGCCGTATCGCAGTGTATCGCGCGAGCTCGACGAAATTTGCGGTCTGCTGCACCATGCTGTTCAGACGATAGTTCTGAACCGCTCCGACCAACATCGGTAACGCCATGCTCACCATAATCAATCCGATGGCGAGCGTCATTACCATCTCAACCAAGGTTAAACCCAATTCGTTGCTGCGAAATGATCTGCGCCGTGGATTCATAGCCGAACCCCGAACATTCGTTCCAATTTGGTCACACCGCGAAGGTAGGGTATTATCGTAGTTGATTGAGCGGAAAGCAACTCCCGAGTAGCGCTAGTAGTCTCAGGACTTTCGATTAGTACTCCCAGGACTTCGGACCCACCGAATTATCCGTTCTTGCCGCAAACTGGTTGTTTACAAGCGCTTTGTCCCCGTTCTCTCCACGAGACCTGGCTGTTCAAGACGCACAAAGAATGAAATGATTGGAAAAGACTCTCCGCTAAGAATAATTTGTGGCGGACTTGCCGCCGCTTTCTGGGTTGAGCCACCTCGTAAGGTGTCAGCAGTAGTCGCAATCGTAACCAACTAAAAGCGGAAGCGGACCCCAGCATTCCCAAGTATTAGAACGCCTGGTCTCTTCGTCCCGACTGCTTCGCTCCGTGCGTCCAATTGCCACCAGTGCCCGCCCCAAGTATCATTAACGATTCATGCCGCCAGCCGCGCTCCATCTGTCCGCACGAATCCTCCGAGCCCTCTGCCTCGCCTTAACAATTACAGTTTTTCCGGCCGCCACCTCCGCACAGTCTAGTGAGATACTTCGGCTCGACCAAGTTCGGGCTGGCATGCAAGGCTACGCGTACACCATCTTCGCCGGCGACCAGGTTGAAAAGTTCGACCTCGAAGTAATCGGGGTCATGCCCAATTTTCTTGGGCCTCGCCAATCCATCATCCTTGTCCAACTCAAAGGCCCCAAGGTCGAGCGAACAGGCGTCGTCGCCGGCATGAGCGGCAGCCCCGTCTATCTCGACGGCAAACTCGCGGGCGCCCTTTCGCTCAAGCTCGGCATTTTCACAAAAGATCCCATCGCGGGTGTAACTCCTATCGAAGACGTCGTCGGCCCGCCCGTCCAGAGCAGTGCGCAACAATTTCCGCTTCCTCTCGACATTTCTGCTGTGCAAAAGACCACTCCAGCGTTATCTCTCCCGACTGGCTCTAGTCTCGCGCCCATCGAGACTCCGCTCGTGTTCTCCGGCTTTCAGTCGGCCACGCTACAGCAGTTCGCGCCGCAAATCCAAAGCTACGGCTTTGTCGCAGCGCAAGGGGGCACCTCTGCTCCCCGCGCAGATGACGCCCATCTCGTACCGGGCGACATGGCCGGAATGGTTCTTGTACAGGGCGACGCCTCCATCAACTCCGCCTGCACCGTCACCGCCGTGCAAGCCGACCGCGTCTTTCTCTGCGGCCATCCTTTTCTTAATCTCGGCGACGTCCAACTGCCCATGGCGCGCAGCCGCGTTTTAACCACGCTCTCCTCCGATCTCGCTTCCACCAAAATCGTCAACGTTGGCGGCGCCATCGGCACCATTACCGGCGACCACCTCACCGCCGTCACTGGAAGACTCGGTACCCCGCCAAAGATGATTCCGCTCGACCTCACCGTCGCGACGCCAATCGGCGAAAAAAAATTGCACTTCGACGTGGTCAATCACCCAAAACTCACTCCCCTGCTCGTGGCCATCACGGCGTTCAACGGACTCACGCAAAACGCCATCTACGGAGAAGGCACCACGCTGCACCTCACTGGCGAAATTCGCCTGCGCGGCCACACGCCCGTGCAAATCGAAAATACCTACGCTCCCGGTGATGCCCTCATCCCTGACGGCCTTCCCATCGCAATCAGTGTGCAGGGCATCTTCGCGCGCTTATTTGTAAACACCTTCGAAGTTCCTGAGGTCGAGCGGATCGCTCTCCGCGTTGAAAGTGCTCCCGGCCGCCAATCCTTCGCGATCGACAGCGCCTGGCTCGAAAAGGGCGAAGCGGCTCCCGGCGAAACCTTGCGCGTTCGGGTCCTTCTGCATCCCTATCGCGGTGCGGCCCGCGTGGAAGAAACGACCGTCCGAGTCCCCGACCAAATCGCCCGTGGCGCCACGCTGCGCATCCTCGTCACTGACGGCGATACGCTCAACCGTGCCTCGCGCGGGTTCGCGTTCGGTGGCTCCGGCGGGCCCTCCGGACTCGACCAGCTCATTGCTGTCCTCAATCGCGAGCGCCGTAACGATCGCCTTTACGTCGGACTGTTTATGCCCTCGCCAACCATTCTTTGGGAAGACAAAGAGCTCCCTAACGCTCCCCTGTCGCAAATTAACGTCATCGACGGCCGCCCGGCTCCGGGCAGCGTCCAGGTTCTTCGCGAATCCCTCACAAGCGAATCTTCCATCCAGCTAGGTGGCCCGGTTTCTGGCGTGATCTCTCTGAACCTCCAAATCCGATAAGCGCCCCAATGCCATTTACGATCCGCAACACGAAATGTTGTCATCCTGATCGAATCCGAAAAGGATGCGCGCAGGATCTCAATGTCATCGCCACTCCAATGCAAGTTCTTGCGCGTGTCCTTTACCTCCTTGCCTTCCTCTACCTCATTTACCTCCCTTGCGCGATCGCCGAGCACACCCGCACCTGGCGCCAAGCCTCCTACGAAGATTTTCTCAAAGGCACTCCCCACGGTGTAGCCGTTCGCAGCGACGGTCGCCTCGAACTCGCCCCCAAATTCACGCTCGTCGCCGACGCCGACGCCTCTTATCTCTGGTCTCTGCGCGTCGATCCACGAGGCACCCTCTACGCGGCGGGCGGTTCTCCCGCAAAAGTCTTCCGCTTTGATGGCAACGCGGCGGGCAAGCCGGCCACGGTTTTTGAATCCACCGATCTCGTCGCCCAAGCCATCGCCTTCGACACCAAAGGCACGCTCTACGTCGCCACATCTCCGGACGGCAAGGTCTATCGTGTCTCCCCTTCCGGCGAAAAAACTGTCTTCTTCGATCCCAAGACCAAATACATCTGGGATCTTGCCTTCGCGCCCGACGGCACTCTGTATGTCGCCACCGGTGACAAGGGCCAGATCTTCGCCGTCTCCCCCGACGGCAAGAGCGAGCTGTTCTACGCCAGCGACGAAGCGCACATCCGCGTCCTGGCGTTTGACACGCACAACAATCTTCTAGCAGGCACTGAGCCGAGCGGCCGCATTCTTCGTGTTACCCAATCTGGCAGCAAAAACGCCCGCAAAGACAAAGACTCACCCGCCGCCGAAGGCTTTGTTCTCTATGAAACTGCCAGGCGCGAAGTCACCGCGCTAGCCGTGGCTTCCGACGGAAAAATCTACGCCGCCGCCATCGGAGAAAAGCAGCGGCCCTCCACACCGGCCCCCACCACCGTAATCGCCACTCCCCAAGGCACCACCACCATCACCGGCGGCGCTGTCGTGCTAGGCGGTCAGCCTCAGGGACAAACGCCGTTCATCCCTTTTCCGCAGCAACTTTCCTCCAGCATTTATCGCCTTTCACCTGAAGGTGCGCCCGAAGAGCTTTGGAATTCGCGCGACGACGTTGTCTACTCCCTGGCGATCAATTCCGATGGACGCCTTCTCGCCGGCACCGGTAACAGCGGCGCGCTTCTCGCCATCGATGGCCGCGGCGTTTTCGCGCATCTCGCCAAGGCCGGCTCCGCGCAGATCACCGGCATCGCCCGCAACTCCGCCAACAAACTTTTCCTCTGCACCGCAAATCCCGGAAAGGTTTTTTCCGTTGGCCCCGAGTATGAGTCTGAGGGCACCTACGAATCGCGCTCCTTTGACGCGCAGCTTTTTTCGCAATGGGGACGCCTGGATTGGTGGAGCCCTCCGCCCGCGCCTTCCGACAAGGGAACAGGGAGATCCTCCGCATCGTCCGGCGCACCGCGCCTGGAATTTTTTGCACGCTCCGGCAACACCGAAGATCCCGGCAAGGAGTGGTCCCGTTGGTTCGGTCCGTACTCGAAGCCGGGGAGCAGCACGGAGTGCCCAGCGGCTCGTTTCGTGCAATGGAAGGCCGTGATTCACGACGGCCGGTCTGGCGACGGCATTAGCTGGGTCAGCCTCGCGTACCTTCCCCGTAATGTGGCGCCGGTCATCGACGCCATCGCCGTGCAGGATTCCGGCGTGCGCACACAAGCCAACGTCATCATCCAGACCGGACAGCAGCCCAGCGTCAGTCTGCGCCAGCCGCAAACTTCCAATCCAACCGGCGTGGTTATCACTAGTTCTTCACCTGCTCGATTCGAACAGCCGCCGCAAGGCTTCCAGCAAAAAGGGTTTCAATCCGTTCTGTGGGCCGCGCACGACGATAATGACGACGAGCTGCGCTTCGCCGTCTACTTCCGCGGGGAAAACGAAAGCGAGTGGAAACTTCTGAAGGACAAACTCGAGCAGAAATTTTATTCCTGGGACAGCACCGCCATGCCCGACGGCGCCTATTACTTGAAAATCGCAGCCACTGACGCGCCTTCAAATCCCCCCGCCCAAGCCTTGACTGCGGAGCGCGAAAGCGAGCGCTTCATCGTCGACAACACTCCGCCGGTGATCGAAGGATTGAAGGCCGTGTCAGGAAAGTTTCAGAGTGGCCCCAATGTTTCGTACTTCACAAATGTTCAGTTTACCGCCCGCGACGCGACCAGCAGCATCGAGCGTGCCCAGTACAGCGTCGATGGCGGTGACTGGATCATCGTAAGCCCGAAAGGCGGCATTAGCGACGCTCCGGAAGAACAATACGAAGTTCCCGTGGGTGCGTTAGCGCTCGGCGAGCACAGCGTTGCCGTGCGCGTCTACGACCGTTTCGACAACGCGGGGAGCGCCAAAACTATCGTCAGAATCCCTTGAGTTTTGAATTTTAAGATGCAGGACTTCAAGTCTACGAACCGTCGCCCTTCACGGTGTGTGATATTTCTCAATCTCCGCACCAAACCCGATCCGCCCATCCCCGTAAGGCTCATTCCGCACGTGGACAACCCGCGCCTCACAATGCGTCTCTTGTGGTTTTGTGCCGGTCACTTCCGCCGGCATGTGCAGTGTGCAATCAATAGGCATGCCCACCTGCAGCGGCGCCGACGACGCAAAGAAAAATCCGCCCCGCGAAATATTGATGGCTTCGGTGAAATGCTCGCTCGCGTCTGAGGCCAGATTGGTCGCGCGAAAGCGCAGCGAAGTCCGAATGCTATAGCGAGCGACCTGGCGGCGTTCTGAGCCCATACCTGTCTTCTCTCAGCCAGAATGAAATGCGCATTCCGCCGGTCCGAGAGGGTACTCATCAGCCTAACAGAGCGACTCTGCTGGTCAAGTAACAAACATTCATAAAACTCTCACATAAAACTCTCAGTACGGAAGTGCAGTACCCTCCCACCCTTCTCTTCGCAACCCGCAGTGCTGTGCGATAATGTGCGTGCCGTTGTAACCCGCTTCTTCGAGGACTCTTCTTGCAGCGGCTTTCTGGCGTCGAATAATGAGTGCAACCACGCCTACCTCCTCCTATACGCACCTAACCTGGCAGGCCATTCTCCAGGCGCACGCCCGCATCGCGCCACGCATCCACTGCACCCCGGTGTTCACTTCCGCGTCTCTCGATGCCATGACCGGCGCGCGTTTCTTTTTTAAGTGTGAAAATCTGCAAAAGACCGGCTCCTTCAAGATTCGTGGCGCCAGCAACGCCATCTTGTGTATGACCGACGAAGAAGCCGCCCACGGCATCGTCACGCAATCGAGCGGCAATCATGGTGCCGCGGTGGCTTGCGCTGCCGCGTGGCGCGGTGTGCCCGCCTTCATCGTAATGCCCAAAAACGCCCCCCGGGTTAAAGTCCGCGCGATCGAAGCCTATGGCGGGAAAATCACATTCTGCGAATCCAAAGTTTCTTCGCGCAACGAAGTTTGCGCCCGCGTGCAATCGGAAACCGGCGCCGCGCTGGTCCATCCGTTCGACAACGATCAAATCATCGCCGGGCAAGCCACCGCCGCCAAGGAACTGCTCGAAGAAATTCCCGACCTCGACGCGGTCTTCACCCCAGTTAGCGGTGGTGGGCTGCTTAGCGGAACCTGTCTCGGCGCCAAGGGCCTGCTTCCAGGCGTCCTCGTCTTTGGCTGCGAGCCGGAACGCGCTGACGACGCTTACCGCTCGCTCAGCAGCGGCACGCTGCAATCGCTGGAGTCGAGCGATACCATCGCCGACGGCCTGCGCGCTTCACTGGCCCCGAGAACATTCGCCATCCTGCGCGACAACGTCGAACGCATCCTACTGGCCAGCGAGGAAGAAATCATTGCCGCCATGCGCACTGTCTGGGAACGCATGAAAATTATAATCGAGCCGTCTTCCGCCGTAGCCATTGCACCGCTGCTGAAGCCGGAGGCCGTGGCAAGCCTCGCGCTGCCCGCTCGCGCCGACGGCGCCCCGCCAAAGCTCGGCTTGATCTTCTCCGGCGGCAACGTCGACCTCTCTTCCCTGCCGTTCTAATTTGCGTGTGGAAGCCCGATCAATTCCTTAGGAGCCCAGCTGTCAAAATCGATGAATCAGGAGTCACTTTCGCTCGGCCCACGCCAAGCCATCGGGCCCTCTGCCCGTCGCGATGTACCCATCGATTTCCAGCCTCTTCAAGTCCACGACCGCCACTTTGTCCTTGCCGCTGACGGCTATGTAAGCGCGTGAGCCATCGGGAACGATGAGGATTCCTGCGGAGCCCCCACCGAAATCGAACCTCCCGACCTCCTTGTGGCTGACGGCATCCACAATCACCAGATTCGCACCAGATGAGCCGGAGGGTCCGCCGGAGACCAGCACGCGCTCGCCATCCGGCGTGAACTTCAAACGATTGCCCCTTACCGGAATAGGGAACGTCTGCGTCGCTTTCTTCGTCGCAACGTCAATGATAGTGACCGTTCTGTCCTGAGCGTTCGCGGCCCAGATTTCCCTGCCGTCGGGTGAGAGGTCGAACCCTTCGGATCCGCGACCTGCCGGGACGTTAGTCACTCTCCATGTTTTTCGCGTGCCGCCGGGAGGAGGACCAAAGCCAGGCATTGGAGCGGAGACTTGTTCAATGATGCTGATAGTTCCAGAACTAACGTTGGAAGTGAAAACGCGATCGAGGGTTGCGGAGACGACGATCATGTGTGTTCTGTCTTGCCCCGTCCCTATCAGCCAATCAATAGTCTGCGTCGCAGGGTCGTAACGACCAGCAACCTTATTGGTTTCCGCCGTGAAATACAGCTTCCCTCCAGCGAAGACCAATCCATGCGGGGAATGCAGCGCACCGAGATCAATGGGCGGCAGAGCCTTTTGAGCGGCGAGATCGACCACGGAGATGGTGTGGAGAGCGCTGTCTGAACCTCCGTAATTGGAAATGTACGCAAGTTTGCCGTCCGGCGAGGATTCCACTTCGTGAGGATCCGGCCCGGCAGGCACGCGGCCCACGATCTTGAGGGACGCAGGATCGACAATCGCCAGTGTATTGTCGTCTTTCTCCAGGACAAGCAAAGCCGGCTTAGGCGTTTGTGCGCCGACGGAGCTCGCCACTAACATCAAAAGGCTCAGGCGTCCCAGGCGGGAAATCCAGTCGCGTCTTGAGTTAATCATCACGTTCCCTGCTTTGGCGACTCAGGCTTGGCCAACTGTTGCTCGATGTTGGGAGGAAGCGATTTGATGTGTTTGATGTGAGCAGCGGCAGTCCAGAGTTCTTGGTCGCCCGCTCCCATTTGCCCGGAGCGAGGTCGGCGCGAACTTCCCCGAAGCCGAGCCGGAGATAAGCCAGGCTGCCCAGGATGAACAGAGTCGCGGCGACCAGGATGCACCGCGAGAAAGTTTCTCACTATTTCTCCTTGAGCTTGAGCTTGCCCGCGGCCTTGCTCTCCTCCAGGAAAGCGCGAAGTTGGTTGCTGGCGTCGAGCAGGCGGGTCCACTGCTCGTAATAGAGCGTGACCGGAAACCGCCCCAGACCGTAGACGCTGACGCCTCCCTTTTCGCCGACGCGGAAGTCGAGCTGACCGGTGCGGCGGCTGCCTCCCTGCTTTTCTAGCTCCGCCAAACGGGCCTTCAACTCTTCATAAGACGGCTCAGCCATGAAAACCTCCTCAGATGCAGTGAGGGGCGATTATACCGAAGCGTGGGTGGCATAGAGATGTGGAATTGTGGGTCGACCGAATGCGCGCGTGTCGGACGCTTCGAGTGCGCACTCTTGAATTTGCCGAACGCAAATGTGGCAGCGAGAAGCCCGCTGCTAGACACGGCAATCGCGCAACAATGAATGACTTGCGGGCTATTCAGCCTAGCTCTGCGTCGGCGCAACCGTCGCAGGCTGTTGCAGGCGGAACTCCAGCAGCGTTTCGCTCGGTACTTTCACTTGCTGGCCGCGGGTGAGCACCTGCACGGCTCCCCCGGCTCCGGCGCCGACGCCTGCGCCAATCGCTGCGCCCTTTCCGCCTCCGGCGATTGCCCCAATGATCGCTCCCAGAGCCGCACCGCCGCCGACTTTCTCCGCGGTGTTCTTGCCGCGCCCTTTGCCCTGCAGAGTGTAGTCGCTGCTCACCACCGGATAGTCATGACCATCGATCACCATGCGCGTTAATTCCAGTTGCAACTCGGAGCTGCCGGCAATGTGTCCCGCTTCTTTTGCTTCCGCCAGACGCCCATACACATCCGTACCCTTGCGAGCGACCAACATGTCGTTCACGGTCAAATCGGTTTCGAGGCTGGCGTGGAAGATGTCGCCGACATGGTTTTTCGAGGAGTCGACGCCGTCAATCATGCGCACCAAAATGCTTTGGCCAGCGGGAATCGTGACCGTGCCGCCCGCAGCAACGGGCTGCGCTTGAGCGACCGGCGCGGGAGCAGGAGCCGGAGCATACGCCGGAGCGGCAGCGGCATTGCCGCCGCCGTGCGTGAACGTCACTGCCACGACATCGTTGACGCTGAATGTTTGCACATTGCCATCTACTTCAAAACGCAGCACCGCTTGCGTGCCGCCGAAATAGCGGCCTTGCAGAACGCGGCCGTCCTTCAATTCCAACGTGTCGGCCATTGCGGCGCTGACAAGCAGCAGACCCAGGGCGGCGGCGGCAACAAAACGTACGAAACGCTTCATCGTGATTCCCCTCTCGGCATAATGCGCGAGGTATTCCGCGTACCCTTACCCGCCTGGTCAGAGAAACAACGACCAGAGGATCGCGCCCCTCGCGGTAGTCATTCTAGTGCTTTTGATGTCGTGAGTGGCCCAGGGGATGTATTTATTGAGCCGACTGGTAGATCCGGCGGGTTATGTCTGCCATGAGCGCGGCGCTGTCTTTGGATTCCGCCAAGCCGCGCACCAGAATCACCAAGACGAACGGGCGGGAAGCATACACAATCGCCGCGTCGTGATGGACCTTGGGGAGCTCTCCGGTTTTGTGTGCCACGCGCGTGCCCGATGGCAACCCGGCAGGAATCGCCTCGTTGAATTTTTGCCGCGCCAGGATCTCAACCATTTGGCGCGACGAATCCGGGTCGACGGCCTGGCCCTTGGCGATAGCTTCAAGGAGGACCAGCAAACCGCGCGCAGTGGTCGTGTTGTTCATTCCTTTCTCGTAGGCTTTGTTGTCTTCCACCCCGCGCAGCACGGTCATGCCGTCAGCGTGAAGCGCGTGCACCGTTGCGCGGATATTATCCGCGCCGAGTCTTTCCACCAGAAGATTGGTGGCCAGATTGCTGCTGACGGTCATCATCAGCTCGCAAAGTTGGCTCAGCGTACGGGTCTGCCCCACCGCCTTGTACAGATCGGTTTCGGAATCATCGGCGGGATTGAGCATATAGATCGAGCCGTCGGCCAAACTGCGAAATTCATTTTTGACAATCAGCGGCTCGTCGAGCTTTAGCTTGCCCTCGCGCACCTGAACAAACAGCTCGATCATCACCGGAATCTTCATCGTGCTGGCGGCATGGAAAACATCATCGGCGCGCGAGAACCATTCCGTCTTGCCGTCGAGGGTGCGAAACGCGACGCCAACATCCGCGCCGCTTTTCTGAATGCGAGTTAGGATGTCGGCCGCAAGTTGTTCATCAACGAGCTTTGCGGCGGCCTCCGCAGCTCCGCTGGACGGGGCAGCAATCTGTCGATACTGGGCGAATACAGGTGGACAGCAAGAAAGCGTGAAACCTAAAAGCAGGGCCAGAGAATGCCGGAGAGTCATGGCAACGGATATTGCCCGAACCCTGCCCGCAAGACAACTAAGAGCAAAACGCAAAAGGCCCAGGCCGAACCGGCCCGGGCCCTCTTGCGTTACGTTGTTGCAGGATCGCGTTGGGAATGCGGTTAGAACCTGCGGCGCGCGTCGTCAGCTTCCTCTGCCAAGCGCTTGAGTACCGCGACGATTCCAGTACTCTTGTTGTTTGCTGGATCGATGAAGAGCCCGTCGTCGACGAAGCTCTGAACCGCGGACATCGCGCCCCCACCACCGGCTTCGCTCGTAGGACGAATAATGGACACGGGTCCGAACTTCGACTCCAGGAAGAATGTTGGTTCCGGCATGATCAGGTTGGTCTGGAATAGATCGGCAACGGTTTCGCCGCCGCCTATTGATCCGGTCGCACCAGTGTTGGGATCGACCCCGCTATTGAGCGGGGGGAAGGTAAGGTTGCCGTCGGTGATGTTAGGCGCGTTTGCGGCTTTGTCGTGCCAGACCTGGAAGTGCATGGTTTCGCTCGGGCCGATGGCGAGAAGGACCCGCAAAACTTCCAGATTGGTTACTTTCTGAGCCAGCGTCGGGTAAAGGCTAGTGCCTCCCTGCTCGATAAATCCAAAATGGAATCCCGCAGTGTTCGCAATGGCCTGAAGGTGATTGGGAATCGTGCCGTCCGAGTTGAGTGCGGCCTCGGCATCGGTCTGCGGAATAGCAGTGTGCGGCGCCTTGGCGAGATCGGGCACGGCATTCTCGAATTTGCCTCCGAAGTCGGGATTCTGGTTCGCGCTGCGATAACGCGTCCACCAAGTCGTGTCAACGGTCAACCGCGTCAGATTCGTGAGCCGTCCAGTCTGCGGCACTCCTGTCACCCTACTGGGCGGCAGAATCGCAAAGTGACTTAGGTCGATGGGTTGGGCGCCTTTTGATTGCAGATAGTTGTTCAGGAATCGATGATGGCTGATCTCGTCATCTGTATTGTCCGCGATGTATTGAGGCATATCGCCATCGAGGACCTGGAGAGCAGTAACGTAGCCCGAGGCAAGTCCCGTGCTGATTGCCCTGCCATTGAGTTGCAGATCGATCCCAGATAGACCTATGGAGCTGGGCACGTTCGGAGTCGGTCCGCCGAGTTCAGCGTATTGAATCCACAGATCGGCTTCGACCTGTTCCAAGGCGCTGAGAAAAGTCAAAATGGCGATATCACCCTTGGTGACCGGGGCATGGTCTTCAGCTTCGGCGAAGGCAGCCGGACTGGAAACCAGTCCCACTCCCGCAGTCATCGCACCTGCCGCCACCATGCCATTCTTCAAAAACGACCGCCGATTATTGCGGCCGCTGAATACAGTTCCGTCTTTCTTCATCTCTTTCTCCTTTTCAAGAGTTGCATCGAGTGTTCCAAACGGGCGTTCGCACACCCGTACACCGGCCAGAGCGACGCTGGGTAACGCAATCAGCCCGTCGCCAGCGTTCACTGTAGGGTTGTCAGGGATGCGTGGTGTCACAGCGAAGTCAAGTTGCTGTCAGCAGAGCGCACTATTTGTG
>Ga0099793_10000189_pt1 | contig 14847 bp, 11 predicted proteins | sample Rivendell_Oct201_9_FD_77319 | JGI IMG/M metagenome (GOLD analysis project Ga0099793, IMG submission 77319) | Vadose zone soil and rhizosphere microbial communities from the Eel River Critical Zone Observatory, Northern California to study diel... | ecosystem: Environmental > Terrestrial > Soil...
GCGCCTGCCGCACGGCGCAGACGTCCGGGCTCCGCGCTCCGACAAGCAGAAGAATCTATAGCTTGCTCCTGAGTACCTTGATGAAGAAGGACCGCGCGTTGTTTTTCCCGGTAAGCTCACCGGGCAGGCCCGAGACCTTCACGGTATATTTTTTCGTCCCCTCTTCTTTCGGCTCGACAAACAGTCTCAACGAATATTCGTGCACGCCTTCTTTCAGCTTCACCGTCGCACGATCGATGAGCGAGGATCCTTCGGCGACGGTCACCTCGACATTTTCGCCGTTGTACCCCGAGGATTTAATGGTGACATCGACGGGGACGCGAGTCTCCGAATAGGCGATGCTGTTGGAAACTACCTTCTGGACCAGAATATCCTTCTGCTCGTTCGTATCGCCGATGCCGACCGTAAAGACGGGGACCCCAAGCGCTTCCGCGTCATAGAGCGGATTTCTGCCGGCGGTGTAATTTCCGTCGGAAATCAGGGCGACCGCACGGATGTTATCCTTTGACAGCCGGCTTTTCAATTCGGCCATCGCGCCGGAGAGGTCGGTGATCTCGCCGTTGAACGTGAGGGAATCAGGAGCACGCGACTCAAGCGGCTGCAGTCTGGATGCAAAAAGGTAACCTTTCATAACCGCTCCCGATGGGAGGCGATTGAATTCACCCCCTTTGAGGAGCCGTTCGATTTCCGAGGAACGATTGTGCGCCGAGGGAACGGTCATGCTCTGCGAATTGTCGACGAGCACGGCGATGGCAGGAGGCTGTTCGTCGCTCAGCACCAGCCTGAACACCGGCTCGAAAAAAATGAGAACCAGCAGGGTGAGCGCGAGCGCCCGTATCGCCGTGAGAACCGTTCTCCGGGCCGGGGGAAGAGGAGGAAGCGTATAGCGGTAAAACAGGAACGCCGCGGCAAGAAGAGCGGCGATCAGGGCAACTGCGATTCCCCAGTTCCCGCCGAGGGAGAGAGAGACCTTCGGGATGGCCATGCCGCTAACGGAGAACCATCATTTTTTTTGTCACCGTGAATGCAGGCGTGCTCATCCGGTAAAAATAAACCCCGCTTGCGAGGCTGCCGGCACCGAAACCGACGGAGTGAGCGTATCCCGCTTTCTGAGAGCGATGGACGAGCACTTCCACCTCTCTTCCCGTGAGATCGAAGACCCGTATGTCGACAAATTCATCGGCCGGCAGGTCGTACTCAATGACCGTCTCATTGTTAAACGGATTAGGGTAATTCTGTGCAAGAGCAAAAACACCGGGTATCGAGGGATTCCTGCCCCCGCCGGTTTCGCCATACCGCAGGTTCCATACCGTTCCCGTCGAAGCTGCCGGACTCCGGTAGGAATGACCCCCGCTATCGGACGCATCAATGTAAAACTGAACCAGCGTGCCGTAGGGTTGACGCGGAATCGCCGCTCGATACCTGCCTGAGGTCGGATAAAACATCGCCGAATCGAATGACATCGAAATCGCGGAATACCCTCCGTTGCCGCCGGCGAGGTAGTGCAGAACAACTCCATCCGGGCGGATGCCGTTGCGGGATGCGATTCCGGTGGAGACGAAGCTGCCCGAGTCGCCGGCTGTAATACGCGGCACGTTGCTGAATACAGGCCCAAAGCTCAGGGCCGCTTCAAACGCATTCACGAGGCCCCAACCCGTGAAGTTATTCGGGCTCAGCGGAAACCTTGCGCTGTCTATTATAGGCTCTGCCGTGGTGCGCATCGCGTCCCGCACCTGAACGGGTGATAGCTCCGGCCTTACGGAAAGCACGAGCGCCGCGGAGCCCGCTGCAAGGGGCGTCGCAAGGGAAGTGCCCTGCTGGGTGCCGTAAGAGTTGGGAACGATCGCGCAGAATACCGACACGCCCGGAGTGACAATATCGGGTTTCGTGCGGCCGTCGTTCGTGGGACCGGTCGAGCTGAAACCGGCTAGCTGTTTCGAAAATGTGACCGCGCCGACGGAGATGATGCTGTCGGCGTCTGCGGGGGTGAGCATCGTACCCATACTTCCGTCGCCATTCCCTTCATTCCCCATTGCATCGCACACGACGACGCCGAGCCGGGCAGCCCGGACGGCCGCGAGGGCCGTCACCGATGTTTTACCGTTGAAGTCTCCGCGGGACCACAGGTATCCGCTTCCATCGTCGAAAATGTTGTATCCGAGCGAGCTGCTGACAAGATCGGCTCCATGCCCCTCCATCCATTCGATCCCCGCCGCCCAGTTGTCTTCTTCCACCGGAGTCTCGCTGTGGATATTCTCGGTTTTGCCGAGGATAAAGTCGGCGTCGAACGCCGGGCCGACGAGCCGGCCTGGCATATATCCGCCCAGAACCGACATTGTGAGTGTTCCGTGAAGATCCTGGCCCGCATCCGCGGGACCCTGATCGGACGTGGTATCGTCGTTGAAAACAAAATCGTGTTCGGCGATGACGTGCCGGGTCCGGAGCGCCTCGTGGACCCTCCACCGAAACCCGCTGTCGAGCATGCCAATAAGAACGCCGGATCCCGTAATTCCAAGATCGTGCAGCTGGGGAACATTGATGACCCGGAGCTGAGTCGCGGACTGCCCATAGTCGATCGTGGGTGTCGCTTGACCCGCAACGCGCGACGGGCGGGACGATACCGGCTGAGGGAAAAGCGGGGCCGGTTCTCCCGCGCTCGAAACGGGTTGCTTGCGGCGGCGATATGCAACGACCGGCTCGACGCTCTTCACGAAGCCGAGGCGCGAAACAGCGCCGATTATCCCGGGGGTCAGGAAAAAGCTTGCGGCATTCAGCCAGCGGCTCTCATGCACAAGAAATCCGCCGAGCTCCTGTACCGATTGAAGATACGGCTTCGATAAGGGCAAATCCTGATCGTCGATAAGGCTGCCGGCGGGTAGGACTTTTGCCCGGCGCCGCAGCGCGCGGGGATTCACATACTCCGGCGCTTTCTCACGGGTTGCGTGGAGCGCCGGACCCTTGTCGGTGAAGTAGACCCAGTATTTCTTCGAGGATTGCGGCCGGGATGCCGAGGAAAGCGAAACGAGAAGAACCAGGTTCAATATGAGAGTTGAAGGAGAAAAAGCCGATCGAACGTTCGGCATGCGGGAAGCGTCAATCGTTCTCCAGCAGCTTCTCGACAATCTGAATTGCCGTTACGGCATCCGCCTCGGCATTAAAATTCGGTACGATCCGATGCCGCAGCACCGGGCCGACAACCCTGCGGACGTCATCGACGTCGGGGGAATGCCTGCCCTCGAGAACGGAGCGGGTCTTCGCACCGAGGATCAGGTATTGCGAGGCTCTCGGGCCCGCTCCCCAGCTCAGCCAGTCCTTAATGAATTGAGGTGCGCCGGACGATTTCGGCCTCGTGCGGGTCACGATATTCACGGCGTAGGCGATGACATGGTCGGCCACCGGGACGCGCCGGACCAGATCCTGAAAAAACAGAATCTCCTCCGTCCCGAGAATGTGATCGAGTTTCGGAGCATACATACTGGTCGTGGACTTGACGATCTCGAGCTCCTCCTTTTCGGAAGGGTACTCCAGCCACAAATTGAACATGAATCGATCGAGCTGCGCTTCGGGAAGAGGGTAGGTGCCTTCCTGCTCGATCGGGTTCTGCGTCGCCAGCACGAAGAAGGGTTCTTCAAGCGTGTACTTTTGCCCCGCGGCCGTAACATGGTGCTCCTGCATCGCTTCAAGAAGAGCCGCCTGAGTTTTCGGAGGAGTGCGGTTAATTTCGTCCGCGAGAAGGATGTTGGCAAAGACGGGGCCCTTGACGAATTTGAACGACTTTGTTCCGGTCGAACGGTTATCCTCGATAATTTCCGTACCGGTGATGTCGCTGGGCATGAGATCGGGGGTGAATTGGATCCGGCTGAATTTCAGATCCATCACTTCGGCAAGCGTCTTGATCAGGAGCGTCTTCGCCAGACCGGGAACCCCGACAAGCAGGCAGTGCCCGCGCGCAAGAAGGGATATCAGCAGTTGCTCCACGATTTCCTCCTGACCGATGATCACCTTGGCGATTTCGCGCTTGATCGCCTCGAAGCTCTCCCGGAGCGCTCCGACTGCCTCGACATCGTTTAATTCGCGTACCGATCGATCCCGGTTCACCGTGTTCTCTTCAAGATTGTTATAGACGGACTTCCCAATAGATTTCCTGGCGCAATTGCTTGAGCCACTTCTGGTATTCAAAGTTCCTCTTGTACGACGCTGCAAGCTGCTCCACCTGTTTCCAGTCGTCCTTCAGGTTCATCGTGTGTTCCGGTACGCGTCTTTTCAGATAAAGGATCTGGTATCCGGAAATACTTCCCGACGCCACCGGCACCGGATCACTCACTTCCCCTCCGCGCATGTTTCGAAGGAGGTCTTGAAGAGACTTGTCGAACTGAGTGATCGGCAGGAAGCCGAGGGCCCCGCCGAGCGGTCCGGATTCCTTGTCGTCGGAGTATTTCTTCGCGAGTTCTGAAAAATCAGCGCCGTGAAGGATGCTGTCCTTCAATGCTCTAAGAAACGCAACCGCCGCCGCCGCCGAGCTGCTGTCCACGCCGATTTTAAATAGAATATGCCGCGCGTGAGCCAATTCACCCCTCCGCTCGAGAAGCTGGATAATATGGAATCCTCTGGACGTTTCGACGATATCTGAGATCTGTTTTTCCTTCAGTGAAAAGACGGCTTCTTCAAAATCCTTGACGAACTGCCCCCGGCGCCAGGAGCCGAGATCGCCCCCCGAAGATGCCGTTGCCGGGTCCTCGGAGTACCGGCGCGCGAAGTCCGCAAAGTCTCCCCCCGCCTTTATGGAGTCGAGAATCCGGGCCGCCTTCGCCTTCACTGAGGCCTTTGCCGCTTCGCTCGCCCGCGGGATTTTGAGTATATGATAAACCTCCCCGTGTTCAGGCACCGTGGGCAGGCTGTCTTTGAATGTCTTGTAGAACTCCTCTACTTCGCGCCGCGATGGCTGGATACTCCCGAATTTCGCCTCTTGCAGGTACTGGATGAGAAGTTGTTTGCGGGTTTCATCCCGGAACTCGCGCTTCATTCTGCTGATCGGCATGCCGTACAGCTCCTCAAGTTTTTTTTCGGAGCCCACCTGCTGAATCCGCTGCGCGATGAGCGCATCGAGCTGACTCGTCACTTCGTCCTCTCGAACGGTGATCGTCGTATCTTCAAGAGCTTTCGCAAGAATGAGTTTTTCGTTGACCATCGCATCGAGCACCTGTTGTTTGAGGGCCGGCGTGTTGGGGTCGATGTGATTGTTCAGCGCGTAAAACTCGGCCTGGGCGTTGAGATCGGAGAGAAGGATCGGCTCCTTGCCGACCACCGCAACGATTCTGTCGATCACCGCAGGCTGACTGTCCGCGACTGCCGGCGCCCAAAGGAGCGAAAAGGCAAGGAAACAAAGGGGGCGGGGCCTATTCGTGAACATGCGAGGTGTCTGTCAACCGATGGGATCCCAACATTACTTGAACACCATACTTCCTTCGAAGGGTTCCGAGGAGGTCGTCATAGCGGTGCCGGCGGCCGTCGATCAAAAGTCGCTGGCGCGCTTCCGGCCGTGCCATGTCGAAATCGGCGGGAGCTCCCTGCTGCACCTTCGAAAGTAATTGGAGAACAAAGTACGCGCCCGTCGTTTTCACAGGGAACGATACTTCATTCACCGAAAGGGCGGAGGCAACTTTCCACAGTTCGGGGGGAAACAGCGTCTGGGAGGTGTAGTATTCGCCCGATGAAACCGATACTACGCTTGACGACGCCGCGGACTCCGACCTGAAACTATCGGCGGCCGTTTTCCACGGCGCCCCCTTGCTGACCGCGGCCGCAAATGCCGTGGCGCTGTCGCGGCTATTGAGAGCGATGACGTTGAGTTTCAGCGTGTTCTCGTGGACGAGAAATTCCGAGGCGTGCTGCCTGAAATATTCCTTCATCCGTTCGAGAGTGACGCCGCCGGTATCGGAGTAGATGGTGCGCTCAAGGTAAGACTGGTTCGCGAGCTGACGGCGGACGTCTTCGAGCTGGTGAACGAACGGTTCCGAACTCTCCACGCCCTGACGCTTTGCCTCCTGATACAGAAGCTCCGTATTGACCCAATATGCCACATAATCATTGAGCGCGAGATCGAACGCGCTGTGGGTTGTATCGATATGGGACCGTGCGTCCTCCAGCGTCAATTCAGAATTTCCGACCCGCGCGATGACTTCGCCGGCGCGCCGCCCGCTGCAACCGATGAGGAGCGTTGTGAGGATGGGGAGAACGAGCCCGGCAAATCGCATCTCACCGTGGGCGTGAGGCCTGCGGGGAGGTGAAGGCGTTTCTCAGCAAGGCTGTGTCCTGCCGGACGAAATATTTCTGCTTGATACGATCGACCCACTGCTTTTCAAGCGCCTTGGAGATGTGTTCCTGATAGTCGTTCGAGACTTCCGCTCCCGCTTCTTCAAACGTTTTCCGCCGTGCAGGTTCTTTCGCGTACAATTTCACAATCGCATAGCCGCCGTTGTCAAGCTCGATCGGCTCGGATACTTCGCCGGGTTCGAGCGCCGCCGCCTGCTTGATCACCTCATTCGTATCAACGGTCTGGAATCCTCTCAGTCCGCCTTTTGATCTAAGATCGGGATCTTCGTTCCACCTCGTTGCAAGGCTCGCAAAATCGGCGCCGTGTTTCAGGGAATCATAGAGCATCAGCGCGGTCGTATCCGACTCGACCTCGATTTCGCCGATCTTGACCCGTTCCGGAAACGCAAACTTATCTCTGTTTTCTGAAAAATACCTTCGGAGCGAAGAATCTGTGACGCTCGTTTTATTCCAGACCTCCGTTTGTTCGGCCTTGTACAGAACGATTCCGTCGGTGTATTCTTTCATTAAGGCGGCGAAATCGGGGTACCGTGCTTCAAGTCCCACCGCCTTCTCTTCCAGGAGATAGGAGTCCGCTATACGGTCAAGGTGGGGTTTGAGATCGCTCCGGCGCAGAGAGGCGCTTCGGAATTCCTGCTTTTTTCGGAGGAGGGAGACGATCGAATCGACGGGGATGGCTCGCCCGTTGACTGTCATCAGAGCCATCGAGCGGATGGCCGGGGTCAACGCTGCATCCCAGCTGCTGTCGTCGGTCGTCTTGGCCGAATCCACATGCGAGAGAAACTCCGTGAACGCACTTTCATTAAAAGAATATTTAAATTGCTTTTTCAGGGTATCAACGTACCGGGTATAGTCTTCGCCGTATCTCGTCTGCTGGTAGGTTTTCTTGAGGTCGGGATACATCACGGAATAAGGCGCCAGGGACTTCACGCTGTCCAATCGCAGAAGGTGAAATCCGAAGGGCGTTCTGACGATCCCGGAGACCTCCCCGGTCTTGAGCTTGAATGCCGCTTCATCGAATGGCTGCACCCACCGGCGCCGCTCGAACCAGCCTAGATCCCCGCCCTGAGCGGTGCTACCGCCATCCTCCGAGAGTTTCATCGCGAGGCTGCCGAAGTCCCGCCCTTTCTTCAAGCTGTCCTGAACTGCTTTTATCCGCCCGAGTGCCGAGGCCACGTCCGCAGAATCCGGATTGTTGGTTTGGAACCGCGCCATGATGTGCCGGACCCGGAGCAACCTTGTCGGTTCGCTATCGAGGACCCGGAAAATTTGGTAGCCGAAGGTCGAACGGACCGGCCTCTGGCAAAGGTCGCCCTTCTTCACCCCGTAGGCGGCATCTTCAAAAGAATTCGTGCCCACCATCACTCCGCCTGTGAAATAGTAGACAACTCCGTGGTTCACCTTCACCGATGGATCGTCGGAGAATTTGAGGGCAAGCGAATCGAAATTCTCTCCCCTTCTCGCACGATTGAGGACATCCATGGCTTTATTAAAGACCTTCAGGGTTTCCTCGAGGGTTGCGTCCGGCTTCATTGAGAAAAGGATATGCTGTGCCAGGATCTGTTTTTGGCGATGATCGTAAAGACGCTTGATTCCAGGCTCAGTAATTTCCCTCTCGATTATAAATGTAGACGCGAGCGTCACGCGGTAATCCCTAAGCTCGCTCACGATGTCCGGGTCATTGAGGAGATTCCGGTCGTAGGCATCCTGAAGCTTCAATTTGTAATTTGTCAGAAGGTCCAGGAACTTTTCACGCTCCTCCGGCGTGCTCTGGCGTGCAGCCTCGAGGCTTGTGCTATTGCGCATATAGAAATTCTCGAAATCGCGCAACGTGAGCTTATTGGGGCCGACTTCGAGAACAATCTGATCATCGTATTTGGGAGCACACCCCGCCAGTACAAATATGGATACCACGAGGGCTGCGAGCGTCCCGCGCATTGCTTTCATCGACGAACTTCCTTTCGTTTGCGAATAAAGAGGTTGGAGCTTGCGGTTATGGAAGTCACAGTATAACCAATATTTAGGAAAGTTTCAAGAATATCACCGGCCCGCGTATGGACCGTGCGAGGTTACCCGTTCACGGACCCTGCATCGCGCGCGCTCCGGGCGCGAATTCTTGATTCGAGATCAAATTTTGCCTATATTTTCAGCGCTTTTCACCGCGTCGCAAGAGAGGATACTTTCGCTTTGAAGCAATCCTTCTTCCAAAAGAATCGCTACCTGAGCCTGGTCAAGATCGAACACACCCTCTTCACACTCCCGCTTGTCTACGGCGGGTTGGTGCTCGGGCTCCATGGTGCTCCGTCTGTCAGAATCCTGCTTCTAGTTCTTATAAGTGCGGTCGGCGCGCGGACATCTGCGTTTGCCCTCAACCGGATCATAGACCGGCACATCGACAAGCGCAACCCTCGCACTGCTTCCCGCGAGCTGCCGACAGGCAGGGTTAAGCTGGGAGAAGCGATTGGAGTTCTCATCCTCGGTACTGCAATCTATTTGACTTCGGCAGCCATGATTTCGACGTTTTGCCTGCTTCTTTCACCGGTTCCCCTGATCATCTTCGCACTTTATCCATACATGAAACGCTTCACAGCTCTCGCCCATTTCGGCGTCGGGCTCGGTATGGCGATGGCGCCTCTTGGAGGATGGTTTGCGGCATCCCCTTCATTCGACAATCTCCTGCCGGCCGCACTCCTGTGCCTGTTCACGCTCTTCTGGGGAGCGGGTTTCGACATCATCTATGCGACTCTCGATGAAGAGTTCGATCGCCGCGAACACCTGTACTCCTTCGTGTCGCGGTTCGGAAGGCAAAAAGCCCTGTTCTGGTCTTCAATCTTCCATGGTATAGCATTCACCTGTCTGTCGCTTCTTTTTTTCACAACCATCCGGACATGGTATGCCGCACCGTTTCTCTTGACGACCGGAGCACTCCTGTGGCTTGAGCAGCGCAAAGCGTCAGATGTCCAACTCGCATTTTTTAATATAAATGCCGGTCTCGGTTTCCTCGTCTTTGGGATGATCGTCACCGGAGCCGTGGTCCGTTGAGAATTGTCGTCGGGATAACCGGCTCGTCGGGGGCAGTCTACGCGCTTGATTTTCTGAAGCGGTGTCCCGCCGATAAATTCCTCATCGTCAGTAAATGGGGCAAAGCACTCCTGAAAGACGAACTGAACCTCTCCGAGAAGGATTTGCAGCCCCACGTCAAGCGCCAGTTTCCGAATGACGATCTGACAGCGCCCCTTGCATCGGGTTCCAATCGATTTGATGCATTCGTCCTCATCCCCTGCTCGACGTCGACCCTGGGAAAGATCGCCTCGGGAATCGGCGATACTCTGATCACGCGCACTGCGCAGGTTGCATTGAAGGAGCGATACCGTCTGGTTCTCTGCATCCGGGAAACACCGCTCTCCACCATCGTGATCGAGCAGTGCGCGAAACTCTCCCGCGACGGTGCGATCGTCATGCCGATCTCGCCGCCCCTCTACTTCGTGCCGAAAACAGTCGACGAATACGTCGGCGCCTTCACCGACAAACTGCTCGGAGTGCTGGGGATCCGCGATTCCGCCGGCTGGCGGTCGAAAGAGCTTGAGTGATAGACAATGACTGAAAAGGAATTCATGAGGAGGGTGTCGAACGGGAATCGCGATGTTCTGCAGGAACTCATCGATATCCTCGAACGGAATGATATCGCGCATTGTGTTATCGGGGGACTCGCGGTCAATGCGTACGCTGAACCCGTCGTGAGTCTTGACCTTGACATTGTCATCGCGGCGAAGGACACGGACAAGCTGCTCGGCGCGCTGCCGAAAGATTTTGTTGTTCGAGTTGAAAAACATAGCACGAATATCTCAACGCCGGGCTCGGATCTGCGAATCCAGATACAGTCCGATCCCCGGTATCAGCCATTCATTGGGCCCTCCCAACGACGGAAGGTGCTCGGTTATAACCTTCCGGTCGCAACCGTGGAAGATGTGCTCAAAGGAAAGGTCTGGGCGTATTCCGACCCAGAACAACGCGCGAGCAAGCGGCAGAAGGACCTGGCAGATATCATGAGGCTCATCGAGATGCATCCGGATCTGGTTCAGTCAGTCCCCCCGGACCTGCGTAAGAAGCTTTCCCAAAAACCTTAAATGGCCCAGCGTGATTTCCGGGGCCATCTCGCCGCACTTCAGGCTAACGGCGAACTCCACCGCACGAATGTCGAAATTGATCCGGCCCTCGAGCTCACCGAAGTATCAACGCGCGCGCTGAAGGAAGGGAAACCGGCGCTTCTGGTTGAGCGCCCGAAGGGATCAGAGATCCCGCTCGTTGTCAACCATTTTGCGAGCTCAAGGCGGATTGAGCTGGCCCTCGGAAGGCATCCCGATCAGATCGGCGAAGAGTTGATCGGGTTTCTCGACCGGGCTTTTCCCCCCACCCTCAAGTCACTTCTCGAAGGGAGGCGCACCCTCAAGAAGTTGTTCAATTCCCGGCCGAAGAACGTTCACTCGGGAGATTCTCAGCAGGTCCGGATGCCGCCTGATCTCGATCGGCTGCCGATTCAGATCTGCTGGCCAAAAGACGGCGGACGCTTCATAACCTATGGACAAGTTGTAACGTACGATCCGGGCGACGGCAAACGTAACATCGGCATTTACCGTCTCCATGTGTATGACAAGAGTACGACGGGAATGCATTGGCAGATTCAAAAGGGAGGCGGGTTCCACTATTTCCAGTCGGAGAAGAAGGGAAAGGATTTGGAGCTCGCAGTCGCTCTTGGAACGGATCCCGCATTGACCCTCGCGACAGTCGCTGCGTTGCCGGAGGGGTTCGACGAGGCAATGTTCGCCGGATTTCTTCAAGGCCGGCGCGTGGAATTCACACAGGGCAGGACCGTTTCCATTTTTGTTCCCGCTTCGGCGGAGTTTGTCCTGGAAGGCCTTGTGCCACCGAGGGAGCGGCGGATGGAAGGGCCGTTCGGGGATCATTTCGGTCACTATTCCGATGCTGCGGAATTCCCCGTCTTCCATGTCCGGGCGATCACGCACCGGCGCAATCCGATTTATCCTGCGATCGTGGTCGGAAAACCTCCGATGGAGGACAAGTTTCTCGGCGATGCCACGCAACAGATTCTCGGTCCTCTGGTCAAGCTAATTCACAAAGAGGTCAAGAGCCTCTGGGCATACTATGAAGCGGGATTTCATAACCTCCTTGTTGTATCGATCGAAGAGAGATATGCAAAAGAGGCCATGAAAACGGCGCTGGGACTCATGGGGACCGGCCAGCTTTCCCTGACGAAATGTTTGGTCACCGTATCGGCGGGCATCGATGTGCGGGACTGGCATGCGGTGTTGCATGAGATCCGCGAACAATTCGAGCCGCATTTTGATTTCATTATGATCCCGAAAGTCCCTCTCGACACGCTCGACTTTACGAGCTACAAGATGAACCTGGGCAGCAAGATGATTATCGATGCGACGAAGAAGCGACGTGCGGCGGGCGCCTCCGGAAGCGGTGATCGGGAAGCATCGAAAAAGACTCCAGAGTCGGGCAAGCTCCGGTCCGCGCTCATGGAATCTGACGCCCGCATCCGCGACGCGAATCTTATCGATGATACTCTCTTACTGGTCAAAACCGCATCGGGGGGAAGGGAATTGATGGAGAAACTCGTCAAGGATCCCCGCCTCGAGGGTATACCGGTGCTTGCAGTAGTGAGCGATGACGTGGATATTTACCGTCAGGAGAGTTATATTTGGGGGATATTCACGCGTTTCGACTGCGAGCGGGATGTTTTTTTCACGGAGAATAAGCTCGTGGGTATCTCGCCTATATATAGAGGAGTGATGGGCATCGATGCGACATGGAAGCCCGGCTATCCCGCGCCGCTTGTTATGAGCGATGAAATTGTCCGGCGCGTCGATGAGAAGTGGGGGAGGATCTGGAAGTGAAGGGGCCCATCGCAGGGACAGATCGATTTCCTTCCTCGCAGGGCGAAATGTCTCACAACCACGGAATTCTGAAAATCGCCTCAATGGGCTTGCCCTTTCTATTATCCCTGCAATGCAGCAACGGGGACGAAACGAGACATGTTAAATCCATTTTGAATGCGAAGTGGTCGCCGAGCAACAACTATATCTCCTTTCTCAAGCGAGAGTATTCTTATGTGGTGCCGAAAAAAAGCGGCTGCGGGACTGATGTATCCTATCCCGAGCCGGTGCCGGCGGAGCGTCCGGTGTACGATCTCTACCTGATGAGTCCTGCCAGAACGCTTGAGAAAAAGATTGCAGCGGCTTTTCTCTTGTCAAACGAGAAGTACGCATGGTCGCCGCACGGCGATGAGATTTCTTATGTGCGCCGCGCGAGCGGTGCAAACTTTGAGATTCTGGGAATGATTGATACGTCCGGAAGAGTCACGGTCATCGACAGCTCGGCAGCTGTGTTCGGCTTTGATTGGTCTCCGGACGCGTCCGGGATTGTCTACTCCGCACAACATTCTTATCTCGACACTGTGCGGCTTTACATTGCCCCGCGAGCCGGTCCTCCCCCCCACCTTGTGAGCGACTCTCTTCCGGGTAGTGTCTCCGCGGTTTCCTGGTCGGTCAAGAACCTGATTGCCTTCGAGCTTGCTAAGGGTTCGAAAGTCTATCTCGGGATCATCGGTGCGGACGGGAGGGGCTATAAAATTCTGGACACTCTGAATTATACATACCCAACCATCGACTGGTCGCCCGACGGAAATTATTTGATCTATATCGGTGGGGGAGATACATCTCTTGTCGCCCAGATCTTCTTGCGAGACATCAATTCAGGCCAAAAACGTCAGGTCACTCATTACACAAGCCCAGCCTCGATCCACTCAATCATGTTTTCACCGGATGGATCAAAGATCGGCTACTCCACCGGCGGGGGCCTCTCTGTTGTCCAGCCGGACGGTTCCGGCCAGCGGCAGATTGCGTCTACTTCCTCCTTTGTCGAACCAAGTTGGTCGGCCGACGCGACCCGCCTGGTATACGCCGACAAGGATAGCGTTTTCATTCTGCAGGTTCAGTAATTCGGATGGCAAAGACAGATATCTTGTTTCGTGACCAACGGCTCGTTCCAATCTGGGAAAAGGTCCAGCGCGGCGAACGGCTTTCGCTCGAAGACGGCATGATTATGTATGGCACACCCGACCTCATCTCGTTGGGGAAAATGGCCCACTTCGTCCAGAAGCAAAAAAGCGGAGACGCCGTCTACTTCGTGCTCAACCAGAAAATCGAACACACCAACATCTGCATCCTCTCGTGCAAGTTCTGCGACTTTGCTGTCAAGAAGGGCGACCCGGAAGCGTACGAGATGGCAACCGAGGAGATTCTCTCGAAGCTCTCCCCCGAAATTCATGAAGTCCATATCACCGGCGGCATGCCCGCCGACTGGCCCTGGGAGCGCTACCTCGAGATCGTACGTTCCATCCACGAGAAGTTTCCGAACACCGACGTCAAGGCATTTACCGCCGTGGAAATTGATTTCTTCCACAAGAAATTCAAGCTCTCGATCGAGGATGTGTTAAGGCAGCTCAAGGAAGCAGGTCTCCGCACAATGCCCGGCGGCGGCGCAGAAGTATTCTCCGAGCGGGTGCGAAAATTGATCTTCAATCAGAAGATCGGCGCGAAGACATGGTTCGAGGTTCACAAGACCGCGCACCGGCTGGGGATCCCGACTAACAGCACGTTGCTGTATGGTCATATCGAAACGCTGGAAGAGCGCATCATCCATATGATAAAGCTGCGCGAGGCGCAGGATGAGACGGGCGGCTTCCTCACCTTCATCCCCCTCGCATTCCAGCCGGGCGATACGGGGATCAAGCCGCGGAATCATTTTACGTCCGCCATCGATGACCTCAAGACAATCGCAATCTCCCGGTTGATGCTCGATAATATTCCTCATATAAAGGCGTATTGGGTGATGCTCACGGAAGAAGTGGCATCGATCGCGCTAAACTTTGGCGCGGATGATATCGACGGAACCGTCGGGCAGGAGCGAATCGCCCACGACGCGGGGGCGATAAGCCCGATGAAGCTCGCCAAAGACCAGCTCATTCGAATTATAAAGGACGCCGGAAAAATCCCCGTCGAACGCGACGTTTTTTATGACCCGCTGAATGTGTACGCGGATAACGTCGTCGGTAAGATCCCGTATCTCAATTCCAGCCCGTTTTACTTTAACTTCGAAACGCATTTGTTCAAGACTCTTCCCATAAGTCCCCGCCGGATGGGCGTTCTGCAGGAGAAAGAGCAGCTTGCCGCAGGCCCCTTCTCCCTGATGGATTATTTCCGGCAGGAGGATCGCCTGGAGCTTTTGAGCTGGTGCATCGCAACACGCGATCAGGTCAAGAGCGTGATGCTCTTCTCAAATCACGGATGGCGCGATCTCGAAGGCAAGCTGATCGGGGTCACCGACGAGACGGCAACTTCCGTCCGCCTGCTCCAGGTCTTGCTGGAAAAAAAGTACGGTGTGAAGGTACTGTTTGAGCGCCTGCATGCCGGTGTGAACGATTAC
>Ga0099793_10000190_pt1 | contig 14840 bp, 12 predicted proteins | sample Rivendell_Oct201_9_FD_77319 | JGI IMG/M metagenome (GOLD analysis project Ga0099793, IMG submission 77319) | Vadose zone soil and rhizosphere microbial communities from the Eel River Critical Zone Observatory, Northern California to study diel... | ecosystem: Environmental > Terrestrial > Soil...
ACTATCCGCCATCCTAGCTTGGAAAGCTTGTATCGATCCCATCTGCACCCGCAGCGCCGCCATCTTCGGGCTAACCGCGTGCTGCGATACAACCGTGAGCAAAATCATCAGGGCCACTAAAAGCGCCGCAGGCGTCGCTAGACTGGCAAACGTTCGTGTCCTCAACAAACGCGCCACCAGAATCGCGATCCCGCACACCACTCCGATCATGTGCATCCACCAAAGCCCGTACCCAACCATCGCTCCAGCCTGGTCCCGGCTCGCCAAAATCCGAAACGCCCCCGGGGCCACCACAAAACTCAGGAACACATCGCTTCCCAGCCACAAGCTCAAACCGAAAAACTCAAGAGTGCGCAGCAAGCCCGTCATGCGAGCACTATACAAGACACCTCATCTTCCGGCCACTGGATTGCTCTCCAACCCACTGTCATGGAATGGCTGCAAACCACGTTTCAACCTGCTTCTAAATAGCAAGTTCAGCACAAAAAACGAACCGGGCCTGCTTGTTCTTCATCGTTGTGGGAGAATGAGAAGGAATGGTGGGCGACAAAGGACTTGAACCTTTGACCTCTCCCGTGTGAGGGGAGCGCTCTAACCAACTGAGCTAGTCGCCCATTGCCAGTAACCGCGACAGCCGCTACCGCCATCTATTTGTAACAGGAAGGACGCGCGTTTTCAACCGATGTCGACTGCCACCTCTCAAGTCGTCTCTCAACTCCAGCGCTCCATCGCGCGCGCCATCTATGGCAAAGAAGAAGCCATCCAGCTTGCGTTGATCACCTTGCTCGCCCGCGGTCACCTGCTCATCGAAGACGTTCCCGGTGTCGGCAAAACCACTCTCGCACAGGCGCTCGCAAAATCCTTTCATTGCAGCTTTCAGCGCATCCAGTTCACTTCCGACCTGCTCCCCAGCGACGTGCTGGGCGTCAGCGTCTACAATCCCGAATCGCGTGAATTTGAATTTCGCTCCGGCCCGATTTTCGCGAACGTGGTCCTCGCCGACGAAATCAACCGCACCACGCCGCGCACGCAATCCGCGCTTCTCGAAGCCATGAACGAAGCGCAGGTTACTGTCGATGGCAAGACTCTCCCGTTACCTCAGCCGTTTCTGGTCATCGCCACGCAAAATCCTGTCGAACATCATGGCACCTATCCGCTCCCCGAATCACAGCTCGACCGCTTTCTGATGCGCATCAAGATGGGTTATCCCTCCCACGAAACGGAAAAGGAAATTCTGCGCAAGCGCGCTGGCAATAATTCTCTTGATTCGCTGGATCCTATCGCGGACGTCAGCGATGTGATGGGCATGCAGGACGCCGTCGCGCATGTCAAGGTTGACTCCAGCCTGCACGACTACGCTCTCGAAATCGTCAACCGCACTCGCAAGAGCGAGCAGCTCGCCCTTGGTGTCAGTCCCCGCGGCACACTCATGCTGCAGCGCGCCGCGCAAGCACGCGCCTTCCTTGATGGCCGGGACTATTGCCTCCCTGACGATTTCAAGCAGCTGGCTGTTTCTGTCTTCTCGCACCGCGTCGTCGCCAGCTCGCGCCACGCCTCGCTCCAGAAAAAGTCGGAAACCACGGATTCCGTTCTTCGCGATATCGTGGAATCTGTCCCCGTTCCCTTGTGAGCGTCCTGCCAAGTATCGCGCGACTCTGGGCAAGGGCCGACCGCTCCGCCGTGCGTGCCTTCTTTCTCTCCATCACCGCGCTCGCCGCCGCGCTCCTGCTGGCGCTGTATTCCGGCGCCGCTGCGGAACTAGGCCAGATCGCGCTGGCCACCACTTCGGCAGTCGCCGCGCTGGTCATCGCCGGCTGGGTAGGAGTGACGCTGGTTCCCATCCTGGCGAAGCGCACGCCGCTCCGCTGGATCGGTTACAGCACGCAATTCCGGATCACCTTCCAGGGCTGGATGTACCTCGGCGGGCTCCTTCTTGTCGCACTCGCCGCGCTCAATACCGGCAACAATCTCCTGTTCCTGATTCTTGCGAGCCTTATCGCCCTCCTTTTGATGTCCGGAATCCTTTCTGCCATCACGCTTGCGGGCATCGGATTGCGGCTCGTGCTCCCTGAACATATTTTCGCCGGCCAGCCGGTACGCGCCATGGTCGAGCTCGAAAACGAGAAGCTGACTCTGCCCTCGTTCTCGCTGCGCGTGGAAGCCGCCAAAGCCAAGAATGCTCAGCCCGCAGCGCTGCTCGATACGCCGGTCTACTTTCCTTATCTCCCGAAACATGACCGCGTGCAGCAAACCATTCCCGTGACCTTTCCGCGCCGCGGCATCTATCACCAGGAAGCTTTCCGCGTCGTCACCAGCTTTCCGTTTGGCTTCCTCAGGAAATCCCGCGAGCTGAACTTGAAAACGCAAGCGCTCGTCTATCCCTCAGTGGAACCGAGCCCGGAATATCTGGAAATCATGACCGGCTTGCAGGGGGCATTGGAGAGCGTCACCAAAGGCCGCGGTCAAGACCTCTACGCGCTGCGCGATTACCTCCCCACGGATAGTGCACGCCACGTTCACTGGAAAGCTTCCGCGCGTTCCGGTTCATTGATGGTTCGCGAATTCACACGCGAGGATGACTGCCGCATCTTGCTGGTGCTCGATCCTCACCTGTCGGAGAAAGAGTTCTCTCAGTTGAAGCAGGGAGTGACTGCAACGAGCGAGCGCTTCGAGCGCACCGTCACAATCTGCGCCAGTCTGGCCTGGCACTTCTACGAAAACAACTCGCTGTTGGAATACCGCAGCGCCGGCGTGGAAACTCCTCTCGCTCCCGCCGTTGAACTCATTTTCACGATTCTCGAGCATCTGGCGATCGCGCAACCTTTGCCCCCCGATCCCGATCAGAAGTTCATGGCCGATCTGGCGGCTTCACCCAATCTTTTCAAGATCATCGTAACCAGCCAGCCCCACGGCTCCGTTCCCGCCTCCGTGTGGAGCTCTTCTTACGTCGTCTTCCTCGAGGATTGCGCCGAGTAAACTAGGACGGCAGGAATGGCTGCCCCACCCAGCTGTGCGAGAATGTGGCAGCACCATGTTCAACCGCCGCGAACTCGCCACATTTCGCAATCAACTGCTCGGTTGGTTTCGCCAATTTCAGAGAGACTTGCCTTGGCGTCGGACGAAAGACCCCTACCGCATTTGGCTTTCGGAAATCATGCTGCAGCAGACGCGCGTTGCCGCCGTGATCCCATACTATGAGCGGTTTCTTCAACGATTCCCGGACGTTCGTTCGCTCGCCATCGCACCCCAGGACGAAGTGCTGCGCCTCTGGTCCGGTCTTGGCTATTACAGCCGCCCGCGCAATCTGCAAAAAGCTGCACAGCAAATCACCGCGAAACACAAAGGCCGGTTTCCAACACGCCTCGATGATGCTCTCGCGTTGCCCGGAATTGGAAACTACACGGCCGCGGCGATTCTGAGCATTGCGTACGATGAAAAACAAGCCGTTCTCGACGGCAATGTAGCGCGTGTTCTCGCACGCCTTTGCGCAATTCGCGGAGATATCCGCGAGCCTCGGCGCTGGCAAGAGCTGCAAGAAACCGCGGATACCTTACTCGAGCAAAAATCACCGGGCGATTGGAATCAAGCCATGATGGAGCTCGGCGCGACGTTATGCACTCCGAAATCGCCGCAATGCCTGCTCTGCCCCGTCGCGCAATTCTGCGAAGGACGCAGACAGGGCATCGCTGAATCCTTGCCGGGGAAACGCAAAAAACGCGCCACGGTGGAAGTCGCTCTTGCCGCTGCGGTATTTACGGATGGAAAAGGCCAAACTTTGCTGCTTCCGCCGCCGAAGAGTACAAGAGAGAACGCTTCCGCGGATCACGTGCCTACGCTGGTTTCAAGAATGTGGCATTTCCCAACGTTCTCCGTGGCCGGAGAGCCAGGCAAAGACCTCATCGCATTCCTCCGCAAAGAATTACCGGAAGAGCAAAATTGCAACTGGGAACTCGTGCCGGCCGGCAAACTACGTCACGCGGTGACCTATCGCGCCATCACCCTTTTACCCTTTCTCATCGAAGTAAAAAACCTCCCGCGCGTCTCCGGCGCGAAACGGGTCCCACTGACAGACATCTCCAGTCTGCCTGTCTCCAACCTCACCAGGAAAGTCGCCCAGGCCGCTCTGGCCGCTGTCGCTTCCGCCAAGAGCTGAGAGTTATACTTTCGTCCAGCCTCGTTCCTCCCGAACCCCGCAGGTGCTACGATAAAAAAGTCCGGCATGGCCGCCATCCTCTCATCTCCGAGTGCCCCCGCTCTGCCCGCCGAGCGATTCTTCCGCACGTCACTTTCATTGTTGATGCTTACTTCAACGCTCACACTCGTCAGCACGGGAAAGCTTGACATCGTCACCAGCTTCGCAGCCCCGCTCATCGTGCTCTACAAGAGCTTTCGCTGGTGGCACGGGCGCCCCGCCGAGCTTTCACACCGCACCGCAACCTGGTGCGTGGTTGCTTATTTGGTGTTCTTCCCCGTGGATAGCTTTTTTCTCTCGCGGTTGGCGGTAGGAAACTCCGCCAATCCGCCGCTTTTCGCTCTACTTTTAGGGGCAGTACACTTTCTGATTTTCGTCAGCGTGGTGCGTTTCTATAGCGCCGTCACTGACCGTGACGCTCTGTTTCTCTCGATGCTGTCTTTCGCCGGCATTCTTGCAGCCGCGGTTCTAACCGTCGATACGACTTTTCTTGTTCTTTTCTTCATCTTTCTCCTGTTCGGTGTTTCCACATTTGTCGGGATGGAACTTCGCCGCGGAGCGATCGGCGCAGTCTGGCCCATTGTCCATGCGCGCACCGAGCGCGATCGAAAACTAAATCGCGCTCTGAGCCTTTCGGCTCTCAGCGTGGCTGCCGGATCCATCGTTCTCGGTGGCGTGCTGTTTTTCTGCCTCCCGCGCTTCAATGCCGGGTACCTTGGGCGCGCCAGCTTCAATCCCTCGCTCATGTCCGGTTTCACCGAAAGCGTGGAACTCGGTCAAATCGGCGAAATCAAAAAGAATTCCACGGTAGTCATGCGCGTGCAAACCGGCAAGCCGATTGCTTACGAGCGGCTGCGCTGGAGAGGCATCGCGCTTACAACCTTCGACGGCAAACGGTGGACCTCTCCGGAGCAAAACGCGCAAAAATTGGAGCCCGGCGAGGATGGATGGATCCGCACCGCGGATTCGCCGCGGAAAACAGATTCTCTCTATCCCCGCATGATTTACACCGTATATCTGGAACCCGTGGCCACCGACGCCATTTTTGTTCCCGGCAAAGCCATTTCTCTGAAAGGAAATTTTAGCGGCGAGAGCAGGAGTTCGTTCAACGTGGTTCGCCGCCCTTTTATTCTCAGGGATTCCACCGATACCCTGCTGAATCCTTTTCACAACTACGGAGCCATCCGCTATGCTGGTTTTTCGTTGTTACTCCCGATGGACGCAGCGAAATTCCGCGCCGCGCCCACGGAATACCCCAGCAATATCGCCTCGACCTACCTTCAACTTCCTGCTGCGCTGGACCCGCGAATCACCGAGCTTGCGAAGCAGACCACGAAATACGCCCGCACTCCATTCGACAAAGCCCTGGCGATTGAAACTTTCTTGCGCAATCGTTACACCTACACGCTGAATCTCACCGGGAAACCTGGAGACGACCCGCTGGCGCATTTTCTTTTCGAGACGCGCGCGGGCCACTGCGAATATTTTGCGTCGGCAATGACCATCATGCTCCGCACGCTTGGAATTCCCGCACGCGAAGTCAACGGGTTCCTGCCCGGCGAATACAACGAGCTGGGCGGAGATTACATCGTGCGCGCAAGCGATGCGCACAGCTGGGTGGAGGTCCACTTTCCCGGCATGGACTGGCAAGTATTTGATCCCACCCCGGCGAGTCCGGAAAACGAGGCCGACTTCCTGTCACGCATAGGAAAGTATGCCGACTGGATGCAGCTCACCTGGAGCGAATGGGTAATCGGGTACGACTTCGCACACCAAGTAACCCTGGCGCAGGATGTGCAGCGGAGCTCGCGCGATATGTCGGAATCGTTGCGCGAGTGGTACGCCCGGCAGTTGAGCAGAGGCAGAAGGTGGATGAAGTCCTGGCAGGACGGGCTTGGGGTGTTGATCTCGCTCACGGTTATCGCGTTCCTGATCTTGCTGCGCTTCGAGGCACTATCCGCAATGCTGGAGCGGCTGTGGTTGTCGTGGCAGCTTCGATCGGCGAAGACCGCGCATGCAAATCCGCAACTTGCGTCGAGACTGTACGCGGAACTCTTGCGTTTGCTGGCGCGGCGCGGAATGATTCGAGAAGTGTCGCAGACGCCACTCGAATTCGCAGTGGCAGTGGATTCGCCGAACCTCGCGCCCGCGGTCCGGGAATTCACACAACTCTATACCCACACCCGCTTCGGCGGCGCGCCTTGCGATGCCACGCGCCTTCACCAGCTCCTCGAACAGATTCGCGCTGCGTTGCGTGCGCGCTGAAACACTTCACACCTCGCCAGATAGGGCGCATTGATGCTGCATCCTGCAAATACAACCGCTAACAGCCCATGTTACAATTGAGAATTGCGCAAAGGCTCAAATTCACTACCTATGACTAAGGTCGGATTCGTCAGCCTGGGATGCCCGAAGAACCTCGTGGACAGCGAGGTGATGATGGGTATTCTTGCGCGCGAAGGCTATGAACTGACGCCGCGCGCGGATGAAGCCGAGGTGCTGGTCGTCAATACGTGCAGTTTTATTGAAGCAGCGCAAAAAGAGTCCGTAGAAGCCATCCTGGAAATGGCGGAACACAAAAAATTCGGCGCGGCAAAAAAACTGATTGTGGCGGGCTGTCTAGTGGAACGGTTTCGCGCACAGATTCTCGAGCAAGTGCCAGAAGTGGACGCCGTCGTGGGCACGGGCGAAGTGGAACGCATTATGGAGGCAGTGGAGGGCGACCTTCGCGTGCTTCCAGCGCAGCCGCCGGCTTTTCTGTATCACGACTTGACGCCGCGGATCGTCACCACGCCGAAGCACGCGGCGTACATCAAAATCGCCGAAGGCTGCGATCATCCGTGCACATTTTGCATTATCCCGCAGCTTCGCGGGGCGTTTCGCAGCCGGCGATTCGAATCGGTGGCGCGCGAGGCGGAAAACCTGGCAAGGGCCGGCGCGCGGGAAATCACGCTAATCGGGCAGGATACGACTTCTTACGGCGAAGACCTGGGGTTGCGGGAGGGGCTCGCGCAACTGCTCGAAAAACTAGCGCGGACCGACGATTTGTTGTGGGTGCGATTTCTGTACGCATATCCGAATCGCGTGTCACAAAAATTGCTGGATACGATTGCAGAGCATCCTCGGCTCGCCAAGTACATGGACATGCCGCTGCAGCACGCCAGCCGCAACGTGCTGGCGCGGATGAAACGCGGTTCGAACGGCGATGCGTTCTTGAAATTGCTGGAGCGTATTCGCACGACGATTGCCGGCGTTTCGTTGCGAACTTCATTTATCGTGGGATTTCCGGGCGAGACGGAAGCCGATTTCGAGGAACTGTGCGATTTTGTGAAGGCCGCGAAGCTCGATTGGATGGGCGTTTTCGAATATTCCGACGTGGACAATGCGGGAAGCCACGCGCTGGACGATAAAGTGGATGCGGAGACGATCAGCGAGCGGCGTAACCGGTTGATGGCGATTCAGAAGAAGATTTCGCGAGAAAATTTGCGGGCTAAGTATTTACGCGGAGAGCCGGGCGCGACTCGGGAAGACGGAAAAGCGGCAGCGCGGCTGCCGCACTCCAAAGGAGTTTTCACGGCGTTGGTCGAAGGCCCGTCGAAAGATAATCCGCTGGTGTGGGAAGCGCGGCTGGAAGGCATGGCCCCGGAAATCGATGGGAAGTTGTATCTTACGGACATTGAATTGCCCAGTGGAGAAGTGGCGGAAGCCGGGGACGTTGCTCGCGTGGAGATTACCAAGACAGACGCATACGATCTGATCGGCCGCGTCGCGGAGATTTTGCCGAGAGCTGCGGCAAAGGCCGAGTATAGGGCAGTGTCAATACCGCCGGTTCCGCCCGTCGAAAAACTTCATCGCATCGCCACGGGGGCGCCCCTCCGTGTCCTGGGCTGAGCTATACTCTCTTCTCGAAGCGAACGCTTTCTGGACTGTCCGCGATCTCTGTGGTCTGCGCATAAGATTTTCAACACAGAAAACACGGAGTTTGCTAAGAAGAAGAAAAACATGAAGCACAAATGCCCTATTTGTAAGGCTGAGACGGACTCTGCGGTTCACGCGGACTTCCCTTTTTGCAGCGAGCGCTGCCGGAACCGGGATTTGGGCAACTGGGCCAGTGAGAAATATGTGGTCTCCGAACCGGTCTTCGATGAAGAGGACATTGCTGATAATAAGCGGAACACCATCGTCCTTCCTTTAGACGACGCTTTGGAAAGCTCGAATGACCCCGAACACTGACGCCACGCCGGCACCCGCGTCACTGCCCCAGAAACCGCGATTCGCTCTGGCGCTCGCCACGGTCTTGGGCGTCGGCTACATTCCCAAAGCCCCGGGGACGTTTGGCTCGCTGGTGGGAGTCGCGACCGCTTTTCTGTCTTCGGTTTTTTTCCTGCAACCAGGGTCCGTCAGGGCTTTGTTTTCACTTCACCCCGACTACGAGACGGTTCTAAGAAACGAACTTTTCCCCCTGCCCGGCAGCAACGTTCACAATGCAATGCTCGCCTTGCCCATATTATCCGCGCTGGGCGTGCTACTTGCTCTGGGGGCAATTGGAGTATGGAGCGCCTCGCGAGCCGCGAGTTACGCGGGAATCGAGGATCCCCAATTTGTGGTCATCGATGAAGTGGCGGGACAGCACCTGGCGCTGCTGCTCCCGCTAATTCCGATTGCGCTGCCGCACTTGACCGCGCACATGGATCTCTCCGTCTTCACGATTTTCTTTGCGCTCAGCCTGGTGAATTGGAAATATCTCTTGCTCGGTTTTATACTTTTTCGGGTGTTCGACATCTGGAAGCCGTGGCCGATGCGCCGCCTGGAAAAACTGCCTGGAGGCTGGGGAATTATGGCCGATGACTGGATGGCGGGCATCTATGCTGCAATTCTGCTGCGCGTGGCGTTACACTTTGGGCTGCTGACGTTTTACATTGGTTGGGTATGAAACTCGGGTTCCGCTCGTCGCCAGAAAAAAACGGCATTCCGCACATTGAGAGGGTTGCGCCCACGGCAGCCATTCCTGGCGGTGAAATGACGATTCATGGACGAGGCTTTGTCTCGCGCGCACAAGCGCGCCCGGTGGTAAGGTTTGGAGAAGCCGAAGCGGGCATTGCGCTTGCCAGCGAGAATCGCCTGGTAGCGCGGGTTCCGGAAGGGGCGAACGGCGGAGAGGTGCGGGTAGCCACGGGCGAGCACGAAAGCCCCCCACATCCGGTACACATCGGCCTGCAAATCGCGGACAACCTTCATCCCGTAGGGAATCCCGCGGTCGATTTGGAAGGCAATATTTACGTTACGTTTTCCGGCCCGCGCGGCCAACGCGTTCCTGTTTCGCTCTATAAAATCACCGCGAACTACAGCGTGAAGCCGTTTATCACTTCGCTAGTGAATCCGAGCGGGCTGGCGCTCGATCGCATGGGCAATCTTTTCGTTTCTTGCCGCAACGACGGCACGATTCATCGCATCACGCCCGAGGGCCGCGCCGAGCAGTGGGTCGAAGGCATGGGCATCGCCACGGGCCTCGCGTTTGACCGCAACGGGAATCTGTACGTGGGCGACCGCAGCGGGACGGTTTTCAAGATCAGCCCGAGCCGTGAGATTTTTGTATTCGCCACGCTTGAGCCTTCCGTCGCCGCGTATCACCTGGCGTTTCATCCCATCGGCGATTTGTACGTTTCCGGGCCGACGACTTCCAGCTTTGACCGCATCCACCGCATCACGCAGGGCGGCGATGTGAGTGTTTTCTTCCGTGGGCTCGGCCGACCGCAGGGGCTCGCGGTTGATCGCGACGGAAATATTTATGTGGCAGCTTCTTACGGAGGACGACGAGGGATTGTGCGAATCACGCCTCAGGGCCAGGCCGAGGTTGTGCTCAGCGGCTCAAGCATCGTGGGCATGGCACTGCAACCTTCCGGGCGGGCGATTGTTGCCACCTCCGAGGCTAACCCGCCCTCGGGAGCACTCTTCACGCTGGATTGGGATGTGCGCGGCTTGCCTTTGGCCGGATAATTGAATAGATGAAAGCGGAAATCATTGCGGTCGGTTCGGAACTGCTGACTCCGGACCGCATGGATACAAACTCGCTCTTCCTGACGGAAGAACTGAACAAGCTCGGCATCGAAGTCCTGCGCAAGTCGATCGTCGGCGACAATCGCCACTATTTGAGCGCGGCGTTCAGGGAAGCTCTGGAACGCGTCGAGTTGACTATCGCTTCGGGCGGGCTGGGTCCTACGGAAGATGACTTGACGCGTGAAACCGTTGCGGACCTTCTCGGCCGCAAGCTACACCTGAATAATGAAATTCTCCGCTACATCGAAGGGCGCTTCCGGCAGCTTGGCCGGGAAATGCCCGCGGTGAATGCTCGCCAGGCGATGGTGCCGGAAGGCGCGGAAGTGCTGGAGAACCCGCGCGGCTCGGCGCCGGGGCTGTGGATTGAAGATGCCGGACGTTTCATCGCGCTGTTGCCCGGGCCGCCACGCGAATTGAAGCCCATGTACCTGGAGCAAGTTTTGCCGCGGCTGCAGCGGCGCAGCTCGAACGTTCGAATGTTCCACCGGGAATTGCGCGTGGCGGGCATGGGTGAATCGGGCGTCGAGCAGCGCATTAGACCCATTTACACGCGCTATGCCGACGTGAACACTACGATTCTCGCGGCGCCAGGCGAGATTCAAATTCACTTGCGAATGTGGACCGGCGACGCGGGGCACGCGCAAAAAACGCTGGACGAAATCGTGCAGGGATTCGAGATCGCGCTGGCCGACCGCATCTTCTCGCAAGACGGTTCTTCTATGGAGGAAGTGGTAGCAAGCCTGCTGACCAGAAACAACTCGACGATTTCCGCGGCGGAAAGCTGCACTGGCGGATTGCTCGCGCAACGGCTGACGAGCATCGCGGGCAGTTCCTCGTATTTCTTGGGCGGCGTCGTCAGCTATAGCAATGAGCTGAAAACGGCGTGGGCGAATGTTCCGCCAGAACTGATCCAGACCAAAGGAGCCGTAAGCAGTGAAGTGGCCATCGCGCTGGCCGATGGCATTCGCCGCCAAGTTGGCAGCACACTGGGCGTGGGGATTACTGGAATCGCCGGACCCGGTGGAGGCAGCGAGGAAAAGCCGGTGGGCACGGTGCACATCGCGCTCTCGCATGCCGGCGGAGTCAAAGAACGCGGCGTGGTCTTCCCGGGCGATCGGGAAGCCATCCGCTGGCACGCCTCGCAACTCGCGCTCGACCTAGTGCGTATCCACTTCCTCTACAACGGTGGGGAGCCGCCGGCGCGCAGCGCCAAGAGGGATTGAGCTCCCGTGCGCCTGTTCGTTGCGCTGGAGATTCCCTCCACGGTGCGAGAGAATCTCGCGGAATTGCTCAAAACCCTTCGCGCAGTCTCGCCGCGAACTCGCTGGGTGCGTCCGGAGAATCTTCACATGACGCTGAAATTCATCGGCGAAGTGCCTGAAGCAAAATTCAGCGCCATTCGAAGCGCCCTGACCGTTGTACGTTCCGATCAGTCCGTCAGGCTCGAATTTCGCGGTCTCGGTTTTTTCCCGAACGAGAAACATCCTCGCGTTTTCTGGGCGGGTATTGAGGCTTCGCCGAATCTGAAAATCCTGGCGGCGGAAATCGAACAGGCCACGGAAAAACTTGGCATTCCGCGGGAAAAGCGGCCTTTCTCGCCGCATCTGACGCTGGCGCGGTTCGAGCCTCCCCTGCTGCTGGAACGACTTCGCGCCGCGATCCAGGAACACGCGGCGCGTGATTTTGGTTCGTTGCGAACCAGTCAATTCCATCTGATTGAAAGCAAACTAAAACCCTCCGGCGCGGAGTACACTACGGTCGAAAGTTTTCCGTTCGCGGCGGCGGAGGCCTGACGGAGCATGATTGAGAATTCGATTGCCTTCCTTTTAATCCCGTTCGCCGCGTATCTTCTTGGCTCGATTCCCTTCGGACTGCTGCTCGCAAAACTGTTTGGCGGCGGGGACGTGCGCAAAGCCGGCAGCGGGAACATCGGCGCGACCAATGTCGCGCGGGTCGTGGGTCCTCTGGCGGGAATTCTCACGCTGGTTTTCGACACCGCGAAAGGTACAGGGGCCGTCTGGCTCGCCGCGCGTGCCACCAGCGATAGCGCGACCTGGATGATGATTGCCGCTTTCGCCGTGTTGCTCGGGCATTGCTTTCCGGTATGGCTCAAATTCAAGGGCGGCAAAGGCGTGGCCACGGCCCTCGGCGTGTTCCTTGCCCTGTGCCCGCCGGCGGCGGGGAGCGCGCTCTTGCTGTTCGTTCTGTGCGTTGCTTATTGGCGTTATGTTTCGCTCGGTTCCGTTGCGGCGGCCGCGGCCATGCCGCTGCTCATCTATTTTCTATGGGCGCCGCGTCATGCCCCGCCGATCGTCATCGACTTGGGAACGCTGGGGGTCGCACTGCTGGTCATCTACAAGCATAACGGCAATCTGCGGCGGCTCGTGGAGGGGACCGAGCCGCGCTTTTCCTTTGGCAAGAAGAAGGAAACGGAATGACGAAGATCGCCATTCTTGGCGCGGGAGGCTGGGGTACGGCGCTGGCGATTGTCCTTTCGCGCAGCCGCAAGCGGCACGAAATTTCGCTTTGGGTGCACAATGCCGAGCGCGCCGAATCGATCCGGCGCGAGCGTGAAAACAAAACGTACCTTCCTGGCGCGAAACTGCCAGAGAGTGTTCGAGTCCATAGTCAACTGGACGCGATGCTTGCCGGAGCGCAGGTCATTGTCGGCGCCGTGCCCTCCGCCCATGCTCGCGCGGTATACACTTCAGCACTTCCGTTTGTCGCCCCGGACACGAGTTTTGTAAACGCCAGCAAGGGCCTTGAGCCATCAACGCACCTGCGGATGAGCGAAGTGATCGCACAGGTCGCAGCGCCGAAATTTGCGCCGCGCATCGCAGTAATTTCCGGGCCCTCGTTCGCGTTGGAAGCGGCTCGCGGGGAGCCGACGGCGGTCGTCGTGGCTTCGCGGGACGCAGCTCTTGCCACCGAGCTGCAGGAGGAGTTTGCCGGCCCAAACTTTCGTCTCTATACCAACGACGATGTCCTCGGCGTGGAACTCGCAGGCGCTATGAAAAATGTGATGGCCATTGCAGCGGGGGCGTGCCAGGGGCTGGGCCTCGGTTCGAACGCTCTCGCGGCATTGATCACGCGCGGCCTTGCGGAAATGGCGCGTTTGGCGGTGGCCCTGGGGGCGCGGCCAGAGACGCTCAGTGGTCTGGCAGGTTTGGGCGATTTGGTTCTCACCTGTACGGGTGCGCTTAGCCGCAATCGTTTTGTGGGAATTGAACTTGCCAAAGGTCATTCTCTCGGCGAAATCATGGCGAACATGCGTATGGTCGCCGAGGGTGTGAATACCGCCGCGCCTTTGCTGGCGTTGGCCCGCGAACATCAAATCGAAATGCCGATTACGGCGCAGGTTGACGCCATCCTGCACGCGGGCAAGTCTCCCAAGGACGCTATTCGAGACATCATGGACCGGCCTCTAAAGCGGGAGTAGCGGCCCGAAATGTCCGATTTTCCTCCTCTAGTACTAAAGTCCCAGTTGCACATGCGCGACGCGGGGCGCTAGGTGAGCACCGAAGCCCTCCGGGTTCCCCTAAAATGAATAGTCGAGATGCCGATGGATGCTAAAACCCGTTGGGAATACGTGCGCGCCGGGCGCGTGCGCATCCTTTGGCTCGTTCTGGGAGCACTTTTGCTGGTTAGCGCGCTTCCCATTGGTCTGTACCACCGCCAGGTTTTGCAGCTTAGCCAGGAAAAGCTGGTGGATACCGAGCGCGTCCAGCAAACCGACCTGACCCGGTCGCTGGCGCAGGAAATCCAGCTATTCGAATCCAACTTGACGCAACAGCTGCTCAGCGAGCGCCAGATCCTCGCGCTCACGGGCCTCATCGACAACGTCGAGGATCCCTCCGCGGAACCCAAGGTCACTCGCCTGCTGGAGGAATTTGTATCGAGCAATCGCAGTACCTTCATTTATCTGACGGCCGTCGGGAAATCCGGAAAAGGGACGAGCGCGTCCCAGGGAAATTTCCGCGCCGAGCAGGATCCATTCGTGGCGCGAGCATTGCAGCGCGCCTTCATTACCTGCTTGCAATCGCAGCAGTTGCAGGTGGTCAAGTTTCGCAGCGATCCCCTGGCGCTTGCGCCGGAAAACCGGCCCGCGTTTGTCGTGGCGGTGCCTCTCGAGGACGTCAATCGCAACTTCACCGGAATGCTGGCCGCGGTCGTTTCCCTGGATGCCATCGTACGCCGTTTGCAGGAAGCCAGCGTACGGGGACGCGCTGTTTTTCTAGTGGATCACAACGGCCGCCTAGTGGCGCACTGGGACACAAAAAACTTCGTTCCTGGCGCGGACGTCAGTAGCAATGCGCTTGTTGCGCGAGTGAAAGCGCTGCCGCAGGAGCTTCGCAACACGGAAACCGTGGGCTTTACCCAAAAGGACAAGAAACACGCGATCGAGATGATCGGAACCTACAGCACTTTTCCTGAAGTGAATTGGGCAGTCATCGCGCAGCGGAGTCTCGATGAGGCGCAAACGGACGCCGGAGTGACCGAACTCAACCGGCAGGCGCTGGCGTTCGTCAGCGTCGTCATTCTGTCCGCCATTCTCGTCGGATATTTCTTCGCGGTGGGTATCAGCGGGCCA
>Ga0099793_10000192_pt1 | contig 14782 bp, 10 predicted proteins | sample Rivendell_Oct201_9_FD_77319 | JGI IMG/M metagenome (GOLD analysis project Ga0099793, IMG submission 77319) | Vadose zone soil and rhizosphere microbial communities from the Eel River Critical Zone Observatory, Northern California to study diel... | ecosystem: Environmental > Terrestrial > Soil...
CAGGCTGTGGCTGCCGTCCTCGGCCTGCAGGCACCCCGGCACGACGACTGCGCCACGCGGCACCCGGCCGTACAGGATCTGGCCGCTTTCGCGGTCGTAGATGCGCGTGCTGGCGCCGATGTAAACGCCCATCGATATCACCGCATCCTGTTCGACGATCACTCCCTCGACCACCTCGGAACGAGCGCCGATGAAGCAGTTGTCCTCGATCACGGTCGGCGCGGCCTGCACCGGCTCCAGCACGCCCCCGATTCCGACCCCGCCGGACAGGTGCACATTGCGACCGATCTGGGCGCACGAGCCGACCGTGGCCCACGTGTCGACCATCGTGCCCTCGTCGATATACGCGCCGATGTTGACGAAAGAAGGCATCAGCACCACGTTGCGCGCGACGAATGCTCCGCGCCGCGCCACGGCCGGTGGCACGACCCGCACCGCGCTGGCGCGGAACTGATCGGCGTCGAAGCGCGAGAACTTGCACTCGACCTTGTCGTAGAAGCGCAGCGGATCGTTCTCGCCGTTGCCGCCCATCACGACGTTCTCGCGCAGGCGAAACGACAGCAGCACCGCTTTTTTCAGCCACTGGTGCACGATCCACGCGCCGTCGATTTTCTCGGCCACCCTCAGGCGCCCGCTGTCGAGCTCGCCCAGAGCCGTTTCGACCGCTTCGCGCAGGCGCGCCGGAGCCGAAGCGGCCGTCAGCGACGCCCGTTCCGCCCAAGCCTGCTCGATGATGCTTTCGATCGACACGGCCGGATTTTCCCGTCAATTCTCGGTGGTTGAAAGCCGGAGAAGGGGCTCGCCGGACCCGTTTAGGCCATCGGATCCGAATTGCACGATCCGGCGGGCCGCCTCGCGCAACTGCGCCTCCTCGGGCACCAGCGCGATCCGAACGAAGCCGGAACCGGGATTGAAGCCGTCGATCTCGCGCCCCAGGAAACTGCCCGGAAGCACGGTCAGGTTGAACTGCCGGTAAAGCCCGCGGGCCAGCGTGCGGTCGTCCTCGGGCGTGCGGGCCCACAGGTAGAAGCCTGCTTCGGGCACCGCCGTCGGCAGCACCGAGGCGATGGCGGGAGTAACGTCCGCGAATTTGGCCGCATAGCGACGGCGGTTTTCCGCCACGTGCGCTTCGTCGTTCCAAGCGGCGATGCTGGCTGCCTGGACCGCCGGGTTCATCGCGCAGCCGTGATAGGTCCGATAGCGCAGAAACGGCGCGATCAGGCCCGCATCGCCCGCGATAAATCCGGATCGAAGGCCGGGAGCGTTGGAACGCTTGGACAGGCTGCCGAAGACCACCAGGCGCTCGAATCCCGGGCGGCCGAGCTCGGTCGCCGCCTGCAACGCTCCCAACGGCGGCCGCGCCGGGTCCGGATAGATCTCGGAATAACACTCGTCGGCGGCGATCACGAAGCCGTGGCGGTCTGCCAGCTCGAACAGCTCCCGCCATTCGGACAACTGCATCACGGTTCCGGTCGGGTTGGCGGGGGAGCAGGTGTAGACCAGTCGCACCTTGTTCCAATCGCCCGGGCCGAGCGATTCGAACGGCATCCGGAAGCCTGTCTCGGCCATCAGCGGCAGATAGATGGGCTCGGCCCCGGCCAGCAGGGCCGCGCCCTCGTAGATCTGATAACCCGGGTTGGGCAACACCACGCGCTGCGCGCCACGCGCGTCCAGCACCGCCTGCGCAAACGCAAAAAGGGCTTCGCGCGAACCGGTCACGGGCAGAACCTGGGACAGCGGATCCAGCCCGCTCAGTCGGTAGCGCCGCGTCAGCCAGGCTCCGATCGAGATCCTGAGCGCATCCGATCCGGCCGTCTGCGGGTACCTGGACATCGACGGCAGTGCGGCCACCAGTGCGTCCAGAAGCAGCGGCGGCGTCGCGTGCTTCGGCTCCCCGATCGACAGGTCGATCGGCGCCAGCGACGCCGGCGCAGCGCAGTCGGCCAGCAAAGTGCGCAGAAGTTGGAACGGATATGGCCGCAGCCGATCAATCAGCGGATTCATGCGAAGGACTCGTGTGTGCCCGTCGCCCGGACGGGCAATCGGCCCAGCTCCACGTACGGAGCCGGTTTCCAGCCCCGCTTGCGGTGTTCGGCCACCACCGAGGTGGTGATGCCGCCGCGCACGTTCCAGCGCGACGTGAGCCGGATAAATCGCGGCTCCAACGCGGTCTTCAGGTCGTCGAGCACCTGATTGGTCACCGCCTCGTGGAAAGCGCCGCGGTCCCGGTACGACCACACGTACAGCTTCAGGCTCTTGAGCTCGACGTTGCGCCGGTCCGGCACGTACTGCAGCAGCAGCGTGGCGAAATCCGGCTGCCCGGTCAGCGGACACAGGCAGGTGAACTCGGGCAACTCGATATGGACCAGGTAGTCGCGCGCCGGATTCGGATTGGGAAAGGTTTCGAGCTGGCGACTCGGGCGCGTGCTCATCGGACACGGTCAGCCGAAATGATTCGATATGATTATAGGCGCCAAGCGCAATGAGTCAGCCGTCGCCCGGATCATTCGGCCGGTAGCCATCCGGTCGACCCGTAAAGCGCCTCTCCCGAGAAAGGCATCGTGCATCTGCGGCAGATCAAACTGGCCGGGTTCAAGTCGTTTGTCGACCCGACCCAAATCGACGTTCCGGGACGCCTGGTCGGCGTGGTCGGCCCCAACGGCTGCGGCAAGTCCAACGTGATCGATGCGGTGCGCTGGGTGCTCGGCGAGAGCAAGGCCGCGGAGCTGCGTGGCGAGTCGATGCAGGACGTGATCTTCAACGGCGCGGCGAGCCGCGCCGCGGCCGGCCGCGCCAGTGTCGAGCTGCTGTTCGACAACAGCGACAGCCGGATCGGAGGCGAATGGGGCCGCTTCAGCGACCTGTCGGTGAAGCGCTTGTTGACGCGCGAGGGCGTCTCGAGCTACCTGATCAATCAGCAGCAGGTGCGGCGGCGCGATGTGCACGACCTGTTCCTGGGCACGGGCCTGGGCCCGAGAGCGTACGCGATCATCGGGCAGGGAATGATCTCCCGCATCGTGGAAGCGCGCCCCGAAGAGCTGCGCGTATACCTCGAGGAGGCGGCCGGCGTGTCCAAGTACAAGGAGCGGCGGCGCGAAACCGAGACCCGGCTGCGCGACGCGCGCGACAACCTGGCACGCGTGGGCGACATCCTGCGCGAGCTGGACGAGCGAGTGATCCACCTGGAGCAGCAGGCCGAGCTGGCGCGACAGTATCGCGACCTGACGCAGCGCCACGCCGATGCCCAGATGATGCTGTGGCTGCTGCGCTCGCGCGAAGCGCATGCGCAGAGCCAACGCAGCGCGCGGGAAGTCGAACAGGCGGAAGCGGCGATCGAGGCGCATCGTGCGCAACTGGCCGCGCTGCAGCGAAGACTCGAGGAGGAACGCGCCGCCCACTACGCGGCCGGCGACGCGACCCACGCCGCCCACGGCGAGCTGCTTCGCGTCAACTCGGAGATCGGGCGCCTGGAAGGCGAGATCCGGATGATCGCCGACAGCCGTGCGCGCCTGTCGGCGCAGATCGCCAGCACGCTGCAAAGACAGCAACAGCGCAACCAGGAACAGGATCGCCTGTCACAGCGCCGGGCCGAGCTGGATGTCTCGATCCGCCAGTGCAGCGAGCAGTACGAGCAGGCGTGTACGGCCAGCGACCAGCACGACGCGCGATTGCCCGCGCTCGAGGCGGCCTACCACGCAGCGCGCGAGGCGCTGACGGTGGCGCGGTCCCACGCGGCCGGCGCGGCGCAGGCGATCGAAGGGGCGGCGCAGCACGGGCGCTCGCTCGATGCCCAGCTGGCAGGACTGGCACAGCGTCGCGAGCGACTGGGCCAGGAACGCGGCGAACTGCAATCGTCCGACCAGGGCCACGTGGCCTTGATTCAGCAGGAGCTCGAGCGGGTGGGCCGGGAGCTGGAAGAGCGGGTCGGCGGGGCCCGCACTGCCGAGGAGCAGCAGGCCCGGCTCGAGTCGGAGCGCATCGCCGCCGGCGACGAAAAGAGCCAGGTGGTCGATGCGCTGGCGCGAATGCAGGCCAGGCTTCACGCGCTGAGCGAGCTGCAGGCCAACGTCGAGGCCGACGAGCGACTCGATCCCTGGCTAAAGACGCACGGCCTTGATGGGCTGCCCCGGCTGTTCAAGCGGCTCGAGGTAGAACCCGGATGGGAGTCGGCCTTCGAAGCGGTGCTGCGCGAGCGCATCGAAGCCATCGAGGTCGGCAACCTGGACAGCTTGGCCGCCTTCGAGTCGGCCGCCCCGCCATCGCGCGTCGCATTTTTCTGCGCCGCAGGTGAACCGGCTTCAACACCGGCGGCCGCGCCGTGGCCGGCGCTGTCCGTCAAGCTGCATGATCCGGACTCTGCGCTGGCCGGGGTGATTCGGGATTGGGTGGCCGACACGTACGTCGCGCCGGATCTGCGCAGCGCGCTGCAGAACCGCCATCAGCTACCCCCCGGCGCGCAGTTCGTGGTTCCCGCCGGGCACAGGATCGGCCGGCACGGAGTGCGCTTCTACGCGACCGACGATCGCAAGGCGGGTTTGTTGGCGCGCCGGCTCGAGATCGAGAACCTGCAGCGACAACTGAAGGCTCAGCGCCTGATCGAGGAGCAGGCGGTCGCGCAGCTGGCCCGGGTCGAGTCCGCATTGCGGCGCGCCCAGGACGTAGCGCAGTCGGAGCGCGAGTCCGCCGAGCGGTTGCGGACCCGGCTGCACGAAACGCAACTCGAGGCGGTACGGCTCGGTGAGTCGCAGGAACGGATCCGGCTCCGGTGCGAGCAGATCGATCGGGAGCTCGAGGAAATTCGCACGCATCAGCGGGAGCTGCAGGAGCAGCGCGCTGACGCGCAGAACCGTTTCGAGGAGCTCGACCAGGCGCTCGCCGCACAGCAGCAGCAGGCGGAAGCGGCCCGGGTCGACTACGAGACGGCCGAGCAGAGCCTGAGGGAGGGGCGCGAGTCCTCGCACCGGCTGCAGGTCGAGCGGCAGCGCTTGCAAATCGAGATCAACGTAGGCCGCGAGCGACTGTCCGAAGTCGAAGGGGCGATGCGCGAGGCGATCGAGGAGTGCGAGCGGCTTGCGGCCGACCTGGAGCGCGCCCGGCTCGACGAGGCAAAGCTGGACGACAACCACGCGCGCGAGAGTCTGGAGCAGTGGCTGCAGCAGCGCGCGGCCGCCGAGCAGACGCTGCGCGAGGCGCGCACGCGGCAAGACGAGCTGGCCGAGAGCGTGCGCGCTTGCGATGAGCAGCGGATGACCCTGGAGCGCGAGCTGCAGCCCCGGATCGATCGGGTGACCGACCTGAAATTGAAAGAGCAGGCCGCGCGCCTGGCGGCCGAGCAGTTCGATCGCCAGCTGGAGGAGGCGGGCGCCGACCTGCAGGCGCTGAACTCTCGCGTTGAGCGCAGCCTCTCAGCCTCTTCGCTGCAACCGGAAATCGCGCGGCTGGCCCAATCGATCGAGGCGCTGGGGGCGGTGAATCTGGCCGCGCTCGAGGAGCTGGAGGCGGCGCGGCAGCGCCGGGAGTTCCTGCAGTCCCAGTCGAGCGATCTGAAAGCGGCGATCGCGACCCTGGAGGATGCGATCCGGAAAATCGACCGCGAGACGCGCGAGATGCTCCAGTCCACATTCGACCAGGTCAACCGTCACTTCGGGGAGCTTTTCCCGCGCCTGTTCGGCGGCGGCGACGCCCGTTTGCTGATGACCGGCGAGGAGATTCTGGATGCGGGCGTCCAGGTGATGGCCCAGCCCCCCGGCAAGCGCACCAGCACGATCCACCTGCTGTCGGGCGGCGAGAAGGCGCTGGCCGCGACGGCCCTGGTGTTCGCGCTGTTCAAATTGAACCCGGCGCCGTTTTGCCTGCTGGACGAGGTCGACGCTCCGTTGGATGATGCGAATACGGAGCGATTCTGCGAACTGGTGCGGTCGATGACGAGCGAGACTCAGTTCCTGTTCATCACGCACAACAAGATCGCGATGGAAATCGCCGAGCAGCTGGTCGGGGTCACGATGCAGGAACAGGGCGTCTCGCGTATCGTTGCGGTCGACATCGACAGCGCCGTGAAACTGGCGGCTGCGGAGGCGGCCTAGTTACCGGCCGCCAACGACCGACCCTACGTGTCCGAACTGCAAATTGCGCTGCTGCTGATTGCCGGCGCCGTGCTGGCCGGCCTGTACCTGGCCGGCAAGTGGCAGGAGCGCCGGCTGCTGCGCCGGCTGGGCGAGGAACTCGGCGGCGGCGTCGGCGATGCGCTCCTGGGCGAGCCGGGGGCCGGCCGCTCCGAAGCCTCGGCAAGCGCCATGGCAAGCGGCATGCAGCGCAGGATCGAGCCTCAACTGCGGCCCGACCCGCGGGCCGGGCAGGCCGCCTCCGCGGCCGGGGCCGCTGCGGCGGCCAGGGCGGCGCCCGCGCAGGCGGCGGCGGGCGCCGCGGCTCGACGGTCCGAATGGATCGAGGACCCGATGTTGGACTGCGTGCTGGAGCTTCGGTGCGCACGCCCGGTCGACGGCGTTGCGTTCATCGACGCCGCGATGCCGCTCACCGCATCGCACTGGCCGATGCCGGTTTCCTTCGTCGTGTGGGACGCGCGCGCACAGCAGTGGGTCCATCCCGACCGGTTCGGCTATTACACGGACGCGCTGGCCGCGATCCAGCTGGCCAATCGGCGCCAGGTGCTCAGCGAAGAGCAGATCGAACGATTCGTGTCGACGGCGCGCAAGGCCGCCATTGCGCTGGATGCGGACTGCGACCCGCCCGACGTCGCGCGCCTGGCCGCGGGCGCGCGAGAGCTCGACCGGCTGTGCGCGCGCTTCGACGTGCGGATCGGACTGACGCTGGAATCGGCCTCCGGAGCCTGGACCGAAGCGCGGGTAGCTGGCGCGGCCAAGGGGATCGGCCTGCAGCCGCTTTCCGACTTGCGCTGGGCGCCCCCGCACGAGAAAGGCCCGGCCGTGCTGGTGCTGGCGATGCCGGCTCCGGTTTGCGATCGAGTCTCGCTCGAACTGGACGTGCCGGCGACTTGCGCCGGCAGCGGTGCCGTACAACAGCTGTTCGGCCTGGGCAATCAGCTCGGCGCGCAATTGAACGCGCGTATCGTCGACGACAACCGCCGGCCGATCGATTCCCAGTCGGTCGCTGCCATCGAAGCCCAGCTGGCGAAGCTTTACGAGGACATGCGCAGTGCGGGCATCGATCCGGGCGGCGACCGGGCGCGCCGACTGTACGTCTGATGGAGCGCGGCGGCAGCGCGATGGCCACGCAGGCCCCGACCAGCGCGCGCGAACGCGCGAAGCAGTTGCGCGCCGAGATCGAGCGTCACAACACCGCCTATTACGTGCTGGATGCGCCGCTGATTCCGGATGCCGAATTCGATCGCCTGTTCGCGCAACTGCAGGCCCTGGAGGCTCAATACCCGGAGCTCGCCACGGCCGATTCGCCGACATTGCGGGTCGGCGGAGCACCACGCTCCGATCTGCCGTCGGTGCGCCATGCCGTGCCGATGCTGTCGCTGAACAACGGGCTCAGCGAGGCCGACGCGGTCGGATTCGATGCGCGGGTGCGCGAGCTGCTCGCCAAGGCCGGCCAGCCGACCCCGGTGGTTGCCTATGCCTGCGAGCTGAAGTTCGATGGCCTGGCCGTGAACCTGCGCTACCTGAACGGGGTGCTGAACCTTGCGGCCACACGAGGCGACGGCATGGTGGGAGAAGACGTCACCCCCAACGTGCGCACGATCCACAGCATACCGCTGCGCCTGAAGGACAGCCGGGCCGCGGTAATCGAGGTGCGGGGGGAAGTGCTGATGTACAAGCGCGACCTTGAGCGCCTGAACCGCGCGCAGCGCGACAGCGGCGAGAAGGAATTCGCCAATCCCCGCAACGCCGCCGCGGGCGGCCTGCGGCAGCTCGATGCGCGCGTTACCGCGCGGCGGCGCCTGCACTTTTTCGCGTACGGAATCGGCGAGCTGGTCGGTGCGCCGGAGCCGGAAAGCCAATCCGCCCTGTTGGACTGGCTGCAGGCCCTGGGGGTACCGGTATCCGAAGAGCGGGCCACCGTCGAAGGCATCGACGGTCTGCTGGCCTTTTACCGGCGTGCCGGCGAGCGGCGTGCCAATCTGCCGTACGACATCGACGGCGTGGTCTACAAGGTCGATTCGATCAAGGCGCAGCGTGCACTTGGGTTCGTATCGCGCGCGCCGCGCTTTGCGCTTGCGCACAAATTCCCTCCCCAGGAGGCCCTGACGCAGGTGTTGGACATCGAGGTGCAGGTCGGACGCACCGGGGCACTGACGCCCGTGGCGCGCCTGGCCCCGGTCACGGTCGGGGGCGTGACCGTGACGAACGCGACCTTGCACAACGAGCAGGAAGTGGCCCGCCGCGATGTCCGCGTGGGCGACACCGTGGTCGTGCGCCGTGCCGGCGACGTGATCCCGGAGGTGGTCAGCGTGATCCTGGAGCGCCGTCCGCCCGGGACGCAGCCGTTCCGAATGCCGACCCGCTGCCCGGTGTGCGGGTCGGCCGTCGAGCGTCTCGAGCAGGAGGCTATTGCGCGCTGCACCGGCGGCCTCGTATGCGCGGCCCAGCGCAAGCAGGCGCTGCTGCATTTCGCGAGTCGCAGGGCGCTGGACATCGAGGGACTGGGCGAGCGGCTGGTCGATCAGCTGGTCGATTCGGGACGGGTCCGCACGCCGGCCGACCTGTTCCACCTCGATCAGGCGGCCCTGATGGCGCTGGATCGGATGGGGGAGAAATCCGCGGCGAATCTGCTGCAGGCAATCGAGAAGTCGCGCAACACGAGCCTGGATCGATTCATCTATGCGCTGGGGATCCGGCACGTGGGGGAATCGACCGCGCAGGCGCTGGCGGCGCACTTCGGAAGCCTGGACGCGCTGCTCGCGGCCGATGAAGCGCGCCTGCTCGAGGTGCCCGATGTCGGCCCGGTGGTGGCCCAGTCGATCCGCCGGTTCCTCGACGAGCCGCACAATCGGCAGGTGATCGCAGCGCTTCGGCAGGCCGGAGTGCATTGGCTCGAATCGGCGGGTTCGAAGGCCCCGGGCGAGGCTCCTCTGAGCGGCCGCACGTTCGTCCTCACGGGAACGCTGCCGGGCCTGACGCGAATCGAGGCGAGCGAGATGATCCAGGCCGTCGGCGGGCATGTCAGCGGATCGGTCTCGAAGAAGACCGATTTCGTGGTGGCCGGCGAGGACGCCGGATCCAAGCTGGATCGGGCGCGCGAGCTGGGCGTGCCGATCATCGACGAAGCCGAGCTGCGCCGGCTGCTGCGCGCTGCGTCCGGACCCGAATAGGCGGAACCCATGTTCGCGATCATTGGCGGAAGCGGCCTGGTCAAACTGTCTGCCCTGGAGGCGCCGCGACGGCGAGTGATGCGCACGCCGTACGGCGAGCCGTCCGGCGCGCTGACTTTCGGGCTGCTGGCCGGCTCGGAAGTCGTGTTCCTCGCCCGCCACGGTTACGGCCACACGATCGCGCCCCACGAAATCAACTATCGGGCCAATACCTGGGCGCTGAAGGAGTTGGACGTGGAGGGGGTTTTCGCGCTGGCGTCGGCGGGCGGCATTCGCGATGACCTGGGTCCCGGGACCCTCGTGGTTCCGGACCAGATCATCGATTACACCCACAGCCGCAAATCGACCTTTTTCGAGGGTTCGGGTACTCCGGTAACGCATGTGGACTTTACCCAGCCGTACTCCGCAAAATTGCGCGAGCGCCTGCTGAAGGCGGCGCGCGATGTGGGCGAGTCTCTGGTCGACGGCGCCGTGTACGGGTGCGTACAGGGGCCGCGGCTGGAAACGGCCGCCGAGATCAACCGCCTTCAGCGCGACGGGGCCGATCTGGTCGGGATGACGGGGATGCCTGAAGCCGTGCTGGCGCGGGAGCTCGAACTGGAGTACGCATCGCTTGCCGTCGTGGTCAACCACGCGGCCGGGCGCGGCAGCAGCCGTCATCGGATCGAGATGAGCGAACTGGAAGAAGTGCTGGGAGAGACCATGGTGCGGGCGGTACGCATTCTGGAAGTGAGCGTGAGGAAATCGGCATGATCCGGGAAATCCTTCGAATGGGTGATCCGCGCCTGCTTCGGGTCTCCGATCCGGTGACTCGATTCGATACGGCCGAGTTGCGCCAGTTGCTGACGGATCTGTTCGAAACGATGCGGGCCGCCGATGGTGCGGGGCTCGCGGCTCCGCAGATCGGGGTCGGTCTGCGCGTCGTCGTGTTCGGATTCGAGCGCAATGCACGTTACCCGGAGGCGGCCTCGGTTCCGGAAACGATCCTGATCAATCCGGTGATCGAACCCCTGGGCGAGGCGATGCAGGACGGCTGGGAAGGGTGCCTGTCGGTGCCAGGACTGCGCGGGGTGGTGCCGCGCTATGAACGGGTTCGTTATCGCGGTTTCGACGAGCGGGGTGTCGCACTGGAGCGCGAGGTCGATGGCTTTCACGCGCGCGTGGTGCAGCACGAATGCGACCACCTGGACGGGATCCTGTACCCGATGCGGGTGCGCGATTTTCGCGCGTTCGGATTTGCCGACGTGCTGTTTCCGGGCCAGCCGGTGCTGCAGGAATGACCTCCTAACGCGCTGCGCTTGCTGGGGACTGAGCCGGGCCGGAGTGTGACCGGGTGCGGTTCCGCTCGCGTTACGCCCTTCGCCATGCCGGGGGCTAGTGCGTGCAGTGACCTCGCTCCACCGCACCCGGTCACACTCCGGCCCGGCTCAGTCCCCAGCAAGCGCAGCGCGTTAGGAGGGGGGTTCCTACCTGACACCGCGGCCCGCCTGAGCTAGGCTCCTTCGATGCTCGGACGATCGACCGCCGATACGCGCCACCGGCGTTGGCTGGTGTGGACCGCGTTGTGCCTTTTCGCGCTGCGGGCGCTCGTTCCGATCGGCTTCATGGTGTCGCTGGAAGCGTCCCATGCGGCCGTTACGCTGTGCCCCGACTATGGCCCGGTCCCGCCGGCCGTGGCCGCACAGCACGCGCACCATCACGCGCAGGGCCCCGCTCATGGCACCGGTGACGACGGCGCGGGTTCCACCGCCCACCCGCCGGGCGCCGAATCGCACGGGCTGTGTCCGTTCGCCGCTGCTGCGCACGGCGGCTGGCACGGTCTGAAACCGGTCTTCGCGCTGCCGGCGCCGGATTTGCAACAGCAGCTCGAAGCTTTCGCGGCCGACGCCGCGGTTCCCCGTCTCCACCTCTCGTTTTCGCGCTCGCCGCGCGGACCGCCCACACTGAATCTCGGTTAAGCCGAACCGGGCATACCGGAACGCGCGGACTTTCCCGCCGCGTTCCCGTGCGCCGTCCTTTCAGATTCAGTGATTTCGAGGGGTGATTTCCATGCAAGGCCTTTCCACCCGCGCGGCGGGTCGACCCGCCGTGTTCCTGCTGGCTCTGCTGCCATCGTTCAGCTGGGCCTGCGCCACTTGCGGCTGCACGCTGAGCACCGATGCCGCGATGGGCTATTCCGCGCTGCCCGGCTGGCGCGTCAATTTCGAGTATGACTACATCGACCAAAGCCAGCTGCGCAGTGGCACGCATGCGGTCTCCGGCGTGCCGGACGGCAACGAGCTGGAGCACGACACCACCAGCCACTACCTGAACCTCGGGATCACTTACAGTCCCGATGCCGACTGGAATATCACGTTGCGGGTTCCCTATGTGATCCGGGACCACAGCACCTACGGCACGTTCGACTCCACCCGGCCGCTGCCGGACCTGAGCACCTCGCACAGCTCCAGCCTGGGCGATGTCAAGCTGGTCGGCGGCTACCAGGGGTTTTTGCCGACCCACAACCTGGGGATACAGCTCGGCGTCAAACTGCCGACCGGCGCATATGGAACCGACGTCAACTTCAACTCCGGGCCGAACGCGGGCACTGCGCTCGACGCCAGCCTGCAGCCCGGAACCGGCAGTACCGACCTGATCGTCGGTGGCTACTACTACCGGGCCATCAGCCAGAACTGGGATGCCTTTGTCAACGGCAATTTCCAAGCGGCGGTAACGAGCAAGCAGGACCAGCCGGGCAATGACTTCCGTCCGGGCAACCAGACTCTCGTGAGCCTTGGCCTTCGCTACGAGGTCGACCCCCGCATCGTGCCGCAGCTTCAGATCAATCTGCTGCACAAGAGCCCCGATCAGGGCGCATTGGCGGACCGGCAGGGCAGCGCCGGTACCGTGGCCTATTTCAGCCCGGGCCTGATCGTGAGCGCGACGCACGATTTGCAACTGTACGGTTTTGTCCAGGTCCCGGTTTACAGCCAGCTCAACGGCTACCAGCTGTTCCCGCGCTGGACCGGATCGGTGGGTTTGAGCTACGCGTTCTGAATGGAGGAAGTCATGGCAATGCTCAATTCGAGACCTCGCTTGGACGGCAGCGGCGCGTCAAAGGCAACGAGTTGCGGGCACGGCTGGAAGGCCGCCTTGCTCCTGCTCGGGTGGTGCGGCCTGGCCCTCGCAGCGACCGAGGGCAAGCCCGCACCCGCTCTACACGCGAGACTGCTCGACGGCACCGCGTTCAATCTTGCCGACAACGCCGGCAAGGTCGTGGTCGTGAACATGTGGGCAACGTGGTGCGCACCCTGTCGGCAGGAGATGCCGGCGCTCGACGCGTATTACCGTCAGCATCGCGACGAAGGGCTCGTCCTGATCGCGCTCAGCATGGACGATCCCGGGGATGCCTCCAAGGTGAGCGAGCTGACCAGGAGCTTTTCGTTTCCGGTCGGGCTGGCGCACAACGCCGACATGGATGGCTACGGCCGCATCTGGCGCCTTCCGATGACATTCGTGGTCGACCGCAAAGGGATCCTTCGCACGAACCAATGGACTGACGATCGGGGCCTCGACGAAAAGGCGCTCGAGCGGACCATTGCTCCGCTGCTGAGCGCGCCTTGAGCGCGTTCGGTCAGGGCATTCTGTCAGGGCATTCCATCAGGGCGATAGCGCCTCCAGCAGATCGCGCTCCAGCTGCAATTGCGCCTTCGGTTGCGTCAGGGGCGGCCCGTCGATCAGGAACACGTCCTCGACGCGCTCGCCGAGGGTCAGGATCTTGGCGGTGAGCACGTTGACGCCGTGGCGTGCCAGCACCCGCGCAACCGCGTACAACAGGCCGAGGCGGTCGGTTGCGACCAGCGACAGCAGATAGTGCTGTCCCGACTCGTCGGCGTTCAGCTGCACCGCCGGCGACACCGGGAAATGGCGTGACTGGCGCGACAGCCTTCCCTTGACCGGAGCGGGCAGCTCGACCTGCCCGGCCATCCAGCCGGTCAGCTCGCTCTCGATCCGGTCCAGCAGACTTCGAAAATGGGTGCCGTGTCCCCGTTCGGACACGAGGAACGTATCGAGCGCGTAGCCGCCGCGCGTCGTATGGATCTTGGCGTCCAGAATGCTCAGGCTGCGGCTGTCGAAGTATCCGCATACGCGCGCAAACAGCTCCTTCTGGTCGCGCACGTACAGCAGCACTTCGATGCCTTCGCCGCCCGGGGCCAGCCTGGCCCGCACGATCGGCCGGTCGGTTGCCACGTGAACCAGCAGGGCGCGGGCGTGCCACGCGATGTCCTGCGCCGAATGACGCAGGAAGTACACGATGTCCAGTTCGCGCCACAGCGGCTCGTGCGCGTGCTCCGAGAGCCCGTACAGGCGCAGAATGCGCAGGGCTTCCTGCTTGCGACCCTCCAGTTCGGCATCGGCCGGTTGGGCTTCGCCGCCCAGGGCGCGCCGCGTCAGCTGAAACAGCGTCTCTATCAGACGCGCCTTCCAGTTGTTCCACACCTTGGGACTGGTTCCGCGAATGTCGGCGACCGTCAGCAGGTACAGCGCCACCAGGCGCCGGTCGGTCCCCACCAGCCGGGCAAAGCGGCCGACCACGGCCGGATCGGTCAGGTCCTGCTTCTGCGCCGTTTGCGACAGTTTCAGGTGGTGCCGCACCAGGAATACGACCAGCTCGGTGTCCTCGGCGCCGACCCCGTGCTGACGGCAGAAGCGGCGAGCGTCGCGCGCCCCCTGCTGGCTGTGGTCGCCGCCACGACCCTTGGCGATGTCGTGGAACAGAGCGGCGATGTAAAGCAGCCAGGGCCGGGCAAAGTCCGCCACCAGCTGGCTGCACAGCGGGTACTCGTGGGCGAACTGCGACTGCGTGAAGCGGCGCAGGTTGCGCACCACCATCAGAATGTGCTGGTCGACCGTATAGACGTGGAACAGGTCGTGCTGCATCTGGCCGACGATGCGGCGGAACACCGGAAGATAGGCGCCCAGCACCGACCACTGATTCATCCGCCGCAGCTCGTGTACGACCCCGCGTGGCTGCTGCAGGATGCTGAGGAAGCACTGGCGATTGGTCGGGTCGCTGCGAAAATCGGGTCCCATCGAGGGCCCGGCGTGCCAGATCGCCCGCAACAGGCCGGGCGACATTCCCTTCAGCTCCGGATGCCGTTGCAGCAGCAGGAAGGCGCGCAGGATCGCCGCCGGCTCCCGTTTCAGCGCTTGCGAATCGGCGATGTCGAGCAGTTCGTCGCGCGAGGAAAACACGGCATCGAGTACGATCGCGGGCGCCGGATCGGGCGGCGTCAACCGCTGCTCGATGGTCAGCAGCACGATCGTGTTCAACTGGGTCACGGTCTTGGCGGCCCGGTAGTAGTTCTGCATCAGCAGCTCGCTGGCGAGGCGGCTTGCGCTGCCGCGCAGCGCCATGGCGTCGGCGACGGCCCGCTGCACATCGAACAGCAGCCGATCCTCGCGCCGGCCGGCCACCAGGTGCACGCGCGCGCGGATCGACCTGAG
>Ga0099793_10000194_pt1 | contig 14726 bp, 17 predicted proteins | sample Rivendell_Oct201_9_FD_77319 | JGI IMG/M metagenome (GOLD analysis project Ga0099793, IMG submission 77319) | Vadose zone soil and rhizosphere microbial communities from the Eel River Critical Zone Observatory, Northern California to study diel... | ecosystem: Environmental > Terrestrial > Soil...
ACGCCGTTGAGGATGGCTACGACGCATCCGAATGGGCGTGGATGAAGGAGGCAACGGCGACTTGGTGCGAGGACGAGGTGTATGATGCCATCAACGACAACCTCAATACCCTCCCAAGTTGGTTTGCTGCCCCAGAATACCCCCTCGACGCGAGCAACTATACCACTGACACCCTGACCTATGGCAAAGATCATTGGCGCGGCAGCTGGATTTTTTTCCGGTACATCTCCGAAGCCTTACGCGACCCGGTGCCCGTCCGCCGGATTCTTGAACACGTCCTCGATTACGATAATTACAGTGCCGATTATAGCTTCAACGAGATCGGCGATGCCCTGGCTGAACGCAACACAAGTTTCAAAAGAGTGTTTCGTGACTTCACGACAAGCAACCTTGTGCGAACGGTCTATCCCTTCCGATATCGTGAGGGTGCGGCTTACCCCAAAGTTCCTCGCTACCTGTTTCCGGGAGATACAACGATTACAGACTCCCTGCCGAGGCATGCATCGCGGTATTATCAGGTTCCGACTTCAATGCTTCCAAATTGTGGAAAGATTCTCACTGTCACTCTCACTTCGCCCGATCCTTCCGCAGAACTAGGAGCCGATCTGGTGTCTTACGCTTACCAAGGACAACAAGTTACGGAGATTCCTTTTCAACCATCCGTTACGCTCTCCGGCGCCGAAACGCCCGATTCACTTTTTATCGTCGTAATGAACTTCGGCGCGAGCGGCACGACAGAAAACTACACACTCAAAGTGCAATCACGCGCGAGAGAAGCACACTACACGCTGACTGACTTGGGGACTATTGGAAGCTTTGGCACGATGGGTCCGATAAGTAACAGCGGTCGCGCGGTAGGAACCCTTGTTTCCACCGGTGGAGGATTCACCTCTGAAGCCCCGGTGACATGGCAAAACGGATCTGTGCAGTATTTAGGAGGCGATGGCTACGCATTTGACATTAGTAATAACAATGACGCGATCGGATGGATATGGACTCCCCGAGGACTACGTGCACATCTGTGGGGATCGTCCGGTTCGAGAGACCTCGATACCACCGCGTCCGGAAGCAGTATAGGATATGGGGTAAACGATTCCGGATTTGCCGTCGGGTCGAAGACATTCGTCGGCGGCAATGGAATTGCACAGCCAACCCTCTGGCAAAACGGAGTAGTCACGAAGCTTCCGTTGATTCCGGATACGAATGCAATCGGAGGTGAGGCACATGATATCAATAACAAAGGTCAGATTATCGGCATTGTCTATACCACAGGGTCCGGTGGTCCTCAGGTTTTATGGAACGGTGGAGGACCCCCCACTGACATCGGATTAAGTGGCAACCTTTACCACATCAATGATGCAGGCCAATATGTGGGCTTCCACAGCATCTTTGAAAAAGTTGAAGGTCAGGTTGCCACAATTAATTACTGTATCACGGGAAACGGCGGAGGGTATTCGGTGGTGGGAATGTCCGATGGAACGCCAGGCGCATCATTCTGGGGGCTTGATATCAACAATGCGGGTGATGTTGTCGGCCAGGCGGCGCAATTCGCGGCATCTGGTACATATGCATTTGTTTACACACACGGAGTGATGCACAATCTCAATGAAATGTTGGGGTTTGGCACCTGCTGGTGGTTAACAAACGCAACGGGCATTAACGACAGCGGACAAATTTGTGGTGTCGGCTATCCTATTCCCTTCAATCTAAGCAACCGCCACGGATTTGTTCTTACACCGGTAACTCCAACGAGTGTCTCCACAATTCCCCAATTGCCGTCGCATTACGCTCTCTATCAAAACTATCCCAACCCTTTCAACCCCACGACAACCATCCAATATGATCTCCCGGGACAGATGCATGTCCAATTGGAGCTGTTCGATTTACTTGGACGTACAGTAGCATCTCTCGTCGATGAGATTCAGCAGCCGGGCCATTTCTCGGTAAACTTTAATGCGTCACAACTTTCGACTGGCGTCTATTTCTATAGGATGAAAGCAGGTTCCTTTCAGGACATCAAGAAATTGATTTTGGTGAAATAGTATGGATTAGCTCCTGTTGGTGCACACGCTAGCGCGGCCGCGAAATGTACCTTCGGCTTCGAAAGCTAATCATGACTGGTTGACCACTAGTTTTGCTTGTCCAGTCAAGATCTTAAGAAATGAATTTACACGCTCTTTGAGCTTTCCGCGGGGCTCAACCTCTCCTCTCTCCCACCTCGCGAGCGTAGTCGGATCAATACCCAAGATCCCGGCAAGCTTCTTTATAGTCAGACCTTGTGTCCATCGATATTGCAGGATTTTTCCTCTCAGGGAAGACACGGCTTGCGGAAATGGAACAGATCCGAGAAACGTAATGATTTTAGGTATCAATCGCAGAGCTGTCAAGGGCCATAAGTATTCACCCACCAGGGCCATAATGATTCCCCCGGGGTAGGGCCGTAAGTATTCCCCCTCCGGGGCCATAAGTATTCACCCACCGGGGCCGTAAGTATTCACCCGCCTCCCTGCTTGCACTGTTCGATCAGCTGTGCCATCTTTTCTCCGAACGGGAAGTCACCCGTGACCTCTCACCAACAATCGGAGAAGCACGATGGCCTATCGAGCGACAAGCATCATGGACGTCTGGGATATTATTCGCAGGTGGCATGCCGGACAAGCCATCAGAGACATTGTCCGGTCCACCGGATACGACCGGAAGACCGTCAAAGGCTATAAAAGGCTCGCTCAATCGATCGGCCTCTCTCCGGAGAAGCCCCTTCCAGAGAAGCAGGAGGTGTTGCGGCTTCTGGAAAACCACCGCGAGCATGCTAAGCTCGGCCGCGCGACAAAAGCTCAAAATCTTCTCCTGCCCCATCTCGATGAGATCCGTGATCTGATCCATCCCTCCGATAAAGACCTGGCGCTGAAGGCAAAGTCCGCGTTCCTGGTTATCTCCGGACGTTACCCCCAGATCGCCGACGAGGTGAGCTACACCTCGTACAAGCGGTTCGCTCGTACTCACAAGATCACCCTCAAACCACATCTCGCCACCTGCAGAATAGAAGTCGACCCCGGGGACGAGGTGCAGATCGATTACGCTCAAGTTGGCAAGCTCCTTGATCCCGAGACGGGAACAAAGCGCATCCTCTATGCCTTCATTGCAACCTTGAGTCACAGCCGGTTGAAATATGTCGAGCTCGTCTTCCGCCAGAACCAGATGAGTTTCACGGCGTCTCACGTTCGCATGTTCGAGTTCTTTGGCGGGGTCCCCAGGCGACTCAACATCGATAATTTGAAGTGTGGTGTCATCAAACCGGACCTCTATGACCCTTCGTTGAATCGTACCTACGCCGATCTCATCAGTCACTACGACACCTTTGTCGATACCTCCAGAGTCCGACATCCCAAAGACAAGGGGAAGGTTGAACGAGATGTCCAGACGGTTCGCGAAGCTGTGCGCGTCATCCTTGTTCAGAACCCAGGTGCGACTGTTGCCGAGAGCAATCGGCTCATGAAAGACTGGTCATTGAACACCTACGGCCTGAGAGAACACGGCACAACGGGCGAGAAGCCCTTCCTCGCCTTTACAGAGCGCGAGAGACAGGCTCTCAAACCACTTCCAGAACACGGCTTCGAACTTGCCGAGTGGAAACAAGCCACCGTTCATCCGGACCATTACGTTCAGTTCCATGGTAAAGCGTATTCCATTCCCCACGCCTATCTGGGAAAGAAGGTCTGGATCCGGGCCTCAGAGCACATTCTGAAGGTTTTTTTCAAGGAAGAGCTCATCAAACAGCATGTCATCAGTCGAGGTTTTCGCCATACCGACTTCTCAGACTTTCCCGATAATGTTCGCGCCGCACTCGACACCAGCACCACTCACCAGAGACTTCTGGAGCGTGCAGCCGATGTGGGCCCGGTCTTCTATCGTCTCATCGAAGGCCTCTTAAACGCGCACGCCTTTCTCAACCTGAGGCGTGCTTGAGGGTCTGGTAAGAACTGCAGATGCTGTCAAAGAACCGGCCCTGGTTGAGCGAGCGGCAATCCTGATCGAGAACCACGGATTGAAAATGACCCCGCAGGAGCTCCGCCGCCTTCTTGCCAAACTCACGGCCGAGCGTTCGACCCCCAATCTTGTTCCGCTTTCCGATGCCACCTCAGAGTTTGTCCGCGATCCAACTTACTTCATTAACCCCAATAGCGAAAGGAACCCTTCATGACGAACGGTGATATCGTTCAACAACTCCGCGCCCTCAAGCTTCCCGGCATCCGGGAACACCTTGAGGCCCGTATGATGGAGGCCGAGGCGAATAATCTCTCGTATAGCGAGTTCCTATCGATGCTTCTTACCGATGAACTCGATCAAAGGGCCACCCGGCGCATTCAGCGGCTCCTCCACCGGGCCCAATTGGGCTCTGACACGACGTTGGAGACCTTTGACTGGGAGTTCAACCCCAATATCAACGCCAAACTCATCCGGGGCCTCGCCAGCTGCCGCTTCCTGGAACGAGGCGAGGGAATCTTCTTCATTGGACCAACTGGAACAGGGAAGACGCACCTCGCCAAAGCCATTGCCCACACCGCCTGCCGGATGATGTTCACCGTCTCATACTACACCTTCAGTGGCCTTCTCGCTGAACTCGCCCGAGCAGACCTCCAGAACAAACTCCACGTCGCGATGAAGCGGCTTCTCACCGTTGATCTTCTCCTCATCGATGACTTCGGACTTAAGACAATCGATCAGGTCTCCTCAGAACGTCTCTACGCCATCGTTGACGGCCGCTTCCGCACCAAGAGCATCATTCTTACTTCCAATAGAGCCCTCACTGACTGGCCCGGGTTCTTCCCCGATCCCATCATTGCCAATGCAATCCTTGATCGGATCGCTCACACCAGTCACCAGATCATTCTCAAAGGCCCTTCGTACAGAAAAAGCTCCAGGTGAAGACCATTGAGGAAGAAGAAAGTGAAAAGGATCGATCTAAGAAACACCACGGTTCTGCCAAGCGGTAATATCCCCGCTTGACAATCGGTGAATCGTTCGTTATAGTATCGCTAAATCACCGCAGGGAGGGGTGAATACTTTTGGCCCACCTGGGGGAATGAAATGGCCCTCGACACAGAGCCGGGCCTCCTCGATTCTTTTCCCAGTTGGTAATGGTGCTTGTTGTTACTCCCAGCCGTTTCGCCACATCCCTCTGAAAGACTTTGAGATCGAGGCGCTTCTTCCTCAGGTGATCTCCGATGGTTTGTATGGTTTTAGGATATGCCTCAGTGAGTGGCTTTTTAGCGGATAGTGTAACATCGCAGAAATGCAACGCATGGATGTTTGTGCGCAAATTTCACAGATCCCTCGAAGGAGTGCACATGCACGCCAATACAGATTCAAAAATACATGGCGAAGATCTCTGGACCTCTTCTCGATCGCATTGATCTCCACATTGAAGTACCCGCTGTCAAATACAAAGAACTCGCGAGCAAAGAGGTGGGAGAATGTTCTGCCTTGATTCGTCAACGAGTAATCTCAGCTCGCGAAATTCAGATGAAACGATTCGAAGGGAGAAAAGGAATGTACTGCAACGCCGATATGCAATCGAAGGACATCCAAACGTTTTGCAAACTTGATGCTGCAGGAGAAGAGTTATTAAAGATGGCAATTACGAAACTCGGTTTGTCGGCGAGAGCGTATGATCGCATTCTGAAAGTTGCGCGGACGATTGCCGATCTTGCCCGTTCAACTGAAATCCGACCGGAACACATCAGTGAAGCGATTCAGTACAGAAGCCTGGATAGAAATCTGTGGCAGTCGTGACCGTGTGACGATTCCCCAGTCGCTTCACCGAACGATAGCTGCGAAAGCTCGTCAAATCGGGTTGCAACTTCCTAAGTTGTCATTTCTGTTTTTTGGTCATAAAACTCTTATTTAGCGCAGGCTTAATGGTGATGATACATCGGCGTCAGGTCTTCACCTTTCGATATTGGCGCACACCACTCGGCTTTGATTTTGCAAAGTCTTGCAAGCATCTCTTCATACTCTTTATTAATAGCTGCTCTTTCCGTTAGGCCGAGAAACTGTATGCTGTATCCGTGGGGGCCGTGAAGTATAACAAAAGGGTACATGCTACCAGGTGTCGCACCACCTACATCTTTATTAGATACATTGGGGGCGTAATACATGACATGTGGGATGCTTGCCGTTACTACATTTTCGTTTTCGTCTGGGTTAGTGTAAGTCCTCAGTATCGGAGCCAGCATGTATGAGATACCGGCTCTTTCCGGTGATCTATAGTAATTTTTTTTGTAACGGTCTTGGATAATTCTCTTTAGTTCCTCAGGAGAAGTACCTTTAGCCTGCATTTCTGCGATGTCAAAAAAGACCCGCATGATGGCCTTGGCACCTGCTTGATCAAAGGAAATCGGGTAAAGAATATCATCTCTATATTCTTTTAAGGGCCAAGACCCCCTCATTGCATCGTCGCCGGTTCGAGCAACAAAGGCATGGAATTCATTAGTACCCTTGCGGGCAACTTCAAAACCCTTGTCAGGGTTTAAAACATATACGGTTGCACTGTCTCTGAGGTGCGGAGGGAGCGCACTGAGCGCCAGCTGAATTTCCAAATCTCGCGGCAACGGCTCGATTTTATTCATCCCGGCGGGAGTCCGTTGATTTTGCGCACTCGCTGTGAGCGAGAACAATAAACCTACAATTACTGCCATTGATTGAGCCCTTCTCATCCAGTCCTCACCTTTTCTGCGAACGGGAGACCTGACTTCCGCATACTTAACATACGAAGAAGTTGTCATAATTTTTAATTCCTTTCTATTTGATTAACACTAATTGTCCTGTATGGTGGGATAGATGATTTGTTCTGGTAATCATTATGTTTAATTTATTGCGATGCGGTTCTTTACTGAAATCTTCGGCAGAAACAGAATTATGTCTTTGAAACCATTCATCTGGCTGTAAGCTGCCACAGTGTTGAGTTAGCATGCCGTTCACTTCACTCCAGAATGTTCTCAATTCTTTTGCCGAAGGAATTTCAATAATTGATTTATCGGGTAACTTAAGAAAAGGTTCATTTAATTCAGGGTATAATTTATCCCCAAAATTCAGTATTGGCAACATACCATCATGCACGGCTGTAAGATGCCCTAATACGTATATTCCTCTGTTCTTATTTGGGGCAATTTCTTTCTGTAACTGTTCATCAGTGATTGAGTTAAGGATAGTGTCAAACTTCTTTATTTGTGAATACCACCCATCTAATACCATTTTAACCATTGTTTGATTTGATTTCATTTTTCTGTTTTTAGTTATTATTATTTTTTGTTTTCTCACTAATCGTAATCATAGAACAATTGCCCGGATGTCATTTTCCCATTTTAACACGGTCTAATGAATGGCCCGTTTTTGCGAAGATACATCGGGTTTACCATAATGCTTGCATGATACAAGTATTTATTGTAATATGCAAGTGTAGTAAACATCTTATGAATACAATATGAAACGAGTAGGAAGAAAGTCAGATTGTCCCATCAATTTTGCCCTCGAAGTGTTCGGTGATAGTTGGTCACTCTTGATCCTTAGGGACATTGTATTTGTCGGCAAGAAGACATACGGTGAGTTCTTGGAATCACGGGAACGCATAGCTACGAATGTTCTTGCGACTCGGCTTGAGCTTCTGGAACGCAAGGGTATACTTCATAAAACGCCACATCCAAAAGACAATCGAAAAGATTTATACACACTTTCAGAGAAGGGGCTCGATTTGATTCCAATCGCTTTTGAAATGATGAGCTGGGGTGTGGCTCATGATCCAAAAGCCGAAAAACCAGCAGTAGATTTTATAAAGAGGTTCCACCGAAACAAAAGCAAACTAATCAAAGAAGTTACCGATAAAGTTCGTGCTGGCGGATCGGTTTTTTCATTTAACTAAATCAGGGAAGAAAAAATCATTCCAACGCAGTTTCGGGACACGGCGCCGTTGGTCGGAGGTTCAAAATTAATGGTCGGGCTCAGAGCGAATTGACAATAGCTCCCCGAATTCTTAGCTTGAGTCGTTAATTCAAGTGGCAACCTTGACAAAACGAAAGTGCCAACATATACAAATAGAAAATAGAACAGGATGAAAAGATTATTGACTATAATTTCGCTTGTAACACTTCTTGCAAGCAGTGATTCGACAACTAAAACGACGAACAATATGGAAGACCAAAAAAAACAAACAGACAAGTCAACTTCACCTGTTGACACAACACCAAAGGTGACAGGAATTGGCGGCATTTTCTTTTATTCAGACAATCCGAAGGGAACGAAAGAATGGTATACCAAGAATTTAGGGATTAAAATCAATGAATGGGGTTCGTCAAGTTTTGAATCCAGATACATTAACAGACCTGACGAGATAAATTCTCTTCAATGGAAACCTTTCAAAAAAGGGGATGAATATTTTTCCCCATCCAGAAAGGATTTCATGATCAACTACCAAGTTCAGAATATTGAAGGACTTGTAAACAAACTCAAAGAAAACGGAGTAACTATACTTGACAGTATTGCAACTTACGACTTTGGAAAATTTGTACATGTTATGGACGCAGAAGGCAACAAGCTTGAACTATGGGAGCCTGTTCACAGCAAAGGCAGCCACTAGCAGCAAACAAGCGCAAGCGGGCAGACTCGGGTCATCGCTCAAGCCATTCTGTGAGGCATCATCTTCAATCTTTAGAGAAGTAAGTCAAAGAAGCCCGTCAGTCGGTTTCTTACTGACAGGCCTGGCAATGTTTTCCTCCGTTCCCGCTTCGCAAGTGTCGCCGCGTCAATACCCATTTCCTTTGCCAACTTTCTCAAACTCAAGCCCTTCTGAATTCTATACTTTTTAGTTCTCTTTCCTATGGTGGTTGCGTTGCTTTCCAACGGATCGTAACCAAGAAATTCAATCACCTTGGGGAACAAGTAGAGTCGGGGATGTGGTAGTCCCTTCTCCCAATTGGTAACAGTCGAAGGGGTTGCTTGGACTCTCCGCTAGAGCGTACGATCGCATACTGAAAGTTTAGCGCACCATTGCAGATCTTGCTTCCTCGCCGAACATCAGGTCGGAACATATCAGCGAGGCGATACAGTACAGAAGTCTGGACAGGAGTTTGTGGCGGGCGTGATGTGATAACGGGTCTTGACAGCGTAAAACTGCCAAGGCTCTGGTCTGAAATTTGGGTTTACATTGGATTTAGTGAACGGTTCATTGCAATGACATCCGCATGGGCTTCGGCATGGGTAGGCTTGTTGGCATAGAGCCTCCCGTAATTCTCTCGCCATTCGTTGTCGCGGATCTTTTCCGCCTTACCCTTGACCGCTGCCCCGATGCCTTCTCGCGTTTTCTCAGCATCAAAGTCGCAACAATAAGCGGGCGCTGAGGGTTGCTGCCGCCACGATTCCTCCAACGAACCGCCATCGACTGGATCGAAACCCGTTTCGTTCACCAATCCCATTACAATCTGCTTTGACTGAGCATCATCACCGGCCACGGGGATTGCGAGCCGATCTGGTGAGCCTTCCGGTCGCCCAAGTTCAGAGAGTGAGTGGAAAAGAATACTATTGAACGACTTGATAATAGGGCGGCCAAGCTGCTGCGATATCCAAACGCTTTCCATCATGCCGGCGTCTATTATCGCAATTCGCGGGTCGCGCGCATCGGGATAAAAGTTGCTTGTATCAATAATCAGCACACTTTCCGAAGCCCGGTTAAACAGGTCTTTAGGCAACTTCGCCACGGCAGGGAAGGGAATGGCTATTAACACAACATCGGCGTCTTCTACGGCTCCATATATATCGACAGCCTCGGCCCCTATTTCAGCCGCAAATTCCTTGACTGCTTCGGGTCCACGAGAATTGGCGACACGAAGGTTGTGACCTCTCGCATTCCAGTTCCGTGCTAAAGTTCCGCCCATCTCACCAATACCAATAACACCAATTCTCAAATTTTCTGTTTTCTTGTTTTCAATATTTCTTCGGTTGTCCTTTGCCTGTAACAATCAGCGGTTTATTGATATTGATTTGAAAGTTGCACGAACCGTAATGCCTATATGATAACCCGGGTTCTTCTTGCTTACTGTTTTCCATGCTGTTTGAGCAGCTGCTCATTGAACTCACGTTCTTTATCCTTCGGGTTCGGCTGCCCTTTACCTGTGGCTATCAAGTTACGCAAACTCATCTTTAGATAATTGTCCCATGAATCAAAGCAGATACTGTAACATTCATATTCAGGAACTAAACCCAGGTGAGTGAAGTGGATTTGAGTTTTATTGTCTTTTTCAGAAATCTCAAAAATAATTTTTGTGCCAATCCATTCGCTTTTGTCTTTAGTAAAATTAAAATAGTTGTCCAGAACATGCCAAACGACTTTTTTATCAGGAACAAATTCTATTATTTTCATTTTGCACTTATGGACATCTTTGTAATGATAAGTAAACACATCATTGAGTCCGTCTGTGCTGCCTTCAATTTCTTCACTCCACCATCCGCGAACATTGTTGATGGCATTGAAAGCTTCTTTCGGAGTTTGGTCTACCACTATGGTAGTGGTGAAATCTTGATTATTCATGATTTTATTCCTTTTATTGTTGATTTAATTTAGTTAATTCGAAAGTTCATCCGTTGATTCCTTCGACCACCAGTATTGGGCGGACTTCAACCCTTGCCCATCTCGCATCCTCAAGTATGGGGTTTGCTTTTGCAATGTCAACCGCTTCTTTCAAATCGTTCGCCATAATGAGATAATATCCTGCAATAACTTCTTTGGTTTCATTGAAGGGGCCGTCTTTAAATGCTCCTTTTGTATTTGAAATGATTGTGCCTTCCATATTGACCAGCCCCGAGCAAATTAGCGAGGCTAAATAATACCGGTCATTGGGTAGAGAGTTGTGGGCGAATTGGGATTTGGTTTCTCATCGCATTACCTATCATTTAATCCCTTTCCATTGAGAAGTTGCCGCATACATTTTTCGACCCTTGACTCCCGAGTTTTGGATTGTTTGGGTGCAGAAAAATAAAGATTGTATGCTCTTTGCCGTCCCGGCGTCAATGCGTCAAAGGCGGCTTTCAAGGCTGGAATTTCATCTAATTTCTTTTGAAATTCTTCAGGAAATCTGAGTTCTGTTTTCTCTCTAAAATTCACTTTCAAACCGGCTTTTTCCACTTCAATGGCTTCATAAATATATGCTTTCAAGATGGATTCCATCTCCACCATTTCTCGAACATTGGTGAACCGAATCTGGCGCGCCGCCTGCACATTCTTCGTTTGCTGGACCAGAATACCTTTGGCATCCTTCAGCAAGGCTCCTTTGAAAAACAAAAGCGCGCAATATTCTTTGAACACATGTATCAACACTATGTTACTTTTCTGAAAAGTGTAACAGGGAACACCCCACTTCAATTCTTCGGTCAGCCCACAGTCAAGAACGATCATTCTCATTTTCTTGATTTCTTCCTGCCATTTTTTGGCTTTACTGAAGTAAAAATCAACCTTAGGATTCATACTCTTCATTTGTTTTGATTCATTCAAATGATTTTTCTATCAGCAGGTCTGAAATACCACGATACAACAGTCAGGATTAGAAGTACCAAAGAGGGAGCTATGTCATTCATGGAATCACCCGATGCGATATGCGACAATACCGCACCGGACATGGCAAAGAAAAAGCCTGCATAAGCCCATTCTTTTAACCGACTGAACTTTGGAATTAAAATAGCTATTGCTCCAAGTATTTTCCAGACACCGAGAATGTACAAGAAATATAACGGATAACCCAGATGAACAAATATATCAACGAACGCTCTTGTATGAAATATTTGCTGCAAACCACCTGCTAGCATTCCTACTGAAAGCCAGATTGTAGAAATCCAATAGATAATTTTATTTCTCTTTGTCATAATGTGTTATGTTAATTTGCTTACGATGTGTTGTAATCGGTTGACTCGCTCGATATACGAGCAGAACACATCACCCAGGCAATTCAATACCGGAGTCTGGATAGGAACTTGTGGCAAACATGACAACAACACCTTATATTAGTATCGTAAATTCTGATTGTTTTTACAAGCAATCTACGTATCAGTTGAGGATACACAATGCAAAAACGTAAACTTGGAAACAGTCGTCTGGAAGTCTCAGCTCTCGGGCTCGGCTGTATGGGAATGAGCTTTGCTTACGGTCCCGCCCCTGATAGGAAAAAAATGATTTCACTTATTCGTTCAGCCGTTGAAAAGGGAGTTACATTTTTTGATACCGCAGAAGTTTATGGACCATTCACAAACGAAGAACTCGTTGGCGAAGCACTTGCTCCGTTCCGTGGACAAGTGGTGATAACAACAAAGTTCGGATGGAAGCCAAATTCTGATGGCAGCGGCAAATGGAATGAATTGGATAGCCGTCCTGAACACTTGCAAAAACTTGTAGGTCGCTAGGAGAGTAGTATGCGAATTGGAATTCTGGGTTCGGGATTGATGGGCGGCAAGCTCGGTACGATCTTCGCGCGTGCAGGGCATGAAGTTGTGTTCAGTTACGCGCGCAGCGTGCAGAAGCTGAAGAAGCTCGCCCGTGAGGCGCAAGGGAACGCGCGAGCGGGCACGCCGCGTGAGGCCGCACAGGACGCGGATGCGGTGCTGCTGGCCGTTCACTGGTCACGAATAAACGATGTACTGAATCAGATAGGTGATCTGTCGGGCAAGGTCATCGTAACCTGCTCCCTACCGATGAATAGCAGAGACACCGAACTCGTCTTCGCCCACACATCGTCCGGGGCGGAGGAACTCGCAAAGTTGATTCCGAAAGCTCGGGTTGTCTCCGCTTTCAACACGGTACCCAGCGAAGTGCTTTTTGGCGTGTTTGAATCCAAGCGCAAGGCAAACCGGCCGAGTCTGGTGTACTGCGGTGATGACAAGAACAGCAAAAAGATTGCCGTTGAGCTGATTGGCGACGTCGGTTTCGATCCTGTGGACGTCGGCCCCTTGCGAATCGCTCGTTACTCCGAGCCGTTTGCGCTGCTCATCGCTAAATTGGCGTACGAGGGAAAAGGGGGGCCGGAACTGGCGTACCGGTTCGAACGGTTTGTGGAATTGAGAACGACTAAACAAAAACAAACAAGCGCCGACTGAACAGTTGGAGTTTTCTACTAACTGAGGTCAATGCGTGATGACGTAAAGATAAGCACCAGTCACTGGTCCCCGCGCCCGACGGCCGGAAGGATCCGGTTTGGCATCTGCCGGCGGAGGTCCATAGGTCGGCTGAAACAGATATGCCACATGCTTGACCGGATCGACCGAGATCGTCTTCGCACCGGCGGCCGTTGTCACGGTGGCAACAACAGTGTACTTATCGGGAGAATCTTCGTGGACAATCGTTACACTGCTGTCCCTGCCTGCCGGAATGTAGATCAACTTCTCGCTTGGATCCCAACCCAGAGCATCCACTCCGTCGCCATTCTTGATCCATGCCACGATCTTGCCGGTCAGCGCATTGAGTACTGCCGACGTCTTGCCGCACGCTGTGAAAATTCGGTCAGTCGCGCGATCGTACGCAATACCCGTCGGTCCGTCACAAGAATCTAGCGGCCACGATGCCAGCACCTTCATCGCTTTGGCATCAAGCACCTGGATGGTGTTCTTTCGCTCGTTGTTGACGAAGAGTTTCCCTTTCCCATCGCTTGCGGCTCCTTCCGGCGCATTGTCCTCCAACTCAGCCTGTCCGGTAATTTCCCCCGTGCTCGGGTCGAGGGCAGTCGCCGTACCCGGCTTGCTGTGATTGGTCAAGATGACGCGATTAGTGAAATCGTCGTACATGATACCGTCCATTCCACCTGCCGGAATCTTGATTTTCTTCACCGCCGCAAGTGTCTTAAGATCGAACATTGTAACAGTGGAATCGCCTCGGTTCGTGGTGAACCCGTGGCTGGAAGCGGGGGCCAGCGCGATACCATGTGTACTAGGCGTTTCAGGAATATCGCCGATCACAGTCCCTTTGATTCCGTCGAGTGCCATCACGTGGGATCCCCGGGAAACGAATACCCTGCCGGTTCCCGGTTCAGCCGTCAAATAATCGGTTCCTCCATCTCCACCAATGCTGAATTTCTGAACCTTGAATGTCTGTCCATGGGCAACAACTGCGAGGCTGGCCGCTGCTACTATCAAAACGGCCAGATCAAAGATGCGTTTCATCGAAATCTCCTTTATTGTTTGGAAAACCCTACAAACTTAACGATTTAATTTTTGAATGGCAAGGCACTATGCGATCAACCGAACGTGAACGCGAGCACTTCCACGCCCGCATCGAGAAACTCGATCTCGAACTGTCGATCAACGATTGGCTTCGGCTGTCGGATAAGCTGGTACAGCCGCTGTTCGGTAACCGTGCCGTTGCCCTGCTCGTCAACGTCGATTCCGTGAGCAGCGGCGGGCGGCTGCCCATCAATGAGCACACGAAAGCGCACGGCTGTTCCTCGCGCTGCCGGTCCCATAACGAGATGGAGATCGCGGGCGTGAAAGCGGTACGTGATCCGTCCATTGGGCTTGTTCACCACAGTGGCCTGATCCCCCACTGTCCACTCACCTGAAAGGGCCCACTGATTGAGTCTCAACCGCGCGGGGACAGCATAGACGCGCGGCTTGTCCAATACTGCACCGTCGGGAGACGCGAAGTTCTCGGTGCGCTCATAGCCGACATAGTTTTCCGGAGACTTCAAGCTGCCCCAATC
>Ga0099793_10000195_pt1 | contig 14725 bp, 8 predicted proteins | sample Rivendell_Oct201_9_FD_77319 | JGI IMG/M metagenome (GOLD analysis project Ga0099793, IMG submission 77319) | Vadose zone soil and rhizosphere microbial communities from the Eel River Critical Zone Observatory, Northern California to study diel... | ecosystem: Environmental > Terrestrial > Soil >...
CGAAGCCGAGCTCCTGCAGCCGGGCGAGCAGTTTCTCAAAATCATTCGCCTCGCCAACTTTTATTTCCACAATGGCCCGTTCAAAGTCGGCAGGGCCGGGCACTTTCTGCATCGCCGATTGTGCTGACGCAACGACAAGAAGCCGTGAGGGTGAGATCAGCGATTTGAGCGTCTCAATTTGCGCGACGGATGAAGTCAGATCCAGCGCTTGTGCGGCGTGATGCGCGCGCGTTCCAAAGAACCGGACGTTTTCCTCACCCAGCAGGAGCGCACAGTCATCCCTCAGTTTCTCCGACTGGTCGTCATCGGAAGCAACCAGGAGAATCTGCCTTCGTGTTGTCTCGGCCGCATGTGCCGCGACAAATGCCGGCAGGGAACCCGAGAGTCCCCGGACCGAGAGTGACTTGCCGGGGGTCAGTCCGCTGAGAGCCGCGGAAAGTTGCTTAAACTTATCGGATTCGTAAATTTTCTTCTTGATTTCTTTCATCTGGATTTCTTATCACCTGAATCTCCTCAATAGAACCCCTTCCGGCCCCTTTATATCGGAACGAAAACAGTTCACCCCTACAATCGCGCGCGCTGCGGACTGTAAGGGTCAACTAAAAATAATCATCTCCGCATTATTTTGCAAGAATGGCCAAGCGCGGACTCGATCGGGTCCGGAGCCGTCCCGCGGTGTTGGGGGTTCGTCCACGGACCAGCGGGACGAGCTTCTGAAAATGAGCCGCTGCCTGCAATTCGCTAGAGTATCCGTAATTTCGTATGTTTCCGGCGCAGTAAGGAGACGCCCGTCATGGATGGCGATATCATCGTTAACAAGCACCTAGGCATACCACACTCGGAGCTGCGCTTCAGATTTGCACGCAGCGGGGGACGCGGGGGCCAGAACGTGAACAAGGTCGAAACCAGAGTCGAGCTTTTGTTCGACGTTGCTCATTCGCCAAGTCTCACCGAAATGGATCGGGACCGGATCCTCCACCACCTGAAAGGCCGCATCGACGAGGAGGGCGTTCTCCGGATTGTGTCCCAGGAATCCCGCAGCCAGTGGAAGAATCGCGTTGACGCCGTCGAGCGATTTCGGGACTTGCTGAAACTGGCCTTGAGGCCGAGGAAAAAAAGGATTGCAACCAGAATCCCGGCCGGAGTCAAGGCGAGGCGGTTGGATCAGAAGAAACATCGGGGCCGGTTGAAAGAACTTCGACGGGACCTGGAGTGAGAATTCTGAAATGCGCTTTTTGATAGAAAGGTCTTTCGCATGAAAACCCTGCGCCCATACATTGTCCTCGCAATCTGTGCGCTTCAATTTTCGAAAGGATTCAGCCAGGACAGCTTAAGAGTGGTAGACAAGCTGCAGATCTATGGAGATTGGTTTGCCGAAGGAATAAAAATTAACGATGAACCTAATTTTGGCGGATATGAGCGCATTGATATTGTCAAGCTTCCATCGAAGGGCATCCGCACGATCGGATATCAAGTGAGAGAGTTGATAGGTTTGAAAATTGTGCGTGCACAGATAATTGTAAATATTGGTTTCCCCGGATACGCTGTCCTCCTGGAATACAAATGGACCGATTCGCCGGCTACGCCTAGAAATTATTATACCACGACTGAGATTCTTCGCATCATCGGCGACAGCCTCAAGAGTGTGTGGAAATACAATACCGAAGAAAACCTTTTGGATAAAAGAAAAGTTGCGTATCTTGACTTTATGGGCTCAACTGATGGAGGAGTTTGGAGCATTGTGCTGCTGAAAAGTGAGTGCCGCGGAAGAAACTTCCACAAGTGCAAGTACACGCGCGAGACTTATGCGTATAAGAATGATCAGTATTACCTGGTGAAGACAGAAAAGGCGAAGTTTACCGAATGAACCTCTCGCGCCACATTGCACGTATGCACACATCGGCTGTAGGTCTTACCGTTTAGCATTTATGGGCATAGTCGCCTTAACTGCCGCAGAAGTGCGCGCAGCCCATACGAAAGCCGGGCGCAAAATCGAATATATCACCATCGTCTGGACCTCACTCGAAGCCGTGATCGGCATTATCACCGGTCTGCTCGCCGGCAGTGTCGCGCTCATCGGCTTCGGCATCGATTCTGTGATCGAGATCGCCTCCAGTAGCGTCCTGCTGTGGCGGCTCAGCGACCGTCCGCGGGCGGAAGATCGCGAGATGATGGCTCACCGGCTTGTTGGCGCCGGGTTTCTGGCCTTGGCAGCGTATATTTCCTTCGATGCGATTCTGGACCTGACTACCCGGCGCACGGCGAGCGTCAGCTACTTCGGAATCGTTTACGCCGCCGCTTGCCTCATCGTCATGCCGTTGCTCGCACGCGCGAAGCGCCGCGTTGCCGCCCACCTTGCCAGCGATGCGCTCCATGCCGATTCGCACCAGAGTGACATCTGCGCTTACCTCTCGGTCATCCTACTCGTTGGACTTGCTCTCAATGCACTTTTTGGCTGGTGGTGGGCCGACCCGGTGGCGGCGCTGTGCATGGTTCCAATCGTCTTGAAGGAGGGCTATAGCGGCTTACGCGGAGAAACTTGCAGTCGCTACCACCCTGCCTGACACCCTCCCTTTCGTTCATTTAAGTTGTTGAAATCACGAGACTTCCCCTAGGAGGAGCTAAGAATTTGACGCCTAAAAGAGCGAACCTAAACCGGGCGGGCCTGTCTACGGATTCTGGGGACAAGGCAATAGATTTTAGTTGCCATTTGATGTTTTGAGGCGTACATTCTTGTGTAAACGTTTACAATTGCATCGTAATCGTTTACATTCTCGGTAGCTAATTTTCTCATTTCTCATGGTCGCCACGATCAAAGACGTAGCGCGCAAGGCGGGTGTCTCCGTTGCTACTGTTTCCCGGGCGTTCAACAATGCGGAATCCGTCAGCGAAGAGACCTTGACCCTGGTTCAGCAAGTCGCGCGAGACATTCGGTACTTTCCCAACGCCGCGGGGAGGAGCCTGAGCATGCAGAAGACCGATGCGATCGGGCTGTTGCTGCCCGATCTTTTCGGAGAGTTCTTTTCAGAAGTAATCCGCGGCAGCGATCAGGTGGTTCAGGAGAATCATTTCCATCTTCTTGTTTCAAGCTCGCACAGTACTCGCGAAGAGATCGAGGCGGCGCTCAAAGTGATGCGAGCGCGGATAGACGGACTGATCGTTATGTCGCCTCATATCGACGCCCGCGCCCTCAATGAAAATTTGCCTCATACGTTGCCCGTGGTACTCCTGAATTGTCATGTCGAAGACGATCTGTTCGATTCGGTGAACATCGACAATTTCGGCGGGGCATTTCAGATGGTGCAGCATTTGCTTGGCCACGGCCGCAGGCGGATCGCCATCATCAAGGGAAAAGAGCAGAATTTTGACGCCGCAGAACGGCTTCGCGGCTATCGTGCCTGCATTGAACATGAACATGCGGAAAGAAACTCAGCCCTGGAGCTCGACGGGAATTTTTCGGAAGCTTCGGGCTATGATGCCGTTAAGAAAGCGCTAGACATTCACCCCCGTCCCACCGCGATCTTTGCATCAAACGATTCCATGGCTATCGGAGCGCTGAGTGCGCTTCATGAAGCGGGCGTGCGCGTGCCCGACGAGATTGCTCTCGCAGGGTTTGATGATATACCGGTCGCCCGTTATCTATCTCCCGCGTTAACCTCCGTGCACTTCGGCATTGATGATCTCGGCGCCCTCGGAGTCAAGACGGTATTCCACGCAATTCGAGAGAAGAACCGGCATCGAAAACAGAGGGTCATGCTCCCGACGACGCTGACTGTTCGTGAATCATGCGGTTGTAAACAGTGAGTAAGAGAATAGTAGCTTCCGGAAAGGAGGTGCCGGTCCAACAAAATTTTGTTACAACAATGAGCGAGAGAATATCCCAATGATTGCAACATAACTCAACATTCATCAACGGAGGAGATATCGAGCCATGAAATCACAGTTGTGTATCGCGTTAACTGCAGTGCTCCTGGTAGCTGCCGTTCACACATCCAATGCGCAGAGGATCAAACGAACCGACGCCAACCGGGCCCGGAATACACCCTCGCCCATGAAGGCTGATGGTGTTGGGATGATCAAACGAACCGACGCCATTTGGGCCCGGACAACAACCTCTCCCATCACGCTTGATGGCGTCTTAAATGAAGCGGCCTGGGCGGTCGCAGAATCAGTTCATATTGATTATGGCATCGATAATGGTATGCCCGGCAGCGGCTGGGTCCACGAGAATGGCCTCACTACGCCGACGGATCCGACTCATGCCACAGTAAAGTTTCTTGTCAAGGGGGACAGCCTGTATGTCGGCGTCAAGGTGTGGGATAAGTCGGTCGGAGGCGGACCGTTCAACCACTTCGACGGCATCCTATCGAACATCCGGCAAAAGCAGCAGGTAGGCCGGCCGGTCGGTGCAGGCGAGATCTTCTACGCGTGGGTGAAGGAACCGTGGGCAGATTCGAATGCGGACCAACCGGGTAGAATGCCGTTCTATGGAGGATTCTGGGGGAGCGACCCCTATTCGCCGCGCCCTGATTCCCTTAGCAGGGCGACATGGGGCGCAGCAACGACGGTCCAGGGAACTCAAAACAACGATGCTGATGTCGACCAGGGTTACACGATGGAGTTCAGAATCAACCTGGCGACATTCGGATATAATGTTTCCCAGGTCGCCGGCGACATCGTCATGTACAGTCTGTCGATCTACGACGCGGACTATCAATGGCCGCTCGATACGGCAAAGCAGGCGGGGAACCGCTGCTGGTTCCAGTGTCCGTGGGGAAACGCCGCCGCCTATAATCACATTCGGGTCTATGCGCGGCCGGACGTCGGACTCACCGGGTCTGTCCCGGTAGTTGGTCCGGAGATTGTAATTCCAAGCGCAGGGAGTCTCGCATCGCCGGTGCTCGATGGCATATTGGATGACGCGGTTTGGAGCACGCCGCACGTCGGCACATTACAGATAAAATTCGGAGATAACGCGATCCGCGACGCATATCCGAGCACCGCACCGTACCGCAGCGGTCAGTACCAGCCGACGGTAAACGGCGGGGTGTCTTCCGTTTCAGATCCGAGCCTTGCAACGATTAAATATTTCTTTAAGGCGGATACGTTATTCCTGGGCTTCGACGTGAACGACCTCGTTGTTCAATCAGTCGACCAGGTTGATCGCTGGGATGGGTTCCGCGTGATCATTTGCCAGCGGGATGTGCGTAACGCCGACAATGTCCTGTTCCCGAGGAGACTCTCATTCAGGGTTGGGGGCTCCGGGACCAGCATTATAACAGAACGCCAGGACGACATCGCCGCGACCGGATGGGATTCTCTCTCTCAGGCAGTACAGGTTGTTATGGCATTGAAGGGCGGAACGACGATCGACACGGCTGGCATACTCCCAGATTCCGGCTATACAGCCGAAATGAGGGTTGTCCTGCCGAAGTTCGGATACCCGGCAGGACGCGGTGACGGCGTGCTGTTTCTGGGGGTCGTACTCTACGACGGCGATTCGTTCACGCCGTTTAGCAGCAGCTACGGGACCCGCACCTGGTTCATGCGCGAAGGCGATTTCAATGACGGCGCTGCCTGGTGCTACATGGATCCAAATATTACCGTAGGCGTGAAGGAGAATGGAAGCTCAGTTCCGGAAGAGTTCGCTCTCCTCGGTAACTATCCAAACCCGTTCAACCCCTCAACAACGATCAGATACATGCTGCCCGAGGTGAGTGACGTTACAATCGAGGTATTTAACATGCTCGGCCAGTCGGTCAGCCGGCAGGCGCTCCGTATGCAGGGACCCGGAGAAGCTTCCGGAACATTCGACGCCCGAGCGCTGAGTTCCGGTGTGTATCCGTACCACGTGCGGATGTCTTCACCCGGCTCCCATGTTGAGCGTGCCTCGTTTAGCGGTAAAATGATTCTTCTAAAGTAATATCTGTGCAGCAGAGGCGAGTCCTCCCGGACTCGCCTCTGTTTGTTTATCGATACATACGATGCAAAGTGGCCGCCCGATGGGCGGTACGCCCGCTTCTGATTCGTATCGAACAATATATTCCATGAGCAGAATCGAAAACTGCATCCGCAACGCAGCGATTGGTCTTGCGCTCCTCGTGCTCTCATCCACCGCTCTTGCAGGAACGACCGGGAAGATTGCCGGCCGCGTGATCGACAAAGCCAACAAGCAAGCTCTTGCCAGCGTGAATGTCATTATCGTCGGAACGTCGCTCGGCGCCCCGACGGACTTGGACGGATATTACAATATTATCAACATTCCCCCCGGAAGCTATAACCTGGAGTTCCGCCTCATTGGTTATGGCGCGTACACCGTAACAGGGATCCCCGTCACCGCAGACAGGACAACAAAGATTGACGCCGAGCTGGAAGAAGCGGCGACGACGGCGGGAGAAGTCGTGGTCGTTGCTGAAAGGCCCGTTGTCGACGTGAACCTTACAAGCACAGTGTCGACGGTGACCGATAAGGAGATTCGGGCATTGCCGGTTCAGGAACTGAAGGACATCGTCAATCTGCAGGCCGGGGTCGTCGACGGACATTTCAGGGGTGGACGCGCCGGAGAGGTGCAGTATCAGGTGAATGGGGTGTCGGTCAACAACTCGTTTGATAATACCTCGACGGTGAAAATCGACCGGTCCCTCATTCAGGAAGTGCAGGTCATCACGGGCACGTTTGATGCGGAGTACGGTCAGGCGATGAGCGGGGTCGTGAACACGGTCCTCAAATCCGGCAGCGACAAGATTGCGGTGAGCGCGGAAGCATTGTCCGGTGGTTTCTTTTATGCAAGCGGGGGCCAGCGGAATCTTAACTATCAATTCAGGCCCGAACTTCTTAACCAGAACTATCAGTTGAGCGTCAACGGCCCGATCGGAATTCCCCAAACATACTTCCTATTCAGCGGCCGGCGGTCTGTCTTCAATGATTATTACGTCGGTGAACGGCGATACAATCCTTTCGATACAAACGGGATATCGAATCATGTGAAGTATATCCTTCAACCGAACGGCGATAGAAAAGCAGTGGCCATGGCATATTCGCATGAGTGGTCCGGCCTGACGAAAATCACAAATCGTTCCATTCCCGAGATCGAGATCAGCTACCAGGCGCTTTTCAATGTCATCGATGGAAGTAAGATCGATGACGCCTTCACCTATCGCTTTAATCCGGACGGTAAGAAGACACAAAGAACAACATCCCTGGTCCACGGGGTCGATTGGACTCACACGATCTCACCCACGATATTCTACAATCTAAGTATACGCCAGAACTACTTCGATTATCACGACTGGGTATTCGACGATTTCTATGACCCGCGTTATGATTATGCCGGGTCGAGCATCGGAATAAGCGATTATGAATATGGAGCAATACTTGCGGGCGTTGATTTCGGGCGGTTCCGTCAAAAGACAAATGCCCTTGTTCTCAAAGGCGCTCTGACAAATCAGGTTTCGCGCGACCACCTGCTAAAATTCGGCGGAGAATTTCAGACCTCGGCAATCTATTTCGGGACGCCGGGGACGCTGACGTATAAAGGTGATAAGCTGGTTCGATTTGTCGATGATCCACCGGATTATCCCGGTGTGCAGTACTATCATCCGATCTCGCTGGCGGCGTATGGTCAGGACCAGATTGAATGGAACGATCTGACCATTCGGGCCGGCTTGCGTTTTGAGCTTTTCGATGCGCGCAGTTATCTTCCGAGCGATCCCGCCAACCCGGCGAACGCGATTGCGGGCGCTCCTCCCTCCGTCCCGCGCCGCACGTCGAAGAAAGTTTCTTACGCTCCGCGCCTCGGCGTTTCCTATCCGATCACAACAACATCATCCCTGTTTTTCTCCTACGGTCACTTCTATCAACTTCCGCCGCTCCGGGACATCTTCAATAACGCAAATTACGACAAGCTCGCACGCCTTCAGGCCGGCGCCGGAGTGTATGGCACCGTGTACGGGAATCCCGATATCAAACCGGAACGAACCGTCCAGTACGAGTTTGGATACAAACACGCGCTCACGACTTTTCTGGGGTTGAGCGTAAACCTCTTTTACAAAGACATCCGCGACCTCCTGGGAGCTGAATTAATCGACACCTATAGCGCTGCCTCATATCCCAGACTCACAAATGTGGATTTTGGGAGTGTCACGGGGTTTACGATCTCGCTTGACCAGCGACAGGTGGGAATTCTTAGTTCGACGATCGACTACACATGGCAAACGGCACAGGGAAATTCGAGTGATCCGAATGAAACGGCAGTCCGCAAGTCAGCGGGAGACGACGCGCGTCCTCGGCAGGTGCCGCTCGACTGGGATCAGCCCAATACCATCAACATGACGGTCTCGCTCTCGAAACCGGAGACCTATTCCGTCAGCACGATTCTTCGATTCGGCAGCGGTCAGCCATACACCCCTGCCATCGGCTCGGGGTTTGGAGCGTCGTTGGAAAGAAACTCCGGACGCAAGCCGAGCGGCTTTCTTGTCGACTTGCGGGGAGAAAAGTATTTTACCGTGGGCGGCGCCAGCATGAGTTTTTTCGTCCGGGTGTTTAATCTGTTTGATGCCCGGTATTTTAACGGCACTGTTTTTGCAAACACCGGAAGCCCGGACTACGGACTGTTTCCTATCTCGCAGGATAAGAACCTCCTCGCAGACCCGACCAGGTACTATCCCCCGAGACGAATCGAGATTGGTGTTCTGATGAACTCGCTCTTCTGATGACAACGAAATATTCAATGAAAAATAAAGTGTCCCGGCCTCGTATTGTCTTGGTCGTCGTTCTGGTTTCGGTCGTGCTCCTTTTCGTCGGACGGCTCGCCGCGCAGGTCGTGACACCGGTTCCGAAGGACATGCGCAGCCGTATCGACGCGGAACGCCAGGGATTTCATGATGCGAACAATATCCGCACCGTGTTCCTGAATTACGGTATGGTTGGCGACTATCCGGCGGATCCGGGAAATGTGGATTTGAGTGTTTTCCACTCCGTCGAAGTCCCGAAAGGGAGCGGTGTGAATTACACCGACGGAATTACTCCCTTCGTGCTGGCAAAAGTGCGTCTCACCAATGGCGATTCGGCGTACATCATGGAGACCGGCTACCGTGAACGGCAGGAGCAAAGCCCGTTCTCCACACTCACGATGAGATTTGAACCGAGACCCGGATACTTCCAGGCGGATCCGATTATAAACAGGGCAAGGTCGCCGGCAATCAGTAACGATCCGCGCACCTGGCCATCTTCGTGGCCGGACAGGGATGCAACCTGGAACGGCTCCTGGAACGGCTACTTCGGCAAGCGGCCGGCCGCAGACCAGGAAAGCTTTACGGTAATGGACGATGATTTCTACGACAAGTGGAGAACACTTTACTATCCCGACAGCCGCGACTCATCGCGCCACGGGCTCGGACTCCGTGTCGAAGTTCGGGGATTCCAATGGTCGAACCCCCAGGCGGCGAATGTAATCTTCTGGCACTACGACATCACCAACGAGGGAACCGCCAACTATCCCGAAGCCGGCGAGGTGGAGAATATCATCTTCGGCCTGTACATGGATTCCGGAATCGGCGGATCCGCTCTTGGTTGCGATGGGGTGTATGAATCGGACGATGACAATGCGAAATTCGATACGACAACCGGCCTGAATCTTGTTTATACGTGGGACTACTACGGTCACGGAGTCGGTCTCTACAATCGTTGCTATCCGACAGGTTACCTGGGGTATGCCTATCTGGAAACTCCCGGCAAGCCCAATGACGGCATCGACAATGACAATGACGGCATCACGGATGAAAAGAGGGACGGAGGACCCGGCATGCTCATCGAAGGAAAGGACGCCATTCTTTCCTACGCGGCCGCGCATTACGATACTGCGAAATTCAGCAAGTTCTACGGGCCGATTTCGCAGCGCCCCGCAGTGCTGGCTGGCCGCTGGTGGACGGGAGATGAAGACATGGATTGGGTTGCCGAAGCGGACGATACCGGGGCCGATGGCGTGTTCGGGACCCACGATCAGGGAGAAGGAGACGGGATGCCGACGGAAGGTGAGCCAAACTTCGATAAAACCGACAAAGACGAGTCCGACCAGATCGGCTTAACGGGGTTCCAGATGAACTACATCAATAACCCCGGGGGTCTACCGGACGACATCGTGTTCTTCCGGACGGGCAGGCCTCCGCACCCGGACTGGCCGAAGGAACTTTACGAGAAATGGAGCAGCCGGGATTTCAACACCCGTTTCGATCCGCGATCCGGCGCCGTAAGAATCAACATCGGTTTCCTCTTTGCCTCCGGACCGTTTACGCTGGATAAGGGTAAGACAGAGCGCTTCAGTCTCGCCCTCGCATACGGTGCCGATCTGCCGGAATTGCGCTCCACCGTGAAAGTTGTTCAGGCAATTTACAACGCAAACTACCAGTTTGCAGTCCCGCCGCCGACGCCCACCGTGCAGGCCGAAGCAGGGGATGGATACGTGCAGTTGACATGGGACGATGCCGCCGAACACAGCACCGATCCGGTAGTCACAGTGAACGATTTCGAGGGTTACAGAATCTATCGCTCCACCGATCCTGAATTTAGAGATCCGAGAGTGATATTAACAGGACGGGGAACGGGGCCTATCGGAAACGGAAAACCGATAGCACAATTCGACCTGAAGGACGGCATCTACGGTTTCTCGACAACGACTGTAGAGGGCGTAGCGTACTATCTTGGCAACGAAACCGGCATCACGCACAAGTTTAGAGATACAACAGTGGTAAACGGTCAGCAGTATTATTATGCAGTCTGCTCCTACGACTACGGCCCCTCCATCAGGCTCCAGACGCAGGAGGTCTTCACCTACTATCCTTCCGAGAATTCCATTACCGTTTCGAGGACTCCGCGCGGGGGCACAATCCTGGCGCAGAACGTCGTTGCCGTGCGGCCAAATCCGAAAACGCTTGGCTACACCACTGCGGAGGCATCGCAGGTAACCCGTATTTCAGGCCTTGGTACGGGCACGGTGAATGTGAGGGTGGTGGATTCAAAACTTGTCCCTGAGAACCACATCTTCAAGCTCACGTTCAACGCAAATGCGGATGAGGTGCGCGCGAATTCGTACAATCTTATCGACAGCACAACAGGCGAAGTAATTTTCAAGACTGGAGGCGACTTCGCCGGTGAAGGCACAGGTATTGCCGGATCGGGCGTTATGCCGATCGTAAATACGCTCCCCACGGTCGCCGTTGATACCCTGCGGAGCGGGTTTACGCCCTCCAGTCCAGCGAACGCCAAACTGAATGTGACCTATTCCCGGCAGGCCGTTATGCCGATTACCCTGAGGCGCGCCGGCTTTCCGTACGATCTGACAGTTACATTTTCCAACACCGTCCTCGATACAGCGTTCGGTAGCTTCGATGTCTTTAGAGTACCGGTTAAGTTCCGGGTTGTTGCTCATACTCCAGCGGGCGATCAACACCTCCAATGTAAATTTGTCGACCTGAACGGAGATTCGACACTTAGCCCTCATCCGCTGAATTCGGAAGAGATTATAGTACTCACCGGACCCGCGAATCTCTCATCGGCTCAGCGGTTTACCTGGTCGATTAAGATCCGGAACGATAGTGCTTCAACCGTGGGTCCGACTTTGGGAGATTCGTACGAACTTAAGCTTCTCTACCCATTCACTGTGGGAGACGCTTTCAAGTATTCGACAAAAGCGGAGTTCGTTGCAAGCGACAGCGCGAAACGGCAGTTCACGGGAGCATACGTGGTTCCAAACCCCTACGTGGGCGCCGCCAGTTTTGAGCCGGGCCTTTTTGCTACATCCGGCCGGGGTGACCGGCGCATCGAATTCCGCGGCCTGCCGCAGAATTGCACCATCAGAATCTACACGATTCGGGGCGATCTGGTGCAAACACTCACTCACGACGGCTCTACCGACGGCTATGTTGCGTGGAATCTGCGCACAAAGGACAACCTCGATGTCGCTCCGGGTTTGTATGTCTTCCACCTGGACGCGGGAAGCATTGGAAGCCAGATCGGCAAGTTCGCCATCATTAAGTAGACAATGAAACAAGCGCTCCTCTTAGTCATACTTCTACTCGCCGCCGGATCGGTGCTCGGCCAGTCAAAAACCGGGACAAGCGTGGGCCAATTTCTGCTGATCGAACCGAGTGCCCGGATTGCTGGAATGGGGAATGCCGGAGCGACGATGTATGGGGAGATCCAGTCGGCGTACTACAACCCCGCGGCAATCGGACTTTTCGCCTCGAACGGCGTACAGTTCACCCATAGCCCCTGGATAGCCGACATTACGTACGACTTCGCGGGTGCCGGAGTGATGTTAGGCAACTTCGGCAACGTCTACGCAAGCGTCACATCATTAAACTCGGGCGACATTGACGTACGGACCGTTGATCAGCCGCTTGGGACAGGCGAGAGGTATACCGTTTCCGATCTTGCGATCGGACTCGGTTACGGGCGCAAGATCTCCGATCGCTTCTCCGTCGGCGTACAGGTTTCCTACCTGCAGGAAACCATCTGGCATAGTTCAATGAGTGCATTCGCATTGAACGTAGGAACGCTGTATCGGATCTCAGAAGATGGGCTTCACATAGGGGCCAGCATTTCGAACTTTGGAACCCGCGCAAGGTTCGACGGCGCCGATTTGCGAGTGTTGTACGATCAGAATCCGGCGAGGTTCGGAGACAACGGCAGCCTGCCGGCAGAATTATTGACGGACAATTTTCCCCTGCCGATTCTGTTCCGCGTCGGAGTCGGAATGCCATTTGTCGTCAACAGTTCCAATATCGTTCATATCTCAGTCGACGCCTTTCATCCGAGCGATAACACGGAAAGCGTCAGCACGGGGGCTGAGTGGGCCTACGACAACACGCTCTTTATCCGCGGGGGGTATCAAAATCTTTTCATGCAGGACTCGGAACTCGGACTGACCCTCGGCGCAGGAGTGCTCTACGGATTGGATACGTATAAGGTCAGCTTTGACTACGCATGGGCTAACAATGGGCGGCTCAAGGAAACGAATCGTTTTACACTCGGAATCTCTTTCTAGCTGCTTGTTCGAGCGACATTCTTGAAGCGGTTCAAGAGCCGATATGGACACCTCTCTCCGGACGGGAAAGAATATGTTATTACCTCTCCGCGCACTCCGCGCCCCTGGATCAATGTTATCAGCAACGGGGATTATGGCCTCACTTGTTCGCAGACGGGAAGCGGATACAGTTGGCGGACGCACGCTCAGCTCAATCGTCTGACCCGATGGGAACAGGATCTCATCAAGGATGAGTGGGGAAAATACATTTACTTGCGTGATGAGAAAGGAAATTCATGGTCTGCGGGCTGGAAACCGGTGTGCGCAGAGCCCGAGTACTACCGCTGCCGTCATGGAATCGGATATACCGTCATCGAGTCGTCTTACCATGGTATCGAAACGGCGCTGACGATTTTCGTTCCCCCGGATGAACCGCTTGAAATCTGGCGCCTGACGATACAGAATCGGAGCCGGCGCCCTCGCCGCATCGAAGTCTTTACCTACCTCGAATGGTGCCTCGGCCAATCGCCCGACTGGCATCGGGAATTTCACAAATCATTCATGGAAACCCGCTACGATCCGAAGGCTCATGCCATTCTGGCGACAAAACGCTTGTGGGAAGTGCCCGGCGATCGCGGGCATTGGAATGTGGACTGGCCCTATACCGCATTCCACTCATCGAGTCTGAGGCCGTCCTCTTACGATACTGACAAAGAAACGTTCCTCGGAATGTACGGCAGTCAGAATTCGCCTGATGCTGTGAGAGAAGGGAAGCTGAAGAAACGTACCGGCAACTGGCTTGACCCTGTTGCAAGCCTCCATACGAAAATCTCGCTTCGCCCGAATGAGAAAAAGACGGCATGCTTCACCCTCGGTGCGGCGGATTCGAAGACGCAGGCATTGACGTACGTTCTGAAGTACCGGCGGCTTCCCGAAGTCGATCGCGCGCTTCAAAAAGTCCGTCTACAATGGAGCCGATTGTTGAGCACCGTGACCATTGATACGCCGGACGATGCGACGAATATCATGCAGAATGTATGGCTGAAATACCAGACGATTTCGGGAAGATTGTGGGGACGAACGGCGTATTATCAGACCGGCGGGGCGTTCGGTTTCCGCGATCAATTGCAGGATAGCCAGCTCTGGCTCGTCGTTGATCCTGAACAAACCTTGCAGCAAATTCGGCTGCATGCCCGTCACCAGTTCAGGGATGGCACAGTTTACCATTGGTGGCACCCCTTGTCCGAGACCGGACTCCGCAATCAAGTCTCCGATAATCTTCTGTGGCTTCCTTTTGTCGTGAATAGCTACATACTAGAAACCGGCGATTTTGCAAAGCTCGACCTCCCGGAGCCATGGGTTGACGATCCATCGCCGGCATCACTGTACGACCATTGCACGCGGGCGATTGATTTGTCCCTTCAAAGGTTCAGTCCTCGGGGACTTCCGCTCATCGGTGGAGGAGACTGGAACGACGGTTTGAGCGCCGTAGGACTGGGCATGAAAGGCGAATCTGTTTGGCTTGCCCACTTCCTTCATCGGCTCCTGATTGATTTTGTCGAAATTTCAAAGAACCACAACGACCGTTCGAGGGCGGCGACATACGAGACGCGCGGCCGCCAACTGAAGGATGCGATTAACAACATCGCCTGGGACGGTGAGTGGTATTACGGCGCAACGAAAGATTCGGGCGAAAAGCTCGGC
>Ga0099793_10000196_pt1 | contig 14706 bp, 11 predicted proteins | sample Rivendell_Oct201_9_FD_77319 | JGI IMG/M metagenome (GOLD analysis project Ga0099793, IMG submission 77319) | Vadose zone soil and rhizosphere microbial communities from the Eel River Critical Zone Observatory, Northern California to study diel... | ecosystem: Environmental > Terrestrial > Soil...
CCCGGCGGCCATCGCGGAGAATGCGAAGCGGGCGGGAATCCTCAGGGAGTCGAAGTAGCTCGCCATCAGGGGAACGAGCAGCCCCGGAATGATGACCGTTCCGATTGTATACCAGATTCTAATGACGCTGGGGATCGCCAGCGCGATGATCACAGAAAGCATGAAAGCGAGGATCAGTCCGAGCTGCGTGTAGCGCGTCGATTTTCCGGATCCCCAGTGTGCCTCGAGCGGGGCCGGCCCTGCTGAATTCCCCGCTGCACGGGATCTGACTCCCAAGCGCAGGAGGATGTCCCTTCCGAGCGTCTGGGCTGATACAAATGCGAGCGTGTTGAGCGTCGACATGATGGTTGCAAGCATCCCCACATAGAACATTCCTTTCGCGACCGGGGGCAGGATCTCCTCGGCAAGCGCGGGATAGGCCATCATCGGCTCGCGCAGGTTCGGAATAGCAGCCCGCGCATAAAGTCCCGCGGTCGCCGTCATGAAGTCGAAGAGAAACCAAAATATAATCGAAATGAGGATTCCCTTCTGCGCCACCGTTCCACTCTTCGCCGCGTAGCATCGTTGGTGGAATGCAGGGTCCACGAGTGTCCAGAGCGCGATAAAGAACCAGACCACCACGTACTGGATTGAATTGCCGCCCGTCGCAGTCAGATGAAGCGCCGGCAGGCGGGAGTCGAGAAAAGCGAATCCCCCGTAATGAAGGAAACAATAGGGAATGATGACCGCGAACCCGGCGAACATGAGGATAAATTCGAGGACGTCGGTCTCGACATCCGCGCGAAATCCTCCTGCGTAGAGATACGAGACGGCGACAACTGCGGTCACGCCCAGAGACAGTAAGAGGTTCCATCCAAAGAGCATCTGAAGGAAGACGCTCAACATGAGAATATACGGGGCCGGTGTCATCAAGACAAACGTGAGGATGGACCCCAAAATCGCAGTCTTCTTGTCGTACGCCGCCTCGAGCATGTCCGGGATGGTGAAGAGGTTCGTGCCCCGGATTTTCTTCGCAAGCGTGAACGCAAAGAGTGCCGCAAAAAAGTAATATGGAACCCCCTGGACGACCCAGTTCGAAATACCGTACCGGTAGGAGAATTCTCCCACCCCAAGAATCCCTCCGTACCACGTTGAGACAAGCGTCATCACGAAGATCGGCAGCGTGAGCGAACGCCCGGCGAGGAGAAAATCCTCCTCGGAGGTTCCGGTCCGGCGCGTCGAGCGGTAGCCCACGAAGAGCACACCTCCGAAGTAGAGCATAATAATGCCGATATCAACGGGTGAGAGGTGGATCATCCCGAATTCCTGAATCGATAGAGGAGCAGCGTACCCGTTTTTACCGCGACCGCGGCGACCGGACCTGTTGCTTCGTTGCTGATTCCCTCGCGCACGCCGAGCTCGAGGACTCCGTTTTTCAAGGCATACTTCAAGTTCGTCGTCGTTACTCCCGTGCAGTGATCGAGGGGTATCATGGATAACTTCTCGCCCTTCCTGGCCTTAAACTTCACCGACCGCCCGATGCGCGTCAATTCCCCCACGCCGTCCACGAAGCGCAGGCGGATCCGCCCGCCGAATTTCTTGAAACATCCCAGGCTCCCGGTTGTGTGGTCGATTCGTTCTCCCAGCGCGCCGATAATGTCGGCGGAAGCGACCCTCCGCTCGATGCAATACCGGATTGCTTTCTCCAGGTCGGTGCTCTCCTGATCCTCGACTTTCAATATAGGCGTGTTGCGAAAGTGCCGCTTCGTCGAGGGGAGAATCGAATCGAGATCCCCGAGAATGATATCGGGCTTGATCTTCGATCGGCGCGCCCAATTCGCGCCTCCGTCTGCGCAGACGATCAGCGTGGCGTGAGCGCGAAGTTCACGGAGGACGTCCGGAGGCGGGAAGGGCCCGTTCGCCAGAATGAGCGCGTGCGAGAATTTGCGGGATGAGGCCAAGGGAATGTTACAGGTTGGTCGTGATGCCGACGAGATAATTGCGCTCGGCTGCGGGGAAAAAAGCGTCCGCTTCGCCGCCGAGGAAGTAGAGCCTATTAAAAACATTCCGGACTTCGGCGCGAAGGGTCAACTCGACACCGGCAATTGCAACGGGCGGAGGGAGGAGCTGTGTGTTGAACACCAGATAGGCATCGTTCCTGTTACCCTCGGTCTTGAAATTGTCCGTGTAAAACGGGCCAACGTATTTCGCGTCGATGGAGGCCGCCATGCCGCCATCCCTGGCAGTGATTCGGAAATTCGCCAGAACGTCGGGAAATCCTGCGATCGGATTGCCGTCGAGCGGTACGAGCGCCCCCTGCCGGATGTATCCGAGTTCATCGATGACGCTGTAGCGAACAAGGCGGTTGAGCGAATAAGCGAAATTGCCGCCGAGTGTCAGGCGGGGTGTAGGCGAAATACTTCCGTCAAGCTCGATACCCATGTGGCGGGTGCGCTCGGCGTTGCCGGTGACGGGTTGGCCGAAAATGTCGACCTGCCCGCTTTTAATGAGCTCGTCGGTGAATTCCATCCAAAATACGTCTGCAGAGAGGTGCGCGTTCTGAGTACCGAACACAGCGCCCGCCTCGAGGTCCAGCAGGTGCTCGGGCTTCGCGAGCGGCTGATCAAAATGGTAGATTACCGTGCCCCCCGTCGTATCGCCCTTAAACTGCGGAGTTGCCCCGAAATAGGAGTCCTCCGCAGCGTACAGATTCCGGAGGGCCGGTTCACGCGATGTGTATCCGAGGGATAGGTAGGCATTCCATGTTTCGTTGATATTATAATTAAATCCCACCCTCGGGTTTGCAAAGAAATACGGGAGAGTGAAGGTATGGCCCAGATATTTTTCGTTCGTGATACCGTACCGGTCGCTTACGAGCTGGAGATCGATCATGACGGTGGTGCTTTTCCCCGGCCGGTAGAGTTCATGGCCATACAGCGAGAAAATATCTTTCTCGCCGTTGTACTCATAGAAGTGATAGTCGGGATCGAAATTGTCCGGGAGCCGTTCGGCATACTGGATCTTCCCCCAGTGGGTCGAGCGATGGATCCGCAGTTCGCCGCCAACGGTCAGCGTGCCGGGGCCGTGCCCGATATCGAGATGGGGCAGCCACCCCCATTGGTTGTTCCCGACGAAGGCCCGGACAAGCGCGTTGGCGGGATTCTGGGAGGTCGGGAACCCATACCGGTAACCGATGCGCAGCATCGAGGTATCCGCCCAGGAGGCGTCGTAGTCGAAGTATCCGTCACCGGTGTAGAAAAACAGCGTGTTGTGAAGCACGAGTCCGGGCGCCAGTCGCCATTCATGGATCAGCTCGTAGTGGGGCTGAGAGAAGCTCTCGCTTTCCTGGGGCCGGCGCGCGACCGCGTACCCATAGCGCGGTTCGGGTGAATCGAGCCCCCACGCGCCGAGATTCTGGCGGCGAAGCTTGAGATTGTCATTTGCAAACTTCGGCAGGCCGAGGTAGGCGAGGCCGTCGGTGAGAGGCCCCCCAAAAAAATGAATGCGTGTCGTCATTTCCTTGTCGATGCGGAGCGCCCCGAGGAAATACGAGTTGAGATCCACCCATGAATTCATCCGGTAGCCGCTGCTGAGGATTTTTCCGAGCCGGGCGTAGAACATGTACTGACCACCGACAAGGCCCGAATTGATGCTTACCTCGTACTTCCGGGTTGAGAGCGGGAGGGAACTGGCGCTGTCACCGAATTCCTGAAAACCAAGATCCAGATCCAGAGTTGTTCCCGGGCGGCGGTTGAAGGGGTTCGTTGTCAGGTTGATTGATCCGCCGATCGCGGGAGGGCCATAAAAGTCGCTTCCCGCACCGCGTTGCACCTGGATCGACCCCGTGCTACCCAGGAGATCGGGGAAATCAATCCAGTAGACGTTATGATCCTCGGGATCGTTCTGCGGGACACCGTTGATCATTACCGAGAGCCGCCGCTGGTCGAATCCGCGGAGATTGACGTAGTTATATCCGATCCCGTTTCCGTTCTCGGAATAGTAGGTCATCGAGGGGAGATCCGAGAGAAGCACGGGAACATCCTGCACGGTGTATCGGTCCGCGAGCTGCTCCTGCGTCAGGTTCGAGAACGTTGCCGGCGTTTCTCTTTCGTGGGCCTGCGTCGCGGTGACGATGACCGGCAAAAGGTAAAACAGGGTATCCCGTTTTGTCACCAGCGAATCTTGCGCCATTAAAGAGGAGGCGAGAAGAACGGGCATGAAGGCCGCGGTCAGCGGGGACACTCGTTGCATAGGATCGGCTCCGCAAAAGAAACGCCGTGTTCCCGATCTTCATATCGAAGGGAGGATCGGAAAAACGGCGTTCAGCCCGCTTCATTCCGTTTCCCTACGCTGGCATGATCCAGATCAGGTTTTCAGGGTATTGTCTCAGTCCCGCTCAGCGGGACACCCCTAACGGATTACATTCTAATATACTGCATCACGCCGGAGAATGCAACTGATTCCGCAGAGGGTCTATTGTTCGGTTTCGTTTCACCGAAAAAAAGTCTATCTTGCCACCTGTTTGTGATTAAAGGGAGGAATCCTGGGTGTCACTGAATCAGGACAAAAGCATCGATGGATTGCCAGGGAAGGCCATGACGGGGATCGTGCGACTGCTGATTTGTTCAGTGTTGGGTGTCCTCCTCGGCGCTCTGCCTTTGGCAGCTCAACCCCGGGAACGTGCGAAGGGGAGGCTGACGATTCCATCTACGCGCATGACCATTGTCCCGCCGCCATGCTACGAACCGATCGGATCCTCACCCCTGCTTTTTTGCGGGACGACTCAGGCGTCTCTCAGCGTCTTTGAATCAACGCGTCCTTTTGATCAAGTCATCGCAAGCTATTCGAATCAGGACTCACTCGCGGCGAGAGAATTCAGTGCGATCAGCAGGCCTGAAGAGTTAACGATCGACGGGCTGCAGGCGATCAAATTCAGTCTTCGCCGGATCACGGGACTCCTTCGAACGGAGGACCAAATCATTCAGGTATTCGTGGCCGGCGACTCGGCGGGTTCGTTCACGGTGATCGCAGCGTATGCAGACACATTGAATCTTCATTCCGTCGGTCAGCTGGTCGCCTCGGTGTCTACGATTCATTGGGACAGAAGCGGCTCGTTGACGCCGATGTCGCGTCTGGGTTTCTCCCTGGATGTTAAGGGAGGTTTTAAGCTGACCCAAAGCCTCCCCGGGTGGCAAATGTACACGATGGGCGGTTTGCCTCCGGACAGTTCTCATTCTCCGCCTGCTTTTATCATCCGAACCTCCGAGCCACCCACAGGTTTGGTGATGGACGAAGTGCTGAAAGCAATGATGGAGTCGATGCTCCAGAACCTGGGCGGCGGCGTCAGAGTTTCGAGAGTCATTGAATTCAATAAGATTGTCGTTGACGGCGTACGTGCTTTCGAGACCGTTTCTTCGGGGCGGAGGTTTCCGAGCGACAGCACCATCGCGGTGTATGTCTCATTGATCCTCCATCCGATCAACTACATTTCTATGATCGGTTTCTCCGATGCCAGCCATCAGGACCTGTACATTGAGCGCTTTAAAGAAATTGTTCGCTCGTTCAAGCGGGACTCACCATCTCCAGATGAATGTGCGGACTGCAGCCGGTTGGCCGGAGCAAAACACTATGCACAGGCATTATCATGCTTTGAGAGCGCCCTTCGTGCCAGACCTGCGTCCCTCACGGCACGACTGGGAAAGGCGGACGTCCTGAGATCGCTGAAACGGTGTGAGGAAGCGACCCGAGAGTACGACCAAATTATCGAGCATACGAAGAGCTGCGACCAGGCATTTCTGGGGCGTGCCCGATGCAATACGGCCCGGAAGTACTACGCCGAAGCGCGAGCGGACTTCGATAAAACTCTGGGGCTGAACACAAACAATCTCGATGCTTATCTCGAGCGCGCGGCGGTCCGGAAGGAGACCTGGGACCGCGCGGGAGCGGACAGCGACTATCACCGGGCAATCGCGCTGGCGCCTGATTCTGCGGCTCTTTACGTAATGGCCGGGGATGTCGAGTCGCCCGAGGAGGCAATTACAAACTACTCGAGAGCGATCAACATCGATCGCCGGAACGCGCGTGCTTTCAAGAAGCGCGGGGAGATGTATTATAACTATCTCGGAGAGTACGAGGACGCCATTCGTGATTTTTCATCCGCGATTCGCATTGACCCGGCGGACTGGATGTTGTATATGCTCCGCGGGAGCGCGTTGTTCGACATCGGAAGGGATGATGAGGCAGTGAAGGACATGGAACAGGCGACGAAGGGGGATTCTGCGGACGCAGAGGCACTTGCCCAATCCGGATTCACCCTCGGCTTGACAAGACATTTCGATGCGGCTAAGAAAGCTTTCGACCGTTGTTTCGCGCGGGATTCCATGAGGTGGACCCACTATTTATTCCGAGGCATCGTAGATTACCTGAACGGCAGTTTCCGGGAAGCAAGCAGAAATTTCCGGAGAGCATCAAAGTTGGGACCGAACGCGGAGGCACGCTCCTGGCTTTATTTCAGCGAGTTCAAGGAACTCGGATTGACGCAAGCGAAGAAAAACTTACAGCTGTACCGCCAAAGCGGGGTCTCGGATGCGGAGGACTGGGGCGAGATTGTCCTCTACATCCTAGGCGAGGTCAGTGAAGAGAGATTGATCGGCGATATTCGCCCGCGTCTGGAGAAACGATCGTTCAAGGCGACGCAGGCAAAGATCGGCGAAGCGACATCCGACACATACTTCGCCATCGGCATGTCACAATACATTACCGGACTCAAAATAGGGGCTAAGAAGTACTGGATGAAAACGATCGGTACCAACGCGAAAAATATCGCGAGTTATCAGGTCGCGCGTGCGCTCCTATCCGGGGCGTGGAAGGAATGATCGCTGTCGTATTCATGACACTAACCATTCATATCATAAGGAGGATACCATGTTGAAGGAATTTGTGGAGTTTCTGAAGGAATACGGCATCGTGGGTCTTGCGATTGCCGTCATTATCGGCGGAAAGCTCAACCTGCTCGTGAGCACAATGGTCGACGGGATTCTCATGCCGATCATCACGTTTTTCCTGCCGTCCGGAAACTGGCGGACCGCGACGCTCAACATCGGCCCGTTTCATTTCCTCCTCGGTCCCTTCTTCGGCGCCCTGATCGATTTCCTGATCGTCGCCCTGATCGTCTTCTATTTTGCGAAGATGATATTGAAAGAGCAGAAAGTGTCCAAGCGTTGATGATTGCTCCTCTCCGGATTTTTGCTTATATTACGTCGCCTTTTTTACACAAATTAGAAGGAAACGCACAGAATGGCACAGCATTTATCTGCTGAGAGACAGGCCCGGAGGGCTCTGAGGCATCGCACGCGGAACAGGGCGTACCTGTCGAAGATGAAAACCGCGATGAAACGCGTCCGTCAGTCGAAGGAAAAAGACAAGGCCGCCGGAGCGCTCAAGGATGTTGTAAAGCTCCTTGACCAACTCGCGGCGAAAGGGGTCATTCACCGGAACAATGCGGCAAACAAGAAGTCCCGCCTGATGAAGTTTGTTTCCTCCCTGAAGTAAGGGCCGAAGCGTTGCAGAAAAAGTCCCGCATAGCGGGACTTTTTCATTTCTAGCCTCTTCGGACTATCCTCTCTGGGACGGTTTCACTTGTGACAGCCCTTCGAGTTCGCCGATCCGCCGGTCGATCTGCGGAACCAGCTCGGGCCTGATTTGCTTCAATAAACGATAGGTCTGAATCGCCTCCCCGTAGGCACCCTGCGTTGCATAGATTTCAGCCAGCGTCTTGCTGACAATTCTCCCTTCGCTGCCCGGACTCCCCGACGTCTTGATCACAGGAGACGGCATCGTGCCAAGGATCCCGCTGGCTGCGATATCCGCCCGGGGGATGGGCGGGCTTGACACCGTTACCTCCCGAACCGCAGTCGGGCTTTCCTTCACTGCCGGTTCTTCAGAGGGAGATGTTTCTGCCGCGCGTTCCATTTGAGAGGACTCGAGAGGGATGGGCGGGGGTGAAGCCGATCGGGTTTCAGAAATTGCCTGCTCGGCTTTTACGGCAGCTTCTCCCGGGCCGGGAGACCCGGCAACCAGGGTTTCCCATTCCTTTTGCAATTCGAGCATGATCGGCGAGTCGGGGATCCATTCCGAAGAGGTCTGCAAGATATCGAGCGCTTCCCGATACTTGCTCTCGGCCGCGCGGCACTTTGCAAGGATGAGACGGCCGGTCGCATAGCCCGGGTGCTCCCGCAGCCCGGACTCACAGAGTTCCAGGGCCTCGGAGAGGCGGCCCGAGTTTAAATACTCGCTCGCCAGTCGCGCAAAAAGCGGTGAATGCGGATGGCGCGAGACGCGAAGGACGATCTGTTCGAGGTTCATGAAGTGTTGCCTAGGGAGCTGCTGCGGCTGGGGCAGGCTCGATCAACGGCTCCTCGGCGGCGGCCGCGAGTTTCCGGGCGAGCCAGGCATGCCTGATCGACAACCAGGCAACGAGTCCGAAACCCATCGAAAATAAAAGCTGGAACGGCACTGCGGCCAGCTCGAGGTAGTAAATCGAAGCGCACACGCCGAAGAAACAGTAGAGGGCCAGCAGAAACTCGATGACCACCGTATAGTTTACTTTCATCATTGCGTATTTCTTGTCAAGCCATCGGTCTTTTTTGTCGACGACCGAGTACTTGGGAGTCCGGATGAATTCCGATGGTCTCCTGAACAGCGCTTCCAGAACCGCTTTGGTATTGTTCACCGCGAATCCCATACTCCCTGCCATGAACAATGGAAAGAGCAGCATCCGCTTCTGCCAGTCCTGGTAGACATCCTTCTGCGAGTAGAGGTAGAAGAAAAACGACCCCAGAAATGCAAACACGAATATCGCCATGATCGTGAAGTAGAGTTCGTATCCGCCCTGATGCTTGATGAACACAAGCGGGACATTCAGTATGCCGGCCACGAGAATGAATGGGAAGACGATGTTGTTGCTCAGGTGGAAGGTGGCATGGACCTTCTTTTCGAACGGCAGTTTAGATTTCCAAACCTGGGGCAGGATCTTGCGGGCCGTTTCAATGGCCCCTTTCGTCCACCGGAATTGCTGGCTCTTCAGCGCGTTGATCTCCGAAGGCAATTCTGCGGGCGATGTCACATCGTTGAGAAACTTAAACCTCCATCCCCGCAATTGCGCGCGGTAACTCAGGTCGAGGTCTTCCGTCAGCGTGTCCGCTTCCCAGTTGCCCGAGTCGAGGATACAATCCTTCCTCCAGATGCCTCCCGTCCCGTTGAAATTGATGAAGAAGCCCGCTTTATTGCGCACATTTTGCTCTATAACGAAATGCCCGTCGAGAGCCATTGCCTGGACCCTGGTCAGAAACGAGTAATCGCGGTTCAAGTGCTCCCATCGTGTCTGGACGAGGCCGATCTTTTTGTCGAGGTAGAAATAGGGGAGCGTAAGTTTTAGAAAACTCGGCTGGGGCAGGAAGTCGGCGTCGAACATCGCGATGAATTCCCCGCGCGCCGTCCTCAACCCCTCTTTCAGGGCCCCTGCCTTGTAACCCGCGCGGGAGCTGCGCCTGAGATGCTTGAGGTCGAAACCCTGGCGGATGTAAAAGGCGACTCGCTCCGCGACAATATCGCTTGTCTCGTCCGTTGAATCGTCGAGGATCTGAATCTCGAGCCGGTCCCTGGGGTAATCAATCCGGCAGGCGGCATCGATCAGCCGGCCGGCGACATAGTACTCGTTAAAGAGCGGAAGCTGAATAGTGACCGGAGGGAATTCCTCCAGGACCTCCGTACGTTCGATCTTCTTGTCGCGATGCTTCAAGTAGTAGAAGATCATCACGAATCCGCTCGATCCGAAGAGAAAGAGGATCGTCAGGGAGATAAAGTACGTAATAATTATAAAATCCTGCATAGATGCTGCTCAGTTATGAAGATTCAGTTGATTACCATCCTGAAACAGTTTCGTTCAGGATGTCTTCCGACAGCTTATCCACTGCAGCATTGATGGCGACCTGCCGCCGGGCCGGCCCGCCACTCACTTCGTAGTCACCCCAGTTGGAAAATTGTTTCTCGAACACTTTTTTCTTCAGTTTGATGTCCTGATACGAGACGGTCGTGCTGATCGTAACATGCCGTTTCGTGACTGCTTCGCCGGTTGTGACCACGAGGGGCTGATCGGTCAACGATGCGATCGTACCCTCGATGAAAGAGTCGGCATGCGGCTTGTCCGTCACCCCGAGACTATTGTCCTGTTTGAAGCGCTCGATCAACTTATTTGTCAACAGCTCTCGCAGGCCCGGTTCTCCCGATCCGCTCTGATCGTCGAAAAGCGGAATGGCGACTGTCTTCAGGTGAGGGGGAACCGATGATCCCTTGAACGAATAGAGACAGCCCGGGGCGATGGAAACCGCCACGAGGAGGCAGATCATACCGAGCCGGGACATGTTCCAGTTTCACTCCAATCCGTATTCTTTAATTTTGCGGTACAACGTTCGCTCGCTTATATTCAGGGCCTTTGCCGCCAACCGGCGGTTTCCATTGAAGCGGTCCAGCGACTGGATGATCATTCGCTTTTCCATCTCGTCAAGGGGTATAAATTGCTCGCCGACAGCCTGATTCTCGGTGTCAACGCGCGCCTCGACAATCCCCGAGCCGCCGGGGACCGTATGACCGTTCCGCTCCAGGAGACTCTTGATGTCCATGATGTCGCTCTTCATTTCAAGAAGCGCGCGGTAGATCAATTCCCTTTCTGCCTGTTCGGACGGTTTTGGGCTGTACACCGGGAGGTGCCGGCCGTCCTCGTGAAGCTCCTTCACGTACTTTCTCACCTCAGCCGCGTCGATCCGTTTGCCGCGCTCGATCACCAGCATGCTTTCGATGACGTTGCGCAGCTCCCGCACATTGCCGGGCCAGCGGTAGCTCTTCAAAAGGTCGGTCGCCTCGGGCGAGAAACCGGCAAAGGTGATTTTATTTTTCTCGGCGACCTGCCGGGCAAACCGATCGATGAATATAGGAATGTCGTCCCGGCGGTCCCGGAGCGGCGGGATGCGGATATTGATCGACCGGAGCCGGAAGAACAAGTCGCTGCGGAATTCGCCCTGCCGTACCTCTGCTTCGAGGTCCTTGTTTGTCGCGGCAATAACGCGCACGTCGACCTTCCTCGGCGTCGCCGATCCCACGCGCATATATTCTCCATTTTCCAGGATCCGCAGGAACTTGACCTGCGTTCCGATCGGGAGTTCGCCGATTTCGTCCAGAAAAATTGTGCCGTGATCCGCCAGCTCGAAGTAGCCCTTGCGCGTCTCACCGGCGCCGGTGAACGCGCCCTTCTCGTGCCCGAAGAGCTCGCTTTCGATAATCCCTTCCGGAATTGCCCCGGCGTTGACTGAAATCATCGGCTTGTCCGCGCGCAGGCTCGCCTGGTGGATGGCCTTGGCAATGACTTCTTTCCCGACGCCGCTCTCGCCGGTGATGAGCACCGTGAGATCGGTGGGAGCCACCTGCTGGATGATGTCGACGATTTCCCGAATTTCAACCGACTCGCCGATAATGCCGTACTTTGCCTGAAATTGATCCCGGTCCATCACTTCAATACTTTTCAACGACTATTGAATCCATCTTATACTTTGATTTTATCTCTTTTCCCTGGTGCGCGGCCTCTTCGGCGCTGCGAAAGTTTCCCACCCAGACGAGATGGAGGCTGCGACCCGCTCTGACCTTGTCCGTGATCTCGGAGCTGTAGCCCCGTTCCTCAAAAAACACCTTTTGTTTTTCCGCGTTCGCCATTGTGGAAAATGCGCCCACCTGAAGCGTATACGGTTTCGGCGACTCCGGCGCGCGCGATTCAGGCGCCGTCGTCGAGAGGGTTTCGCTGATTGCCCTCTCTTTCTGGGGGAGATTGATCGCCGCCTCCTCGCGCGCAGGAAGAAGGGCCGGCGGCTTGCCAGTTATGGAAGAAGAGGCGGGGTAATCACGCCGTAACTGGGCCATTTTCTTTTCAGCCGTGCGGTAGAGGCCGAGAGCCGAGTAATACTGATAGATGCGGTACAGGGCGTTGTCCGCGTACTCGCTCCTGGGGAAATTATCAACAATGCCCTGGTAAAACTTTACGGCTTCCGTGCCATCGGAGGCGAGGCGTCCCTGTAAAAAGAGCAATCCCGCGGTGTTCGGGTACCTGGTGACGAGGTCGGGGAGCGCCCTGCGGACCTCATCCGTCTGCCCACGGTCGAGCAGGGAGATATACGTTTTCACTTCATCCGTTCGCAACTGACCGCAGAGCGCTACGATCGAAACGGCGAACAGCGCAACTAGAATTGAGACGGCTCTCGCCCGGGAGCATTCGATCGTCGTCACGCAGCAATGTCCGCGGAGATGGCAATTGGCAATACCTGCGCCGGGTTCACGACTTCGCCAAAAAGCGTCGCAGCATTCGATCGCGTGATCGAAACCACGACGTACTCACCACGGGAGAAGCCGCCACCCTGGAAGATGACGGTCTTGTTTCCATCTGTCCGGCCCTGCCACTCGGATGAAGATTTCTTGCTCGGCCCCTCGACCAACACCGCGAACCGTTGCCCGAGAAGACGCCGGTTCTTCTCTTCAGAGATCTCAGATTGACGACGGATCAATTCATCGATCCTGCGCGTCTTGACCTCGCCGGGAATATCGTCAGACATCCGGAACGCCGGCGTGAGCTCCCTGGGGGAATACTTGAAGATGAATGCCCCGTCGTACTGAACCCTCTCCATGAGCGCAAGGGTGAGCCGGTGATCCTCCTCAGTTTCGGTAGGAAATCCCGAAATGAAATCTGTGGACAGACAGACATCCGGAATGGTCTCGCGGATAGACTCAAGAAGCCGTAGATAGTGGGACTCGTCGTACGTTCGATTCATTAATTGCAAGATCCGGTCGGACCCGGACTGGACCGGCAGATGGATATAATTGCAAATATTTACACGGCCGGCGATCGTCCGGATGAGTTTCGCCGACATGTCACACGGGTGCGATGTGGTGAACCGGACGCGGATCGATAGATCGACGCCGGCAACCGCTTCCAGCAGGTCGGCGAAATCGAACGGGCCGTCGCGATAGGAATTGACGTTCTGTCCAAGAAGCGTGACCTCCTTGAATCCCCGCGCACAGAGAGCCTCGACTTCCTTCACCACCCCGGAAAGAGAGCGACTCCGCTCCCTGCCCCTGGTCAGGGGCACGACGCAGAAAGAGCAGAATTTGTCGCATCCTCGCATGACGGAGATCCAGGCGCTGACGCCGTCGGTCCGGAGCGGCGTGATGTCGTCGTACGTTTCGACGCGGGAGAGCCGGACTGCTATTCCCTTATCTCCATTCCATGCATCCCGGAGAAGGGCGGGGGTCTTTCTGTACTCATCAGGGCCGATAATCAAATCGACGGCCTTCCCGACGCCCCGAGCCCTCTCGCCGAGGAGACTTGCACGCAGCCGTTCGGCCATGCAGCCGAGCAGCCCGACAACGATACCCGGTTTTTGCAATTTTAGCCGCTTGTACTCTCCCAGCCGGCCGTACACACGCTGTTCGGCGTTCTCCCGGACGCTGCATGTGTTGATCAACAGGACGTCGGCATCCTCCATAGAGTCTGTCATTTCATGCCCATCCTCCTGAAGGAGGGACTGCACAACCTCCGTGTCGGCCACGTTCATCTGGCACCCGTAGGTCTCGATGTAGATGCGTTTCTTCAATTGTGCCTAAGATACCCAATAACTGACAGAAAGTCAAAGGGGAAGCGATCTGTTAAAGCATTTTAATACTATCAGGCGGCATTTCAGCGACTTGCGCGTCGCGCGGCTTTGACAAGAAGGCAGAGATTCTACGAGTGGCCCCGGCTCCGAAGCCAACCTGCTTGATTCTTGGGCAAAAAAAGGCGACTATTATTCTCCCGATCATCAAACACCCAGGATAACCGAATGGTACCCGCCCTGCTTCTAAAAAGCATCCGGGAACAGGCAAAAAAAAGGAAAAAATCGGTGGTTCTTCCCGATGCACTCGATGAGCGCACCATACGCGCAGTCCGGATACTGCTCGATGAATCCCTGGCGATCCCTATTCTGATCGGCGATGAACTTCAGATTCGGTCAATAGCAAAGCAGTCATCCACCGACCTGGGTAACACGCGGATCATCGATCCTGCGAAATCGGAAAAGCTAAGCGACTTTACCCACGTCTATTTCAACCTCAGGAAGGATAAGGGAACCGACCTTGAGGGTGCCCGCAAGACGATGCTTAATCCGCTCTTTTTCGGGGCCATGATGGTCCGGGAGGGAATGGCGAATGGGAGCGTGGCCGGCTCGCTGTCCACGACGGGTGACGTTCTCCGGGCTGCAATTCAGGTCATCGGGCTCATCGAGGGAGTGAGCGTCGTCTCAAGCTTTTTTCTCATTGTCTTTGAACACAAAGTTTTCTCGTTTGCCGACTGCGCCGTCGTACCAGACCCCTCCGAGGATCAGCTCGCCGACATTGCCATTGCGACGGCAGAGAGCCATCGAAAGTTGACGGGCGAGGAACCGCGGGTGGCGATGCTGTCGTTCTCGACGAAAGGAAGTTCGTCTCACCCCTTTGTTCAGAAAGTCCAAAATGCCGTCGCTTTAGCCCGCAGGAAGATGCCCGCGCTTATAATAGACGGGGAATTGCAGCTGGATGCAGCCGTGGTTCCCGCCGTCGCTCGCTCGAAAGCCCCCGGAAGTCCGGTCGAAGGGAATGCGAATGTGCTCATCTTTC
>Ga0099793_10000198_pt1 | contig 14693 bp, 13 predicted proteins | sample Rivendell_Oct201_9_FD_77319 | JGI IMG/M metagenome (GOLD analysis project Ga0099793, IMG submission 77319) | Vadose zone soil and rhizosphere microbial communities from the Eel River Critical Zone Observatory, Northern California to study diel... | ecosystem: Environmental > Terrestrial > Soil...
GACGTCTTCCAGACCGGCAGCGGGACGTCGACGAACATGAACGCGAACGAGGTGATCGCGAACCGCGCGAACGAGATCCTCGGCCACCCGCTCGGCGAAAAAGGGCCCATCCATCCAAACGACCATGTGAACATGGGCCAATCTTCGAACGACGTGATTCCGACTGCGATCCACGTCGCCGCCCTGCTGGAGATCGACCAGAACCTGCTGCCCGCCCTCCGCGAGCTCGAGGACAGCCTCGCGAAGAAGGCGAAGGAGTTCGATCCGATCGTGAAATCAGGACGCACCCATCTGATGGACGCGACCCCGATCCGCCTCGGTCAGGAGTTCTCCGGCTATCAGTCCCAGATCGACCATGGGATCCGACGCGTCTCGTCCTGTCGGGCGGCGCTTGCGGAACTCGCGATCGGAGGGACTGCCGTCGGAACCGGGATCAACGCCCATCCGGAGTTCCCGGGGCGGGTCGTTGAGAAGATCAGTGCGGCCACGAACACGAAGTTCCGGGTCGCCGAGAACCACTTCGAGGCCCAGGCATCGCAGGACGCCCTCGTCGAGGCGAGCGGAGCGATTCGGACGGTCGCGGTGTCGACGATCAAGATCGCGAACGACCTCCGGTGGCTCGGCTCCGGCCCGCACACCGGCCTTCGTGAGCTCAATCTTCCTCCGGTCCAACCCGGTTCGTCCATCATGCCGGGGAAAGTGAATCCCGTCATCCCGGAGGCGGTCATGCAAGTCGGCGTCACCGTGATCGGCAACGACATGGCGATCGCGGTGGCGAACTCCCATTCCAACCTCGATCTGTGCACGATGATGACCGTGATGTCCCAGCGTCTCTCGCAGAACATCGAGCTGCTTGCGAACGTGTCCCGCGTCTTCGCGCACCGCTGCATCGAGGGGATCAGCGCGAACATCGACGTCCTTCAACGGTACGCGGAGTCGAGCCCCGCCATCGCGACGACCTTGAATCTCCTCATCGGCTACGAGAAGGCCGCGGAAATCGCGAAGGAGTCGGGTCGGACGGGGAAGACGGTGAAACAACTCGTGATCGAGAAGGGCCTGCTGAGCCCGGAGGAAGCGGAAAAGGTCTTGGACCCCAGACACCTCACGACCCCGAGCAAGGATCTGCTCGGGGGCGGTGGCGGTTGACCGATCGGCGGGTGAAGAATCCCTCGGAAATCGTGGTGATTTTCAAGACTCATCTTCGGGAAGGCGCGGACCAAGAAGAGTACGCGAAGACCTCCCGGCGGATGCACGAACTCGTCGAAACGATCCCCGGATTCATCTCGATCAAAGGGTACACGGGGCGGGACGGCGACGAGATCGACCTCATCCGCTTCAAGAACGAGAAGGCCCTCGAGGCTTGGCGGACCCAATCGGAGCATCGTGCGACCCAACAGCGGGGACGGAAGGAGTTCTACGACCACTATTGGGTCCAGGCCTGTCGGGTGTTCCGCGAATACGAATTCTGGTGGGAACCAAACTCGGACTAACGGGGAACGGCAGGACCGTCAACCACCGGCGAGCTTTTCCGTGTCGATCTGGGCCCGCTGGAGTCGTCCGGAATAGTCTACGTATATCGTTTTCCAGTAGGTAAATTCATCAAGGGCCGTCGTCCCGGCCTCCCGGGTGTCGGTGGGTCCGGTCTCCTTGACCCCGCCGAACGGCAATTGGACCTCCGCCCCGATGGTCGGGGCGTTCACGTAGGTGATGCCCGCCTCCAGCTCGTGCATGCCGCGGAACGCCCATCGCAAGTCGTTTGTGTAGATCGATGAGCTGAGCCCGTACCGAACGGAATTCGCGATCGCGACCGCGTCGTCGAAGTCCTTCGCTTTGAGGACGCTGAGCACGGGCCCGAAGATCTCCTCGAGGGCGAGGCGCTTCCGGCGGTCGACGGCGAAGACGGTCGGCGCGATGAAGAACCCTTTGTCATAGGCGCCTCCGGTGAGCTTCTTCCCGCCCGTGACGAGCGTGTCCCCTTCCTTACGGCCAATCTCGATGTACTCGAGGACCTTCTTCTCCTGGTCCACCGACGCCACCGGACCCATCTCCGTCTTCTCGTCGATCGGATTCCCTACGCGAAGCTTTTCGGCCCGCTTCGCGAGGTCGTCCAAGACTTGATCGTAGATCTTCTGATGGACGATCAGACGCGACGCGGCGGTGCAACGTTGTCCCGCCGTTCCGAAGGCACCGAACATGACGCCATCCATGAGGAGGTCGAGGTTGGCGTCGTCCATCGCGATGATCGGGTTCTTGCCCCCCAACTCCAAGCCGACCTTGATCATCTTCTTCGCTGCGCTCTCGTACACGTGCCGACCGGTGTCGACGCCGCCGGTGAAGGAGATGACCCGGATGTCCGGATGGGCCACGAGGGCGTCCCCGACGACGGAGCCGCTCCCGGTTAACATGTTAACCACGCCCGGCGGAAATCCCGCCTCGTCGAGCACCTCGACAAACTTCGCGGCGCAGAGCGGCGTGAGGCTCGACGGCTTCAGGACGAAAGGGCATCCCGCGATCAACGCGGCCCCGCTCTTCCAGCCCGGGATGGCCATCGGGAAGTTCCAGGGAGTGATCAGGCCGACCGGACCGACGGGCATCCGGACCGTCAGGCACATCTTGTTCGGCAGCTCAGACGGGACGGTCTCGCCGAACATCCGGCGGCCCTCGCCTGCGGCGTACTCGTAGAAGTCGATTACTTCCTGGACATCGCCACGCCCTTCCGCGATCACCTTCCCCATTTCTGTCGTGACGACTCGTCCAAGCTCCTCCTTCGTCCGCCGAAAGATCCGTGCCGCTTCCAGGAGGAGTTCACCACGGCGAGGCGCCGGGGTCTTCCGCCATCTCTCGAATGCGCCCTTCGCCGCACGGACGGCCTCGCCCAACTCTTCTTTCGTCGCGAGCGGAAAAGTGGCCAGGACTTCGCCAGTCGCCGGGTTGATCGTCTCGAACCGCTTGCCTTCGGATTTCTTCCACTTCCCGCCGATGAAAAGGCCGTATTCCTGAACCATCGATGTTCCTCTCCCGGGCAAACAACGTCCAACCGCTAAGAGCTTAGTGGCCCCTTCGTCAGCAGCGAACGACCTGACTGAGGTTCCGCCTCACGTAAAGACGTGACCACAATACGGACACTCGAGGATGTGGCCGTAGGTAGGGATCCGTCCGCCACACTCGGGGCATGTACGAGAGGGACGCGACGCAGACCAGGATGCGACGAGCACGATGAACCCCACGACGCCACCCGAAAGAATCAACCCACCGGCATTTGGAAGGAATCGCGGCGGGTTTCCGTTCCAGTCATAGGCGATCAGCACGGAAAGGAGGACAATCGCTGATGCAAAGATCACCCCGAATCGTCGGGTTCCCTTTGGTCCGAATCGCGGACGCGCAGGACGGGGCGGCCAACCGCGAATGAGTCGAAAGGTTGAGACCGCGAGGAGGACGGAGACCCCAAGTACAATCTCCACGGGAGCCCGAAACAGGAACAGAAGGCCTACGATGAAAAGATACCCTGCCAACGCAGACAAAGCGAAGATCCGCTTCGAGTGTCGCAGGTCCATGCACGGATGCAACGAGGCGTAGACTGCATCAAGGTTCCGCAATGCGTCGACGACAACACGTCTCCGGCGCCGAAGCAATTCTGACTTGAAATCCAGTCAGTGTGACTTGGAGCTTGCCGAAGGAGAGGTGCGAGCCCTACGAAATCCGTCTTCAACCGGTTCTTCTGAGCCGCGTCCGATCGCCGAGGCGGCTGCGAGAAGACTGTCTGCGACCACGTCCGGAGACCATGGTCGGACTTCCGCGGCGAAACGCCTTCTCCATGACTTCGGCCCGACCCACGCGACGCGGCATCCGAAGGCCCGACCCGTCTGCACATCAAGGGGCTTGTCGCCCACCATCCACGCGGTCTGGGGACGGACTCCAAGGTCCCGCGCGGCCGCGAGCAGCATCCCGGGCCGCGGCTTCCGGCATGCGCAATCCGACAGCAGGCGATGGGGACAATAGTAGACCTCCGAAATGCGGACGCCTTCTCCCCGCAAAGAGGCGAGCATGCCTTCATGGATCCGATCCAACTGTCGCTCAGGAACCAGATTCCATCCCGACGCGTCCTGGTTAGTCACGATCACGAGACGCCAACCTCGTTTCTCGAGGAGTCGCATTCCGGCGATGGCGCCCGGGAGGAACTCGAAATGTTCGGGCGTGCGGACGTATCCAGGTCGGCCGCGATTAATCACGCCGTCACGGTCGAGGAATACGGTCGGCTGCTCGACGCGCTTCACATCTTCGGACAGGCCGTGACGCTTCACCCGAAGAGCGCGTCGTGACTCGGGGGACTGCAGGAAGAAATCCACGAGGCCCCATTTTGCGAATGGGTTTCGGGTCAGCGTGAGGCCCTTATCGACCGTGAACCAAGCTGCGTCCTCGATCTCGTCCGGCTTGAGTCGAAACCGGTCCGACTTGAGATGGCCTTTGTACACGAAGCCCAACGTGTAGGCCGGCTTTCCGGGAAATCCGGAGACGTACACATTGAGGAGGCCGTCGAGCACGACCTCGGCCCCGATTTCCTCCTTCGCCTCCCGCTCCGCTCCTGCCTCGGGCCCTTCTCCGTAGTCCATGAAACCGCCCGGGATGTTCCAGTATCCTTTCGAATATCCCCGCACCGCCTTCACCATCAACACGCGCGATCCCTTCGAGAGGATGACTTCGGAGACGCAACGGATCATCGTCGTGTAGATGGCCCGCTTGACGAGTGGGTCGACGTCGGTCCGCTCGAACACGGAATCGCGTCCCATCCACTCTTCCGGGTGATGGTCGAGCCGCGGGGTGCGCTTCACCACCCGGTCCTCGCCGAAATCCATGATGCCGTTCGGATCCGTACGGAATGGGAGGCTCTCTTCGACCCTCGGAAACCGGTACTTGCCGCGTTCCCGGACGAGAAAGACCTGGCCGTCCGTCTCGACGAACACGTGGCCGCGGCTCCGCTTCTTCGCCATTCATCCCAACCATGCCCGTGGGCCGTATTAAATGCTCACGGGAAGCTGGACAATCGCGACTGTCAGTCCCGAACTTTCGAGGCGATCGAGACGCCGTCACGAAGCGGCACGATCGTCGCGACCATGCGCGGGTCCTTCGCCAACCGCTCGTTGTAGGTTCGGATCGCCGCCGTCTCCGCCGACCGGATCTTGCGGGCCACGTCGCCATTCCAAAGGACGTTGTCCGTGACCAAGAGCCCGCCGATCCGGAGCCGCTCGATGCACGGCTCGAGGACCGTGGGATACCCAGCCTTATCGATGTCGTTGAAGATGAAGTCGAATGGGCCCTTCAGGTCGCGAAGGATTCGGTCCGCGGCCCCTACGAGGATCCGCACCTTTGGAGCGACCCCCGTCTTCTCGAAGTTCTTCTGGGCAAGGGCGGCGGTCTCAGGATCGTGCTCGACCGTGACGAGTTCTCCATTGTCGGCGAGCGCGCGAGCGAGCCACGTCCCCGAGTACCCGATCGCCGTCCCGAGCTCCAGGATTCGCTTCGCCCGAACCGACCGCGCGAGGATGTGGAGCAGGCTTCCCTCAGCCGCACCAACGATCGGCCATCCTTCCTTCATGCCTTGCTTCTCGACGGTCGCGAGAGCGGTATCGCCGCGGTTCGCAAGGCCATCGATGTAGTTGTCAATTTCGTCGTATACTATGCCAGGAGGCATTCGACCACCGTTGGGTCGAGCGCCGTTCCCGGGCATGAATCTTCTCGCGTCGTTGACAAACGCTTATCCGGCGGAAGGCCGCATCGCGTTGCGGGATGGGACCCATGTGCAAGCTTACGAAGACGGACAGCGCCGTCCTGTCATGGTATCTTGAGACGCAATATGTGAATGAAATTGCCGCCCGAGGGTACGCGGTCGCGCCGAACCTTGATGTGCCGAGGCCGTCTCGTAAACTCACTCGTTAGCAGGCGCGCCGGTCCGAGGCCGAGTGACCCCGTCGAGATCGTCCGCCCGACGTTCCATCTGGTCCGCTTTCACCCGCAGGTGCCGGGTGCGCTCTTCGAGATGATTTGCCTTCAAGCGCGCCTTCGCGGCCCGATGTCGGAGCTTGGCAGCCTTCGCGCGATCCCGGAGCTCGTGTTCCGGTCCCCGTCGGGCCGATCGCGGGAACACGGGCCGCGCCTCCACAGGCGGAGTCGCTGACGCCGGTATTGGATGCTCGGGCCCGGGCTCCATGGTCGTCTCGAACGCGCAAGCGGGCATAAGAGTTACGTCCACGACCTCACAACAGGAAAATACCGGCGCGTCCTTGGACCGATTCGTGAAAGTCTTCGTCGAGGCGCATGGTTGCACGCAAAACTACGGTGAAGCGCGCCTCATGCAGGAGGCCTTGAGCGGACAGGGACATGCGATCGTGCCCTCGGAAGCCGATGCCGACGCGCATGTCCTCGTGACATGTACCGTCGTCGAAACGACGGAGCGAGCGATGGTCCGTCGCATGACCGAGTTGGCGGCGTATGACAAACCCCTCATCGTCGCGGGGTGCATGGCGGCCGCCCAGAGGCAACGAGTCCTGGACGCGGTACCTCGGGCAAAGCTCCTATCGCCCCGGAAATGGCCACAGATCGTGGAACTCCTCGACGCCGGGACGGCGTGCGGCGACCGGTCCGCAGAAATCGAATCCCAGTCTTTCGGATGGCACGATGCGATCATCCCGATTGCACAAGGTTGCGCCGGTCGCTGCACGTATTGCATTACGCGGGTCGCTCGCGGACGAGTCGCTTCGTACCCGAGCGACACCATCGTCGAGCAGGTCCGTCGGAATGTGGATCGCGGGATGAGGGAAATCAAACTCACCGGTCAAGACACGGCGGCGTACGGCCTCGACCGAGGAACGAACCTTGCGGCGTTGTTGCGGGACGTCGATCGGCTTCCGGGAGAATTTCGCGTGCGCGTAGGGATGGCGGACCCCTTGACCGTCTGCCCGATCGTGGACGAGCTGGTCGAGGCCTACCGCTCGGAGAAGATCTTCAAGTTCCTGCACCTGCCGGTCCAAAGCGGAGACGATGGCATCCTCGAGGCCATGCGGCGGGAATACACCGTGGCGGAGTTCGAGGACATTGTCCACGCGTTTCGTCGCCCTTACCCACGGCTCACGCTCTCGACCGACGTGATCGTCGGCTTCCCCGGAGAGGATGAGGATCAGTTCGGAAGGACGATGGAACTCGTCGAGCGGATTCGCCCCGACATCGTGAATGTGACCCGCTTCTCGCCGCGCGCCGGCACACCCGCGGCCAGCATGCCGAACCCCATCGTCGGATGGCGCGTGAAGGAACGGTCGCGCCGGCTGACGCGAGTGCGGTTCGCTATCGCGCAGTCCATTCACGAGGAATTCGTCGGCGAAGAGGTCGAGGTCCTTCTCACGGAGCCAGGCAAGGGGACGACGGTCCTGGCTCGCACACCCGAATACAGGCAGGTCGTCCTGCCGGGACCTTTGTCCCTCGGAGCTTTCGCCCGCGTGCGAATCGAGGCGGCCCATGCTACCGATCTCCGAGGCACGCTCGTCGGAGTCCCGACCGATTCTTCCCCATGATCGTCGACGGCGCGATGGAACCCTGAGTGGGCTCCATCATCTCGGCCGACTGGCCTTCTTTTCATCCGACGTTTTCCTCCGACACAATGGGCTTTATACATCAGGAGAAATCCGTGCCCTGCAGCCCCGTGGTGTAGTGGTCAAGCATTCGGGTCTTTGGAACCCGCGACGGCAGTTCGAATCTGCCCGGGGCTATCCGCATGAAGTCCGCCGCGCGCCTGAATCTCGGATTCGCCGACATCGACACAGCCCGAGCCATCGCCGCCGCGGTAGCCGTCGACGATGACCATTACATCCGGACGACGCGGCGAGGACGGACCCTCACCGCCGAAGCGAGTGCCGACGGACCCATGAGCCTTCTCCATACCCTGGACGACTACCTCGCCTGCATCAGTGTGGCGGAGCGGACGTCGAAGGAGGCACGCCCTCGCGGACGTACGCGGCGACGCCGCGCCTGAACGAGAGCATCTCCCGTCGGTTCATCGACGCCTGAGCGACGGCGCACAGCTCGTCGTCGGGAGCGACCACAAGCGACTCATCCCCAGGCCGGAGTTCCGGATCCGCCTCCCGAACGAACTTCGCGAAGACGTTCTTCCCTTCCCGAACGAAGGGGACGGCATCCGCTTCGACGACGATGCGAAGATGGGGAGACGGGAACTCCCGATGGAGGCGTCGTGCACCCGCTGCCTTCAGCGTGAACAGCCCGTCTTCGGCCCGCAGAGAGAGGACGTGGTCCCCGTCGACTCCGACATTGCGGACCTTTCCCGTGTTCTTCGAAACGACGTACGAGACCGTCCCTCGGAGCAACGCGTCCGCGGCGCCACGGCCGAATTGATAGTCCGCGGTCGCTCGGACCCGGGACGCTTTCCAGTCCATCGTCCGGTTCCCCGCCGCGCGAGCGCGAAGCTCGTCGAGGCTGGACTCGCCCTCCCAGAGGAGGCCAAACGGATAGCCTGCGCCCGCGGCCCATTCGCGGAAGAAGACGTCCGCGGCCTCCAAGGACTCGACATCGAGCGAATCTGGCACCACCGATTGGGCCATCGGCCACACATGGTCGAGCTCGACCGGCACGGGACCCCAGATGGACTTGACGACGGCGTGGACGTCCGAGCTCTCCATCACGCGGGCAAGGGTCGAGGCATACCCCTCGGTGAAGGGTCGCCGATTCTCCCGGAGGACGAGCAGCCCCTTCGCGGGCGGTGGCTGGTATCGCTCCATGAGCCGTCGGCGGAACCGATGCAAGATCGGGCGGTGCGCGGTCTCCGGGCCCACGTAATAGAGGGCGCCACGTCGGGCGATTGGTTCGAATTCCTCGAGGAACTCGTTGTGGTGGCGTAACTCTCGTAGGGCGACGAGAAGGGTCGGGTGGGCCCGCGCTCGACGCTCGACCAGCTCCCAGAGGTCCCCTTGTGCGATGGCACGGCGCACCTCACGGATGGCGCCGAAGCAAATGTGGAGGTTGTGCTCGGCGAGGAGAGTCTCATCCTTGGCAATCTCGTTCATCGGATGGTCCGTGCACACCGGACAGGGACAACCGCTCTCTCGGAGTTCGGCCGCATGTCGGGTGCCGTCGGCGAACAGCATCCGCCCGTCCCGTGCGTACTTCGCGTACGACGCGGAATCAAACAGATCGCATCCAAGGAGGGCGGCGAGGGGGAATACGAGCGGGTGGCCCGCCCCGAAGAGATGGACCGGCTTCGACGGGTCCAGACCCTTCTTTGACGCGATGATGACCCGGACGAGATCTGGGAAGCGATAGGCCTCGAGGAGCGGGACGACGCCTCCGATCGCGCACACGGAAACCCCGAGGGCGGAGACCTCTCGCGCGCACCGCTCACGGAGGTCCGGATGAAGTCCTCCCTGGACCGCCCCGACGAGGGCCATTTCCTCACGGAGGGAATCGGCCTCCTTCGCGCGCCGGATCGTCTCATCAACGTCGGAGGCAGCGCGTGCCCGGTCATGCGATGGTTCGGAAAACACGTCGAGCATCGTCCCGAAGTCCGCGCCGATCCGCTTCTCGAATTCGATCACCTCGGCGTTCGTCACGTCCACATCGCCGTACACGTGGGACTGGAACGCGCCGGAATCCGTCATCACGGCGCCCGAGAATCCTAGGAACTCATGGACGCCTTGCCGGAGGACGGAATCTCGGTGTGGCCCTCTCCTCAGGATGTACGCGTTCGTGATGAGGATCTCCGCATGGAATCGGCTCGCGAGGTCGGTCGGGGCGATGACCGGTCGATTCGGGTTCACGACCGGGAGGAGCGCTGGGGTCGTCACCCGCCCGTGACGGGTCTCCAACAGGCCGATGCGACCGAGTCCGTCTCGTTCGCGGACCTCGAACACCCGCGGCCCATCGGACCCTTCCGGTTAAGGCTTTCCCGCGGCTTCGCCCACCTCTCCCGAAGGGATATGCCCGGAGCCCTTGTGTCCGGGCTTCGCATGATCCGTGAGACGTTCGTCCACGTCGCGGGCGTCGGGTACCGGACCGAGGAGCGGCTCTGGCGTTGCGGTATCCGGACGTGGGATGATTTTCCCCGGGCGTCCCTCCCTCCTCGAATCGGCCATCGCCTCGCGCGGCGCATCGAGGACGAAATCGAACGGTCCGCGGAGGCCTTGCGCTCCGGCCGCCATCGGTACTTCGCACGCAAGCTTCCTTTGCGGGACCAATGGCGAGCGTTCGATGCATTTCGTCGGCACGTCGTGTATCTCGACATCGAGACGACAGGGTTCTCGATTGGACGACACGCTGTCACCGTGGTCGGCACCTACGACGGGAGGAGAAAACGCTCCTTCGTCCAAGGCGACAACCTCGAGGACCTCCCTGGCGCCCTTCGACATGCCCAGATGCTCGTCACGTTCAACGGTTCGCGCTTCGATGTCCCCTTCCTCCGGAAAGCGTTCCCGCGGATGGCCCTGGGGATGATCCATGTGGATGTGCTCCATCCTCTTCGGCGCCTCGGGTTTGTCGGAGGTCTGAAGGCCATCGAGGCGGAGATGGGGATCGCCCGCAGCGACGAGACCTCCGGGCTCCGCGGGTCGGATGCGATTCGATTGTGGCGCGCATACGAAGCGGGCGACGACGACGCCTTGGATCTTCTGCTCGCCTACAACATGGAGGACGCGGTGAACCTGGAGCCGCTCGCGGAGTTCGCCTACCGGGCGCTCCGATCCCTGTGCCTGGACCGCGGGTTCGTCACCGCGGACCGATACCGTCCGGATGCCCGCTGAGGAACTCAACGGGCCCGGCCGCGGTACCGGTCGGGCGGATACTTCGCCTCGTCCTTCTTGAGTTTCGCAAGCATCGCCTCCGAGAGGTCCATCTCGAGGGCGTTGGCAAGGCTCAAACCATAGATCAGGACATCCGCAAGCTCATCCGCGACGGCCGAACGATCCTCGGAGGACAGCTCCGCCGAACTCCCGGATCCTTGCCACAAGAAGAGCTCCAAAAGTTCCGATGCCTCGATCGAAATCGCCATGGCGAGGTCCTTCGGCGCGTGGAACTGCTCCCAATCTCTCGCGTGGACGAATCGACGCACCCGCTCGCGAAGCTCTCCGACGGACGTGGTCGCATCGACCATACGCCGCGAATCGGCGGTTGGTACAAAGCCTTACGCGGGCACCAGGCTGCCACGGAGGTTCAGGGTCTGCTCCATGACTTGGCCTTGCGGGGCCGCCAACACGCCCGGCGGGCCGATCTCGACCCGGGCCCGAAGGTTCCCGTCCTCCAGGGTGATCCGCACGGACATCAAACGGGATCGGAACAGCTGGAGACCTTTTCCGTTACGGGAAGGTAATTCTCGCTCGCAATATACGAGCCCGAGTCCCTCGAGCTCCTTGATCCGACGGTAGCAGGCCGCGATCGGAATGCCGAACCGGCGGCTGAGTTCCAGCGCGGAGACGGGCCCTTCGAACGTCCCCATGAGGATCCGAGCGGCGTACTCATCCATCACGGTCTGGCTCAATTGCAACGGCTCCATGGCCATCAGTTCCCCCGGAGTGCGAGGATGCGCGAGACGAGGCCCGTGATCTCGTCCGCCTCGAAGGGCTTATTCACGTATCCGATGGCCCCGCGGCGAACGCTCTCGATCTCTGTGAAGCTGTCACCGAAGGCCGTCATGAGGATTGCCCGCAGGCCGGGTTTCATGCGGCGAGCGGATTCGATCAATTCGACGCCGTTGGGTCCTGGCATCCGGTAGTCCGTGAGCAGGAGGTCCACGTCGTTGTGCGCGAGCTTCTCCATGGCCTCGGGGGCGCTGCCCGCCGTCACGACGGAATAACCGACCACCTGGAACAGCTCGGCGAGGTTTTCGCGCACCCCGTCGTCGTCATCGACGATCAGGAGGCACCCGCCGTCGATCGTCGTCTTTTCTGGCGCCAGGATCATCATCGTCCTTCACTTATGCAACCGATGGAGGCGGGACGATATATATCGCCCAGTTGAGCCCGGTTGACAAGCGCGCCCCGATCGCCGTCGGATCGGCCTTCACGATCTTGATATCAGCAACGAAGGAGCCTTGCGATCCGAGAGCGCGAGCACGACATGCCAGGCTCGACGACCCGCCTCCGTGACGGCGTAGCGTCCGGCGTCGACTTTCGTCAACAGTCCGTCCGATTGGAGTTTCTGGAGATGGAACGAAAGCTTCGAGGATGAGTCGACGAAGTTCCTCTTCAGAATCCCGGAGTACGCGACGGGCCCGGAGGCGAAGACATGCCCGACGACGGCTCGGCGGATCGGGTTCGCGAGCGACTCGAGCATCCCTTGGAGGTCCTCCGTGGAGGCTCCCGGCTCCAAGTCGAGACCGGAATCGGCGGCGAGCGTCGCATCCGGCGACCGAAGGACCAACGTTCCGCCTTTCGCGGCGCACTTTCCGCTCATGTGGCGGATCCAGGCCCGGAGGTCTTCCCGACCGTGCACGGCCTCGATCAAGGAGAGATCGTCGGCATAGACCACAGGACGCTCGACGTCCTTCAGGTAGTCTTCAATCGCGGCGTTTAGGTGGTAAAGCTGCCCGGGTGCGAAGACGTAGGGCGGTCGGCCCTCGTGCGCGATGCGGAGGATTAGGTTGGTGCCCGATGGCGGTTTCGCGGCCGGCCCGAGCACCGCGAGAAGGGCAGTTCGTTTTACGGCCTCGGACAGGATGTCGGAAACAATCGTCTCGCTTCCCACCGCCCCGAGCAGCGCGCGCGCGGCCCGCTCCTCTTGGACCATGAGGAGGGTCCGCCGCAGCGCTTCGAGTTCGTACGGCTTCTCGACGAAGTCGATCGCTCCACCCTTCAGCGCCTCGACGGCCGCGTCGATGGTCCCTTCGCCGGTGATCATGACGACGGCGGTCTCGGGCCGCACGACCCGGAGACGATGAAGGACCTCCAGTCCGGTGGCCTTCGGCATCCGAAGGTCCAGGAGGGCGACGTCAAAGGATTCGCGCTCGACCGTGCGAAGTGCTTCGCGTCCGTCCGCGGCGGTGACAATCGCGTGTCCATCCTCCCGCAGGAGGGCCGCCAGCTCTTCCCGCAGGGTCGTGTCGTCGTCCGCGACGAGGATCCTCATTCGGCCTCCTTTCGAGGGAGCAGGACCGTGACCGTCGTTCCACGCCCGGGTTCGGAAGTGACCTCGAGCGTTCCGCCGTGTCCGGTCACCACATGTTTCGCCAGGAGCAGACCCAGGCCGATTCCCTCCCCCTGCGTCTTCGAGGTGGAGAAGGGCTCGAACAGGTGAGCCACGACCTCAGGGGCCATTCCGTTTCCGGTGTCCGCGACCAGGATCGCGTACGTTCGTGGACGCTCTTCGATCCGGACGCGAACGGATCCCTTCGCGGTCGAGCGCATCGCATTGTCGAGGAGGTTCAGCAAAACCTCCTGGATCTGCAGGGGATCCACCATCGACGGTGCGGCTCCCTCCCCTACATCGACGTCGAGAGTCACGCCTTTCTTCCGTTTCCGCGGCATCTGTTCGACGGCGGATCGGACGACGAATCGGAGGTCCGTCTCGATCGCCTGGATCTGCCGATTCCGGGAAAGGCTCAGCAACCCGCGGATGATCCCGGCGGCGCGCCGCCGCTCCGCGTCGATCTTCTTGAGCTTCTCGAGGGCGACCGGATCCTCCACCCGTTTGGTCGCGGCGGACGTCAGGAGGGAGATGCTCGTGAGGGGCGTATTCAGCTCATGGGCAATGAAACCCGCCAGTTGTCCCATCGTGGCGAGTCGTTCCGCATCCAGCAGACGTTCCTGGGCGCGCTTCCGGTCGATGGCCATCGCGACCTGCTCCGACACGAAGTTGAGGACGCCCTTGTCCTCGTCGTCGAACCGCACTCCTTCCGCGTAACTCTGGACCACGATCACGCCGATCGTCTTGCCCTGGCTCACGAGGGGGGCTCCGACCCAGTCGACGGAGGCGGGTCCCACGGAGACGACCTCTCCATTCCGGACGAGGCCCTCGAAGACCTCCGGGGAAGCCAGGAGCGGACGGCCCGTCCGAAGGACGTACTCGGTCAGGCCGTGGCCCAGCGGTTGCCGCGACGGAGCGCCTTCCTCTTCGTCGACGAAATATGGAAATTCCAAGGCGTCGGTTTGGTCGTCGTACAAGGCGATATAGAAGTTCGTGGCAGGCATGAGACCGGCGACGACCTCGTGAATCTGACTGTACAACTCGGGTAGGTCCTTCGCCGAGTTCGCGGCCTCCGAGATCCGGTATACGGCGGACTGGATCGCCTCCGTCTTGCGGCGCTGGGACACATCCATCGCAGAGCCGATCACGCGGACCGGGTGTCCGGCCGCGTCATGGAGGACGTAGCCTCGGTCCACGAGGGTTGCATACGTCCCATCCCGACGACGGAATCGGTACTCGGAGGTCCACACGGATCCGCCGCTGCGGACGAGCTGGTCGATGCTCGTGACGACGCGTTCCTGGTCCTCCGGGTGCAGGTGTTCCGTCCACCACGCACCGGTCGGTTCAATCTCCTCCGGAGGAAATCCGAACACCTTGGAGACGTTCTCGTTCACCCACAGCCCGTCCGTCTGGAGGTCCCAGTCCCACACGACGTCGTTCGTCGCCCGGCCCAGGAGGCGGAACCGTTCCTCGCTCCGTCGGAGGGTCTCCTCGGTCCGCATCCGCTCGGACACGTCGAAGGC
>Ga0099793_10000199_pt1 | contig 14679 bp, 15 predicted proteins | sample Rivendell_Oct201_9_FD_77319 | JGI IMG/M metagenome (GOLD analysis project Ga0099793, IMG submission 77319) | Vadose zone soil and rhizosphere microbial communities from the Eel River Critical Zone Observatory, Northern California to study diel... | ecosystem: Environmental > Terrestrial > Soil...
CGACGTTACGATCCTCGGTGAGATCGACTGGACGAAGAATTACATGGTTGGTCCCGCGAATCCCGGCGGAAACTTGTCGGCGGCGTTCGCGGAGATCGATTTCAGGGCTATCCAGGGTGTTTGGCTCATCGGGAAGTTCGACATGGTCGACCCGGTCGAGGGCGTAGCAGACGATGATGCATCCCCCTTTACGAACACGGTCAAACGGCTCACGCTCGGTTTCGAGATTTTCCCCTTCTCGTTCGTGGACGTGCGGCCGCAGTACCGGATCGTAATGGAAACGCCGAGCATCAGCAACGACGTCGCTCTCGTCCAGATGCATGCGTGGTTCTAGTATCGATGGACATGTATCGGAGAGCGATAACGGCGGCCTTGCTTGCTTCCTCGCTGATCGTGATTAACTGCAACAAGAATCAGCCCGAGGTCACCGGACCCGCCTACTTATACGCTACCCCCGGTTCGCTGACTGTCGTCGCGGGAAGAGAAACCTCGGCGACGGTGGCGGGCGGACAACCGCCATACTACATCGTGCGGCATGCGAAATCACCCTACGCCCATGACTCCCTCCAGGGAAATACGCTCACCGTTTACGGGGACGTTCCGGGCGGAACTAGCGCGGTCCTCGGAGATGCATCGACCCCGCAAAAAACGCTCGACGTTCCGATCACAATTGTGAAGCCCATGCCCGAACTCAATCGACCCGCGGCGTCCGGCTCTCCGGGTGGACTGATCCGGAGCGCCCTTCCGCTTCTTCTTGTTCTGTTCTTTGTCTGCGGTTCGGGAGCGCTGGGCCAGCACCGGTCGAAGAAACCCAAGAATGCACAGAAATCGCCGGCGAGTGCGGTCTCGTTTAAAAAGAATATTACTCCGATTCTGAAGACCTACTGCCTGCCCTGCCACACCGAAGACCAGATGAATCCCAGCGAGTTGTATCTCGACAGCTACGAGAGTCTGATGAAGGGCGGGAAGCACGGCAGGCCGCTGGTTCCGGGGAATCCCGATTCCAGCCTCATCCTGCTGAAGCTTGGCCCGAAGCCTCCCTTCGGCGATCCGATGCCTCTCAAGAGAAAAAGCCCTATTTCGGACGACACGCTCGCCATCATCAGGAAATGGATCAGCCAGGGGGCGAAGAATAATTAGCCGCGTTACGACTAACATGCGAATCGACCATGCCTGACACGACACGATCATCGTTCACAAACACGGAGAAGATGCAGATCGCGGATTGGCTCCGTGAAGTGGACAAGCTCATCCGGGCCGGGCGATACCTCGCCGCGGACGGGTTTCTCCAGAAGATTTTCAACGTCGATCCCGACAATGAGTTGGCCGTCTCGTATCAGGACCGGATTCAATTTCTGATCAAGCAGCTCTCCCAGCGGACGGGCCTGAGCAAGGACATTGAAGCGGAAATCCGAAAGTACGCGGAGCTTCTGAGACAAAGACGCCTGAACCAGACAAGCTCGCTCCTGGTGACGGCGCAGCGGCTCCTCGACCGGGGCGATGTGAACAAGGCCTACGCCGACGCATCGAAGGCGCTGGCCCTCGATCCCGCGAACAACTACGCAAAGGCGCTCGTGCACCGCCTGACCGAGCTGCAGAAACGGCAGGGCGGCACCGGTCAGGATCCGGATAACGTCTTCAATTTCCGTTCGTTCGTCTGGGATACCTGGAAGAAGGGCGAGCCGTCCGAGATCCAGCTCGGCACCTTGAAAAAGGTGCAGCGCGAACTCGGTATAGAGGACGACGCCGCAAAACAGATCGAACGGGAGGTCAAGAACCGGCTCTACCGCGAGGCCCTCAACGAGGTGTGGCAGACCGGAGGCATTTCCGCTTTTACCGTCGCCAAAGTCGAGGAGCTCCGGGCGGCGTTCGGCGTTGCCCGTGCCGACCATCTGGTGGTGGAGTCGACGTTACTGAGAGAAGTCCGGAAAAACCGTGTCCGCGGAACCGTGCTTGTCGTGGAGGACAACGAAAAGAGCCTGCTCGAGCTTGCCCAGATCCTGCGCTCGAACTCGTTCGCCGTTATCGCAGCCGCAAACGTCGAGGAGGGCCTGGCGACGCTCGAGACCGTATCCCCCGATATCGTTCTTTCGGAAATCAACTTCCAAACAGGGCCCGCGGGATTCGATTTATTTGAATTCATCCGCGCGACTCCGGCCACGCAGCAAACGCCGTTCCTGTTCATGTCCTCGGAGGTCGATCGGACGACCCGGATCATCGGAAAGCGCCTCGGCGTCGATGAATTCGTGCTGAAGCCGATCGATTACGAGCTGCTGATCGGGACGCTCACCGGACAGCTTCTGCCCCGGGCGGGCCGGACCGGTTAGCGATCAGGCTTTCTTCCGTTCGTACTTCGTCCGGCGGCGCTTGAACGTGTCGATATGGCGTTCGCCGCCGGCCTTCGGTATGACGCTGACTGTCCCGTCTGATTCCATGACCGCCTCCTTGACTTCGAGGATGCTCTCGATGCCGTGTTCCCTGATCACCCGTTCAAGTTCTTCTTCGGTGATCTCCTCCGATTCGAGATGGCTCCGGATGATCTTGCCGTTATGGATCAGAAGCGTCGGCATCCCCTCGATGAACGACTCGAACCGTCTCGAGCGGTAAAACACAAAGTTGAGGATGAAGCTCAGGGCGAGCAGCGTTCCGGCAGCGACGATCCCGCCGATCAGCGAGCTATCGTCCCCCACCATGGCGTTTTGCACGCTGTTGCTGATGAGCAGAATGAGAACGAGGTCGACGATCGAAAGCTGCGCGACGTGCTTCTTCCCGAGCAGGCGCAGCCCGAGGAGCACCACGACATAAATCGTCGCGGCCCGTAGCGCGATATCGAGAAAGTGCATGGACACAGGGAGCTAATTTACTCATTCCCCTCTTAGAATCAACCGGGACAATCAGCTGATTCCTGGGAATCCCGACATGTCCCAGACGGCGGGACCGGGCAGAACCCTCCGGGACTCGTAAATATGACCTCCGGGGCCGTAAAACTTACCGCCCGGAGGAAAGAGTTGCGTCATCCACCGCAACCCGGTTTGGGTTTTCGAACGCCGGAATCGGAACATTTGTTTTATAAATAGAGAGGGCGGATATCTGGTACAATTATTGAAGCTTATATCTTTTGCTGGATTCAGCCATTGTAAGGGGAAATCATGTATTTCAAGACCCGCGCGCTTCTGACAGAGGTCGATCTGGAATTCATCTCGCAATCTCTCGGCGGTACCGAGGCCGAGCGAAAGGCAATTCGAGAAATCGCCGGAGAGCCGGAGACGGTGACCGAACTCCTCCATGATCCGCGGCTTTTCCAGCGCACCACGACCGTGCCCCCGGTGTTTCTCACGCTTTCGCCGCACCTCTACTTTTACCTGTTCGTCTACCGCGCGCTCGAGCATAAGCACATCGCCGACGACGACCTAGTCGATTATGTTGCAGGAGTTTGCGTTGAATTCCGGTCCGCTGGATCGTTCTGGCAGCTCTCCTCCCCGGGAGACAAGTCCATCTACGCCGTGGATCTGATCAACCTGCTCGGCGAAGTCGACAAGCACCAGCAGTATTACCTGCGAAGGTTTATCGGAAACGTCTCGCTCTTTCTCACCGGTTTCTTCCCGGACTTCATCGTTCAGAGGAGCAGGAAGCAGGGGGCCCCGCCCATGAAGTATTATGAAGCGATCGGCCGCAGTCAGTATGAAACCGCGGCGGGCGCGTCTGCGGCTTACGACGCGGACGCCGCTCCGGTCCTCTCGACGCTGGCCGAGCGATTTGTCGAAATCCGTTCCGCGATCAATGTCTACACCGACGCCTACCTTAGCCTGAACAATCAGAAGCGCTCGATCGAAATCATCGAACGCCAGGCAGCCACGCTCGACGAAGAAAGCTTTCGGCAGTCGCTGGAGTTGTAAACCGCCGGACGGCGGTTCTTATTCCCCCCTCCCAGGGACCGGTCATCGCCCGTTCATGGGTAGCGCTCTTACGTCAGTTTCGCCCGGATAAACTCAAGATTCATCCGCGCAATGTTGAGGACCGGGATTTTTTTCGGGCATTCGGCCTCGCAGGCGTACGTATTCGAGCAGTTCCCGAATCCTTCGGCATCCATCCGGGCTATCATTTTTAAGGCGCGCTCCTTCCTCTCGGGCTGCCCCTGCGGGAGCGCCGCAAGGTGGGCAATCTTCGCCGCGACAAACAGCATCGCCGAAGAATTCTTGCACGCCGCAACGCATGCCCCGCACCCGATGCACGCCGCAGCGTCGAATGCCTTTTCGGCGGCAGATTTCGGAATCGGGATCGTATTCCCGTCCGGCACGCCGCCGGTGTCCACGGAGATATAGCCCCCCGCCTGGATGATTCGGTCGAACGCGGACCGGTCCACGACCAGATCTTTAATGACAGGGAACGATTTCGCTCTCCACGGCTCGATGACGATCGGCGAGCCGTCTTTGAACGAGCGCATGTAGAGCTGGCACGTCGACACGCCTCTCTGAGGCCCGTGGGCCCGGCCGTTGATATACATGCCGCAGCTTCCGCAAATCCCCTCGCGGCAGTCATGATCGAAGGCAATCGTATCTTCGCCCTTTCTTGCAAGGCCGGCGTTGACCGAATCCAGCATTTCCAGAAACGACATGTCGGGCGTAATAGCGGCGGCCTTGTACTGCAGGAACCTGCCCTGATCCCTGCGATCGCGCTGGCGCCACACTTTGAGCGTGAAGTTCATGAACGTACTCTCTTGTTGGCTTCTTATTTGTAGCTTCGCTGGGCCGGCTTGACGTACTCGAACGTGAGCGGTTCCTTCTGAAGCGCCGGCTCCGCCCCGCCTTTGAATTCCCACGCCGCCACGTAGGCGAAACGTTCGTCGTCGCGCTTGGCCTCCCCCTCTTCTGTCTGGTATTCTTCCCGGAAGTGGCCACCGCACGATTCTTCCCGGTGCAGCGCATCGCGGGCCATCAGCTCCGCCAGCTCGAAGAAGTCGGCGACGCGTCCCGCTTTTTCCAGCTCGGGGTTGAAGCCCTCTCCGTTGCCGGGTATGATCACATCCTTCCAGAACGCCTCGCGCATCCGGGGGATTTCTCCGAGGGCCTTCTTCAGGCCTGCGGCACTGCGCGACATGCCGCAGAGATCCCACATCAGGTTGCCGAGATCCCTGTGGAACTCGTCGACGGTGCGCTTCCCCCGGGCAGACATGAGCCTCATCGTCGTCTGCTCGACATTATCTTTCGCCTCGGTGACCGCCGGATGCGTCGGGTCCACCTTCTCGAACTTCGAGCCCGCCAAATAGTCGCCGATCGTGGCGGGAACGATGAAGTAGCCGTCGGCAAGACCCTGCATCAGGGCGCTCGCCCCGAGGCGGTTCGCTCCGTGGTCGGAAAAGTTCGCTTCTCCCAAAACATAGAGGCCCGGTATCGTGCTCATGAGATTATAATCCACCCACAATCCGCCCATTGTATAGTGGGCGGCGGGATAGATGCGCATCGGCGTTTCATAAGCGTTTTCGTTCGTGATCTCGCGGTACATGTCGAACAGGTTGCCGTACTTTTCTGAGACCCACTTCTTCCCGTTTCGTTGGATAACGTCGGCGAAGTCGAGATAGACCGCGTAGCCGGTCGGCCCGACCCCGTATCCCTTGTCGCACATTTCCTTGGCTCTCCTGGAGGCGACGTCGCGGGGAACGAGATTGCCGAACGACGGGTAGAGCCGCTCCAGGTAGTAGTCGCGCTCCTCCGGCTGGATGTCCCTCGGGTCGCGCTTGTCGCCCGATTTTTTCGGAACCCAGATGCGGCCGTCGTTTCGGAGGCTCTCGCTCATTAAAGTAAGCTTCGATTGGTGCTCGCTCATGCGGGGGATGCAGGTCGGGTGGATCTGCGTAAAGCACGGGTTCGCGAAGAAGGCTCCCCTCTTGTGGGCGCGCCAGATCGCCGTCGCATTCGAGAGTCTCGCGTTTGTGGAAAGATAAAAAACATTGGCGTAGCCGCCCGTCGCAAGAATCACGGCATCGCAGATGTACACCTCGATGGCCCCGTCGACAAGATCCCGCGCGATGATGCCTCTCGCCCGGCCGCCGATGACGACCACGTCGAGCATCTCGCGCCGCGGATAAAATTTCAATGTCCCGCGCCCGATCTGCCGGCACAGCGCGGAATAGGCCCCCAGAAGGAGCTGCTGGCCCGTCTGTCCACGGGCATAAAACGTCCGGCTGACCTGAGCACCGCCGAAGGACCGGTTGTCCAGCAGTCCGCCGTATTCGCGTGCGAACGGGACGCCCTGGGCCACGCACTGGTCGATGATACTGTTGCTCACCTGCGCTAAGCGGTACACGTTCGCTTCGCGGGAGCGGAAGTCGCCTCCTTTCACCGTATCGTAAAACAGCCGCCAGATGCTGTCGCCGTCGTTTTTATAATTTTTGGGCGCGTTGATCCCGCCCTGCGCCGCGATGCTGTGCGCGCGCCGGGGGGACTCGTGATAGCAGAGCGACGTGACGTTATAGCCAAGCTCGGCGAGCGACGCCGCGGCGGAAGCGCCGGCAAGCCCGGTCCCGACCACGACGACGTGGTATTTCCGTTTGTTGGCCGGATTAACGAGCTTCAGATTGAACCGGTGCCGGTCCCATTTCTCTTGTATGGAATCTGCGGGTATTCTTGCGTCCATCGTCAGTGGAGCCATTGGCACGACCGGTAGAAACAATACGCGGGCATCGCGGCGAAGGCGGCCGGAATCAGAAGCCAGAAAATCACTCCCACCGACTCGATCAGAGGGGCATATTTTCTATTCCGGAGCCCGAACGTCTGGAACGCCGATTGAAACCCGTGCCGCAGATGGATTGCGAGCAGGGCCATCGCAGCGATATAGAACGAGCTGTAAAGGGGATCGGCGAACGCGCCCGTGACGAGCGAGTACATCGAAACCCGTTGCTCCGCCGAGAACCGCGAAGGATACCAGAACGATTTCATATGCACGACGAGGAAGACAAAGACGATGCTGCCGGTAAGGAACATGGTGCGGGAAGCGAAGGAGCTGTTCTCCTCGGGCTTGTTGACGAGATAGCCGCGGGGGCGCGCCTGTCTGTTGATCACCCACAGGTACGTGCCCGTGGCGATGTGGACGGCAAAGGCGGCGAAGAGCCCGATTTCGATGACTCGGATGATCAAAAAATTAGGGAGTGATTCGGCGTAGGCATCGAATGCGGCTCCGCCGTCGGCTTTGAATAACAGCAGGTTCCCGCCGACGTGGACCAGAAGGTATGCGCAGAGGAACAAACCGGTCAACCCCGCGAGGATTTTTTTTCCGATGGAGGATTGATAAAATTCGAGAAGCGTTTTCACGGCTCCACCGAATCCCCGATGAACTTCCGGATGGAAATCGCGCTGCCGAAGAAACCGAGGACCATGCCGACCAGGACGAGCTGGAGATAGAACAGCGGATCGATCCGGATGAACTCGGCGAGATCCGGGGAGACCAGCCCCGCCGCGATCGAGACCAGGTAGTAGATCGTCGCGGCGGCGGCGGCCCCTCCGATCATCCCCTGCACGACTCCCTCGATCAAAAAAGGTGCGCGCACGATCCACCGCGACGCCCCCACGAGCTCCATCGTTTGCACCGCCTTGCGCTTGGCATAAATTGTCAGCCGGATCGTATTGGAGACCAAGAAAATCGCCGAGATAGCAATCACCACTCCCAGTCCGAGCCCGATGGCGTAAAGGGTCTTCGTCTGCCGGTCGATGAACTCGAGCATCTGCCTGCGGTAGACCACGTCGGCTATGCCGGGAATCCCGGAGATTCTCTTTTGCAGCGCATCCGCCTTCTCCGTCGTCCGGAAGCCGTCTTTCAGGAATATCTTGAAGGAGGGAGGCAGCGGGTTGAACTCAAGGACTTTGCCGATGTCCTCGCCGAATTCCTGCTTGAAGATTTTTGCCGCATCATCCTTGGAGACGAACTGTACGCGTTCCACGCCTTCCGTCGCGAGCAATCGCGCCTGGATCTCGTCGATCTGCCCGCGCGCAACGGGCTCCGCGAGAAACGCCTCCATTTCCACGCGCTGGCGGATCCCTTCGACGATCCTGGAGGTATTTATTGAAACGACGTAGAAGACCCCTAGAAGTAGCAGCGCGATCGTGATGGTCAGGACGGAGCCCAGGGCCGACAGCTTCGCCCTCCGGAACCCAGAAAACCCCTCACGGATAACATAGACGATTCTCATCAAAAATTCGACCGGTCCCGCCACCTTGCGATCTTCCACGAACCGGTGGCGCTCGGGCGCACAAACGTCAGATCGGCGTAGCCGTCGACCCGGATCACATCGCTGGGGTTAAAGGCGACGGTGAGGTTATAACCTCTCTCGATGGTTTCCAGCGTATCGCTGATGCTCAGGGGGATTTCGGCATTCCAGATGAGCGTGAGCGACTGGACGTTCTGGAATAAGCCGTAGGTTACTTTCATCTCGTCCTCCCTTCCCCAGCTCACATCCACCGCGCGGTCGTAATCCGTATAAATGAACGTGAAGTCGCTCGCAATCAGCGTGCCGTAGATCGTCGTGTCCCTGAACGAGTACGCATTCCGGAAGGAGCAAAAAATATTTTCGACCTTCGTAAGGTCGCTGCAGGTCTGCGATTCAAGTTCCGTATTGAGTCTCGGCGCAAACGGATTGAGGCAGCTCAACGAAACCGCCGAGACCGCCCCGCCTGCAATGAAGAGCAAGATATTCTTCAACCCCTTCCTCTCTAGCTGCCGCTGAAGACCGCTTTCCAGTAACTCCAGGTCGAGTCGGTGGTCGTGCGCGAATCCTGCCACCGGTAGATCGACCACAGCCTCCTCGGATCGACGCCGATATAGAGCTGCATGTTCCCCTGGACGACCTGGGGGATGCCGGCTCTCCGGTGCGGATAGAAGAGCGTGTAGTTGAGATTATAGACGACGGAATCCGTGCTCGTGTAAATGGGCGGCGAATCCGGAAACGTGAGCGACGGGGCGCCGTTCACGGGCGCTCCGAGATTCTGAAAGTATCTCCGCTCCGATTCGAGGCTCCACTGGTTGAAGATGGCCGGGAACCGCGCGCGGGTTTCCTGGGCGGGGACGAATTCGTACCGGCGGTACGCCGAGTCGGCGAGGCAGTGCAGATAGTTATCGACGTTATCTTCGGCGACGGCGAATTGGAGGTTGCGCAGGACGATACCGTAACTGGTGGGCGGAGTGAAGGTCGAGGTGGTCCGCGAGGGCGGCTGCGGATCCCGTGTCTGAAACAGGTCGCACGCCGCCAGGAGGAACAACGCGACGAGCGCAGCTTCCGCCGGGCGCCTCACACCAAGACTCTCCCCTCGAGAGCCCTGATGAGCGTGGCTTCATCGGTCATCTCCAGATCTCCCCCGATCGGAATCCCCCGGGCAAGCCGCGTGATCTTGACGCCGAGGGGCTTGATCACGCGCGTCAGATAGATGGTCGTCGCCTCGCCCTCAACGTTCGGGTTCGCCGCGATGATGATTTCCTCGACTTCCGGGGTGATGCGATCGATCAGCTCTTTGATCTTCAAATCGCCCGGACCGATCCCGTCAAGCGGGGAGAGCGATCCCCCGAGCACGTGGTAGAGCCCGCGGTATTCGTTGGTTCGTTCGATCGCGATCACGTCGTTCGGCTCCTCGACGACGCAGATGACACTCCGGTTCCGCTTCGGGCTGGAGCAGATTGGGCAGGGATTCTCCTCGGTAAAGTTCCAGCACGACGTGCAATACTTCATCTTTTCCTTGACGCCGGCCAGCGCCCGCGCCAGATCGAGGACTTCTTCCTTGGGAAGCTTGAGGAAGTAGAGGGCGAGTCTCTGCGCGGATTTGTGGCCGATGCCGGGCAGCTTCGCCAGTTCGTCGGTCAGTTGTCTCAAAGAATCGGGGGTCTGGGGCATGGAGTCTGAAACGAGAGTGATATTCTATCGGCCGGTGGCATGGTCCCGCCGTGCGGGATGGCAGGACGGAGCGGAACTGAACGGCGGCGGAAGACCGGCGGGTGATTCAAATTCCGGGCAGGTTCAACCCCGGAATGTTGGGGACCAGTCCGGAGGTCGCCTTCGCCATCTCCTGCTGTGCCATTTTCTGCGATTCCTCGAGGGCTTTATTGACCGCGGCGACGATGAGATCCTCGAGCATCTCGGCGTCGTCGGGGTTGATCACTTCTTTCTCGATCTGGACCTTCAGAAGCTGCTGTTTGCCGTTCGCGGTGACCTTTACCATCCCCCCGCCTGCTTCGGCGGTGACGCTCTTCCGCTCCAGCTCGGCCTGCACCTCGGCCATCTTCTCCTGCATCTTCTGCACCTGTTTCATCATCCCCTGGAGATTCGGAATACCCATGTTCAATTCCTGAAAAGTATCAATAGTGAGCGGTGGCCGACCTCGAACGATCGCGAATCGTCGGGCGATTCTATCGTTAATATATCTTTTTTCGCTTGGAAAACCAAAAGTCCGTCCCGCCGATTCCTTGACTTTCGATGCAAAATGACGTAAATTTTACAGTCAATTTACCCCATTTCTCTTGCATTCAAAGAATTCGTTGCATCCGCGCGCTCGCGTTCCGAGGGTTGCGGGAGGTTCCGACAAGAAACTTCAGGATGATCTGAAAGAGAGCGGCAATATCCCCGTCCACATCGCCATCATCATGGATGGGAACGGCCGCTGGGCAAAGAGCCGCGGTCTCCCCCGTATCGCCGGCCACAAGGAAGGCGTCGAATCGGTTCGGGACACGGTGGAAGCGTGCGGACAGGTAGGGGTAAAATACCTGACATTGTACGCATTCTCGACGGAAAATTGGAAGCGTCCACACGAAGAAGTCTCGATGCTGATGCGCCTCTTGATGCGGGCGCTGCGCGACGAGACCGACAGGCTTCATCAGAACAATGTGCGCGTGCAGGCCATCGGCGAGATTTCCTCCCTCCCCCGCGAAGTGCAGGATGAGTTGCTCGACGCGATCGAAAAGACGAAAACGAACACGGGGTTGAACCTTTTCCTCGCGCTGAGTTACAGCGGCCGATGGGACCTCACGGGCGCCGTTCGCGGCATTGCCGCGGAAGTACTCGAGGGGAAAATCACCCCCGAGGAGATCGACGAACCGCTGATCTCCCGGCACCTTTCGACCGCCAATGTCTCCGATCCCGACCTGCTGATCCGCACAAGCGGAGAGCTCCGGATCAGCAATTTTCTCCTCTGGCAGCTTGCCTATTCGGAGATCTACATCAGCGACTGCTTCTGGCCTGATTTTCGCCGGAAGGAGCTGTATAACGCCATCGCCGACTACCAGAGGCGGGAACGGCGCTTCGGCATGGTTAGCGAGCAGCTTCAGAAGGGCAAGCGGCGCGGGAACTTCGTCGATCGGTTTCTGAAAAATGTTTCGGGTTAGCAGCATCTTCCATAGCATCCTTCTCTGCGTCTCCTTTGGCGTCGTTCTCTACCCGCCCCTCCTCTACGGGCAGCGGCCCACCCCCGAAGTCTACAAGATCCTTGGCATCACCGTCGAGGGGAACAGCCCGGAAAGCGGAACGGAATCGAGCGCGATTATCGCAAATTCCGGCCTGAAGGTCGGGGCCGAGATTACCATCCCCGGCGATCAGGCGCACCAGGCCGTCCTGAAACTCTGGGCGCTAAGGATTTTCTCCGACATTCAAATACTGGTGGATCACAAGAGCCAGGGCGGCATCTACCTCCTCATCAAGGTCAAAGAGTATCCGCGCTTTGAGCGCCTGCTCGTCAAGGGCAATGACGACGTCAGCGAGGACGACATCAAGAAGAAAGTCAACCTCACAAAGGGCCAGATCCTGACGCCGGAAGACACGACAAAGGCGATCGCGGCCATCCGGCAGCTCTACAGGGAGGAAGGCCACCTCCTGGCGGTCATCCGGTCGGAGCTCATCGCCGAAGATTCCTCCAAACCGAATCGCCAGAGTTTGAAAATGAATATCGACGAAGGGCCCACCGTCATGATCGACCGGGTGATCGTCGCCGGAAGCGCCGCCTTTCCCGGAGACGACCTCAAGGGGCAGATGGACGACACAAAGGAAAGGACCTGGTGGCATTTCTGGTCGCATCCAAAATTCGACCGGAAAAAATTCGAGGCGGACAAGGACCGCATCCTGAAGTTTTACCGGAAGAACGGCTATCTCGACGCCGAGGTTGTCTCCGACTCGACGTGGTATAGTACTGACAAGAGAAAAATCACGGTGCTGCTGAACGTGCGCGACGGGCCTCAATATAAAATCCGCAGCATCGGCTGGGAGGGCAACACAGTTTACAGACCCGAAGTGCTCAACGAGCGCCTTCAGTGTTACCCGGGGCAGGTCTACGACCAGGAAAAATTTGAACAGAACCTGAGGGGGAATCCGGATCAGACGGATGTCGCATCCCTGTATCTCGACAACGGCTACCTCAAGTTCAACCTGGTCCCGGACGTCAAACGCGTCGGCACCGACAGTCTGGACATCACGATCCACGTGTACGAACGGAATCAGTTCCATGTCGGCCAGGTGGAAGTACACGGGAACAAGAAAACCCGCGACAACGTCATCAGACGCGAGCTTTTTACGAAACCGGGCGACTTCTTCAATCGCTCGGCGATCATCCGCAGCCTCCGCCAGCTCTCGCAGCTCAATTACTTCAATCCCGAGAAACTCAAGCCCGATACCCGGATCGTCGACGACAAGACGGTCGACCTGATCTACGAGGTCGAGGAAAAATCAAGCGACAATATCAACGCCTCCGTTGGCTACAGCGGCGCATTCGGCGTGACGGGAGCGCTCGGTTTTACGATCAACAATTTCTCCCTCTCCGAGCCGCTCTCCGGCGGGGCGGGCCAGGTCCTGAACTTCGACTGGCAGTTCGGGGAGGGCTCGCGCTTTCGCACCTTCTCCCTGAGCTTCACGGAGCCGTGGCTGTACGATACACCGACGACGCTCGGCCTGAGCCTGTTCGACACGCGGCAGGTGTTCATCTACGACCTTCAGCAGACCGGCGTGTCGATGCGCATCGGCAGGGGCCGGCTGAGCTGGCTGGATGTGTACTCGCGCCTCGATTACACGTTCCGCTTCCAGCGCAACGACGTCCATGACAACGGCGGGAACCCCCTGTACCGGGTCGGGAAGACGAACCAGTTCAGCATCACGCAGACGCTCTCCAGGAACAGCACCGACAGCCCCATTTTCCCCGCTTCGGGATCGATCGTCTCGCTCACGACGGAAGTTTCGGGCGGGCCCCTCCTTCCGGGAAACGTCGGATACCACAAGTGGCTGTTCAATGCCGAGTGGTTCACTCCCCTGTACAGTTCGGGCCGGCTGGTACTGTTCTCGCAGACGACATTGGGATACATCGACGCCTTCAGGGATGAATCGGAAATTCCTCCTATTGAATACTTTTACATGGGGGGCACCGGCCTAGGCTATATTTCGACGACCGCGCTCCGGGGGTATGACGATCGCAGCGTGGGCCCGCGCGACGGGCGGGGCGAAATCGGGGGCAGGGTCCTCGAAAAGCAGACGCTCGAACTGCGCCTGGCCGTGACGCTCAGTCCGATCCCGATCTACTTCCTGATGTTTGCCGAGGGGGGGAATGTCTTTACCAACTTCCATCACGCCGATTTTTCCGACCTGAAGCGCTCGTACGGATTCGGCGCCCGCCTCCTGATCAACCCGATCGGGCTCATCGGGTTCGACTACGGCTACGGCGCGGATCACGTCCTCTCGACGGACGGGGGGCCCGACGGGTGGAGGTTCCACTTCCAGTTCGGCAGAGGTTTTTGATCGACAAACTTCCGGCAATTTTCTTCTCACAACGCGACGAGGTCAACGTGATGCGAAATCTTGTAATCCTGTGCATCGGCTTTCTCCTGATACCCCTACTGGGCGTCGAGGCCGGCGCGCAGGCAGTGAAGATCGGGTACGTCAATTCGGCGAAGGTACTCCAGGAATTTCCCGAGGCGCAGGACGCGCAGCAGAAAATCGATCAGTCGGGGAAACTGTGGCAGTCCGAGCTCGAAAAATTGGACAAAGACTTTCAGGTAAAGTATCAGGAGTACCAGAAAAAAGAGGCGCTCCTGAACGACGCGGAGAAGCGGGTGCAGAAGGACGATCTGCTTGAGCTCCAGCAGAAGGGGCTCCTGTTCCAGAAGCAGAAATTCGGGACCGAGGGCGAGCTCGCGCAGTTGACCGATTCTCTCCTCAGGCCGATCAAGCAAAAAGTGATGAAAGTGATTGCGCAGGTCGCCAAGGACCAGAAGATCCAATTCATGTTCGACCGGAACGATCAGATCCTCGTGCTGCTGTATGGAGATCCGAAGTACGATTACACGAACTTTGTCATCGATCGCCTCAAGCGCGGCGGTTCGTCGAAATAAACTGTCTTCTCCAAGGAAGGTAACCATTATGAAAACAATTGTGATGTTCGCCGCCGTCTTATTGGCGGCAGCCGCTTTCCAGAATTCGTTCGCGCAGGCGAAGATCGGATGGGTCAATTCCGCGGCGATCATGGACAAGCTCCCGGAGGCGCAGGACGCGCAGCGCCAGATCGACAACACCGTGGCGCAGTGGCAGGCGGAGCTCGCGAAAATGCAGAACGAGTGGCAGCAGAAGTACGAAGAGTACGATAAGAAGAAGCTGATTCTCACCGACCAGCTCCGGGCGCAGGCGGAAAAGGAGCTGCAGGACCTCGATAAGAAGATCGCCGACTATCGGAC
>Ga0099793_10000202_pt1 | contig 14592 bp, 10 predicted proteins | sample Rivendell_Oct201_9_FD_77319 | JGI IMG/M metagenome (GOLD analysis project Ga0099793, IMG submission 77319) | Vadose zone soil and rhizosphere microbial communities from the Eel River Critical Zone Observatory, Northern California to study diel... | ecosystem: Environmental > Terrestrial > Soil...
GCATTGATCTTGCACTTCGTAGCGATGCCGATGGCCATCGGCTCCAGGTTGCGGTGATGGATGTTGGCGGGAATGATGCAGCGCCCGCGCGCCACTTCGCTGCGCATCAGTTCCGGCTCCAGCTTTTCGCGCTTCGCAACGTACTCCATCTCCTCGCTGACGACCCCCTGCCGCGCCAGATGCATCTGCGAAACGTTCCTGTTACCGTTCGCCCCGGCAGCCGCCGCTTCTCTTTTCTCAATCCAGCTATCGCGCAGTCCCATAGAACCCCCTCAGTACCCGCCGCAAGTGATTCGCGACCGGTGACAAATATCCCTACCCGCATTCCTGCAGTTTAAAGTGGAATTATGGCACCTGCGAATGACCGCGGCAACTTCGAGATGCAGCGGCCAAACCTGCGACTGCCGCAACGAAATGAAATGTCTTTGTGGAGGTGCAGCGTCGCTGCGCCCCACACACCCAGGCGCCGCTCGCAAGCTGCCACTGGGTGCCGCGCCAAACGTCATCCGAGAGAAAGGCATGAATCTCTGACGATCCTTGCGTCTTTCCCCGTTGAGAAGTTGCAATCCGGAACGCACATCGGCGTAGCAGAAATTGTATTTGACATATGGGGAAACAAAAGCGAACATTGCAGCCCGCATCGTGCGCCTTGCTGCACCCCGCACGGTGGTGACTGCGGATGGGAGAGAGAATGATGGCAACTCTGGCGCCGCCGGCGGCCGAGCAGAACTCCCCAGTGCGGGAGCCTGAACGCTTTTCCGCGGCATTGCATCGCTATTGGGGCTACGAATCCTTCCGCCCCGGCCAGGAGAGCATTGTCAAGAGCATCGCCGCAGGACGCGACGCCTGCGTCGTCATGCCCACTGGTGGCGGCAAGTCGCTCTGCTATCAATTACCCGCTGTCCTCGACGCCACGACCGCGGTCGTCATCTCCCCGTTGATCGCCTTGATGCAGGACCAGGTCGCGCAACTCCTGCAAATGGGAATTTCCGCCGCCTGCTTGAACGCCGCCACTCCCTCTGAAGAACGCAATCACATCCTTCACCACGCCAGCACCGGCAAATACCAGTTGCTCTATTTGTCGCCGGAGCGCATCGCGCTCGGCGGCACCGTCGACTGGCTGAAGCGCCTCCCCATCTCCTTCTTCGCGATCGACGAAGCCCATTGTATTTCCGAGTGGGGACATGAATTCCGGCCCGAATATCGCCAGCTCAGCCGTCTCCGCGAACTTTTTCCCGACCGTCCCATCGCCGCCTTCACCGCCAGCGCCACCAGGCGCGTCCGCCACGACATCATCGAGCAGCTCCGCCTGCGCGATCCCCACAAGCACATTGCCAGCTTTCGCCGCCCCAATCTGCGCTACATCGTTCGCCAATGTGACTCCAGAACGCAAAATGAATTGCTGCTTCGCGCGGTAAGACAGGTCTCGGACGGAAGCGTGATCGTCTACGCCCCCACGATCGCGCGCGTTGGTGACACTGTCGATTTGCTCGAGGAAAACGGCATCGCCGCCATTGGTTATCACGGGCAGATGGAGAGCGCCGCAAGACGCGAGAACCAGGAAAAATGGATGGCCGATGAGGTGCGCGTCATGGTCGGCACCATGGCCTTCGGCCTCGGCATTAATAAAGCTGCCGTGCGCGCGGTGATTCATCTTTCGCTCCCGAAGAGTGTCGAGCAGTATTACCAGGAAGCGGGCCGAGCCGGCCGAGATGCGCTGCCTGCCGATTGCTTCTTGTTCTGGCAAAAAAAAGATACGGGCTTACACGCGTTTTTTATCGGCAAGATCGAAGACCCTTCCGAGAAGGAGCGCGCCTGGCAGCGCTACCATGAAGTCGAGCGTTTCGTGCAATCCACGGAGTGCCGGCAACGCCACGTCTGCCGCCACTTCGGCGAAGCTCCCAAGTGGGAAGCCTGCGGCAACTGCGATGTTTGCGCGGCGGTGCCAGACTGGCTGGAAACCGGGCTGCAATCGCCACGAAGAAGGCGCGACGCGACCCGCAAGCCGCAGTCGACAGTCTCTACGGCACGGCCGGCAGAGGCACGTCCTGCCATGGCTACCGTAACTGCCTCGGGCGACATCGAGTTGAAGGAATACCTGCGCGAGTGGCGGCGCAATACAGCCAAACAAATGGGCATTGGAGCATCCAGCGTAATGTGGGATACGACTTTGGATGAGCTTTGTCACGTGAAGCCCAGAGATTTGCAGTCTCTGGGACGAGTGCCGGGGTTTGGGGAAAAGAAAACTAGAGTCTTTGGTCAGCAAATCCTTGACGCCTTGCGCCATTTCCGCGACGGCGACCGCGCCAGCAATGAGGGCAAAGCAAGAGCATCTTCCCCTGCCAAAGAAACCTTGCGCTTGCTCGAAGAAGGGCACACGTTTGCCGAGATTGCTCAGATTCGCCAGAGAACGCTGCGCGCCGTCGTCTCCTTGGTGGCCGATCTCATCGAGCGGGGCGACACCGAATTTCAGCCCAACTGGTTAGCCCCCGAACGGTACGAGCAGATCGCCGCCGCCTGCCGGCAGCTGGGAATGGACCGCCTCAAGCCGCTCAAGGAAGCGCTACCACTCGAAATCCCTTATGAAGAGATCCGTCTGGTAATAGCCGATCTCCGCTCCGAAACAACCTCCACAGAGCCTTGATCGCCACTTCTCGTGGCTTTGGCACGGACAAGCATTCCTAGGGCGGTCTACGCGAGTCTTATCATTTCCGTTCTTACACTTTGACAATCAACGCTAGAGGGACTTCGCGCATCTAAATTAAAGATAGCTACCAGCCTGAAGCGTGCCCGGCCCGCGAACGAGAGGCGTTTCCATGAGAAGTTTTGCACGACGGCTGGGCGCGAGCCTTCTTTCTTCCCTGCTGATCTATGTTCCCGGTGTGCCGGTGGCGAACGCTCCGGTGAAAACGCAGGCGCCAAGGACTGCGCAACATGCGCGGCAGCAAACCAAACCGCCAGTCAATTGGCGCCCGGTTAGAGCCGGCCAGCGGCCCAATCGCATGAGGAGCGGGGCTAAAGGAACTTGATGTGGCGGAGGTTCTTGTTGACGACAAATACGCGGGTGTTGTTGCTTTTAGGGTCGGCGAGAAACATGAAAAAACCGGATTTCTGCGGGTGATACGCTTCCGTCGCTCCGATAAGCGTTTCTCCATCGCTGAAAGCGGCTTCGATCTTGCGGCCGCGCTTTAAGAGTTCGGGAAGCACATCGTCCTGATACTCGCGATTGCCGGCGAAGTCCTTCACAAAAAAGATGGCCTTTAGGTCCTTCATTTTGACTTCCACGGCGTCCTGTTTTCGGGAATTTTCCTGGGGAAAAACTGAACGCATCCCGGAGCGCGAAAAAATTGTAGACGTAGCCCCTCACGCGGCGCCCATCGAGAAACGCAACGACCACTTTGTTGGCCTGAGTTGGAGGATTAGGAGTGCCGGCCATGCGCTGGTGTCTTTCTGATTTCGCGAAGGATAGCCGCTTGCGAGGCTTCTCTCATTCTTGCTGGAAAGGGCTACAGATGCAAAAGGGAATGCGATACCCTTTGCCGGACAAGCACGGGGCCCTCGGAGGAGAGTCTGACCGCGAGTTCGATCGAAGAGAACAAGAGACGGAGTCCAATCCGCAAGGCCGCGTTGCTTCCGTTCGTGTTCGTGATGTATGCGTACGCGACGGGCGGGTCGTTCGGCCTCGAGGACATGGTGACGACCAGCGGGCCGGGGCTGACGCTGCTGTACCAGTTGTTCATCCCGTTTTTCTGGTGCATTCCGGTGTCGCTGGTGGCGGCGGAGCTGACCACGGCGATTCCCGTTGAAGGAGGATTCTATCGCTGGGTGCGCGCGGGCTTCGGCGACTTCTGGGGATTCCAAGCCGGCTGGTGGAATTGGAGCGCGTCGTTCCTGCTGGGCAGCTCGTACGGCGTTTTGACGGCGGACTACTTCACGAATTACCTTTCGTTCTACTTCACGATTCCCGGGTGGATGCACTACCTCATCGCGGTGGCGGTGATTGCGTTGATCGGGTACATCAACGTGCGCGGCATCCAAATGGTGGGCAGGGTCGCAACGATTCTGGAAATTTCCATTTTAGCGCCCATCGTGGTGATGTGCGTGATCGCGGCAACGAAGTGGCACCACAATCCGTTTTCGCCGCTGGTGCCGCCGCACGTGCCGCGGTTTCAAGTTTTCGGGGCGGGGCTGGCGCTGGGCTTGTGGCTTTACTCGGGCTACGAGCAAGTCTCGAGCGTGGCGGAAGAAGTGGAGAATCCCCAGCGCAGCTATCCTATCGCGCTCGCGATAGTCATTCCGCTTTCGATCGCCACGTATTTTCTGCCGACAATGTTCTCGCTCGCGGCGCTCGGCGATTGGCAGAAGTGGCACACAGGATATTTTTCCGCTGCGGCAGCGTTAATTGGTGGGCCCTGGCTGGGTCTTGCGATGGCCGTTGCGGCGATGATCACGAATCTCTCACTGCTGAACGCCACGGTGCTGACCAGCACGCGCATGCCGTCTACGATGGCGGAGGACGGTTACCTATCACCGGTGCTCGCGGCCCGGCATCCGCGCTACGGCACGCCGTGGATCGCCATCATCGCGTCCTGCATGATTTATGCGCTACTGGCGCAGAAAACGCTGGTGCAGCTTTTGACCATCTACATCTGGCTGCGCATTGGCGTCACAATCTTGACGGTGCTGGCGTCGTGGCGGCTGCGCAAGACGCAGCCGGATTTGGCGCGGCCGTTCCGTATTCCTTGGGGCCGCGCGGGATTGCTCTACGTCATCATCGCGCCGCTGGCGATGAGTGTGGTGGCGCTGGTGGGGAGCGATCCGTTCGCGCGAAAGTGGGGGCCGGTGCCGGTGCTATTGGGGCCGGTGATGTATTTTTTCTTACGTTTAGTCCGAGGAGAGAAGATGGCGGCCTGACCCTTCGGCGAAGCTCAGGGCGAGAGACCGGCGCTACGCGAACAGATCGAGGATGCGGTACCAGGCGCCGGCGAGAGGGAGCGCCCAAGTGTTGCCGCTGCGCAGACCGAGTGGGGCGGCGGAAAACTTGATGCCGTCGAAGGGAATGTCATTAGGGTCGCCACAAATGAGGCCGGCAAGCTTTGCGCCAAACCAAGTGGCCGCGGCAACGCCATGGCCGGCAAAACCCGCGGCAAAATACATGCCGTCAAGCTTTCCCGCATGCGGCATGACATCGAGAGTGAAATCGAGCGTGCCGCCCCAGACGAATTCTACTTTGGTGTCGCGCAGTTGCGGGTAAACCTTAATTATACCGCGGCGGAGGATTTCGGCGCTCTGACGCACGGTGTTTTCTGTTTCCGGGAAGAAGGCGGCGCGGCCTCCGAAGAGCATGCGATTGTCAGGCGTGAGGCGGTAGTAGTAGAGAAAGTGTTTGGAGTCGTAGATCATGCGGTTGCGCGGGCTGAGCTCGCGCGCGAGGTCACTGGGCAAGACTTCGGTGGCGATGATGTAGGAGCCGATGGGAATGATTTTTTTTTGCAGCGCGGGAGTGGCTTCGGTGGTGTAGGCGCCGCTGGCGAGAACCACTTCGCGCGCAGTGATGGGGCCCCTTGAAGTTTGCACGCGGAATTTGCCTGCGCCGTTATTTTTCTCGCGGTTGACGGATGTGACGCGCGTGTGATCGAAAAGGCACGCTCCTCCACGCTGCACTGCAAGCGCGAGACCGGCAACGTAGCGCGCGGGATTCAGACCGGCGCTAGTTTCGTCGACCATGCCCCCAAAATAAATGTCCGAGCCAATTTCGGCGCGCAATTCGTTTTTAGGAATGATGCGCAGCTCGTGATTGAATTCACTTTTGATGAGCGCGGCGGATTCTTTGTAGTCATCGAAGTGCGCCTGCTTGCAAGCCACTTCGAGGTGACCGCAGCGCGAAAAGCTGCAGTCGATGTTTTCTTCGCGGACGATGTGCTCGAGGCAATCGATGGATTCAAGAGAAGAAGCGTACATTTTGCGCACGGTTTCCCGGCCATAGCGCTTGATCAACGTGGGCACGGGGAGCTTCATGCCCGTGAGGACCATGCCGCCATTGCGCGAGCTGGCGCCCCAACCGAAGGTTTCGGCTTCGAGGACGGCAACTTTCACGCCGCGTTTCGCGAGCGCGCGCGCAGCGGAAAGACCGCAGAAGCCGCCGCCGACAACGACAACGTCGATGCTATCCGGCAAATCGCGTTGTGATTGCGCCGGCGGCGCGATTACGGTGTCGAGCCAGTAGTTTTTTTCTTTGATTGTCATGGTGTGAGAAATCGAACGCGAGGAATCTTAACATTCATCCGCTCTCGCAGGAATGCATCGAGGAACCAACAAGGGGAGAGGAGAGTCAGAAGAAAAGAGATTCCTGGTGGAATATGAAAAGGAAGACGGCAGAGAACAACGAATCTCTGCCGTCTGCGTTACTTCGATGCGAGAAAGTAAAAGTTCTTGCCGGTCTACTCTTCGTCGCCGTCGAGGCCGTCGACGGGAGTGAGGGTGCCAAAGAGGCCGTCGGCTTCGTTGTTGATGCCGGCGGTGAAAAACAAAGTGTTCGCAGGGCCCGCGGTCGCGTCATTACCGAAGGTAAGCGACCACAAACCGTCGATGGTTACGAGCGAGTCGTCGGAGTTCCTTACCCAACCGATGAATTTGTGGGTGAAACCATTGAACGCCGCGATCCATCCGCTGCGGAAATTGCCGACGAGAATGGCGTTGCTGAATTCACCGAAATCACGCGTAGTCCAGACGACTCCCCAGGGGGCATTCATCCAGGGACCATGTTGAAGATGGCCGACGTGATTGCCATTGGGAGAGAAGAGCTCGACGAAGCCAAAACCATCGCCGCCCACGGGATCGTGGCGGAGAGCATCCTGCTTAGCGTAGGTGACAAAGAGCGTACCGCCAATGTTCTGAACGTTAAAGGGCGCAAAGCCATCTGGAATTTCCTCGGCATGGAAGGCTTCTTCTCCCAAGCTCACGCGCTTGAAGTTGGTGTCATAGACTTCGACTTTGGCGGAGCGGAAATTGCTGACATAGAGAAACTTTTTGCCTGCAATTTCCGCGGAGGTGGCGCCTTTGTAGACCGCGCCATGCTCTGAGCCGTTATCGGAGTTGTCGACGACGAGCACGGCATTCTGACCGCCGGCCCAGCCGGAGATCGTGCCATCTTCGGTCGCGAAAATGAAGATAGCGGATTTACCGGGAGCAACGAAAAAATCCGAGGGGCTGCCATTGAAGACTACGCCTGTAGGGGTCGACAGCGTTCCCGCCGGGGAACCCTTGGGAGGCGGAACAGTGACAGTGCCAGTGCCGTTGATTGGAATTATGGCGCCAGCTCCCGTGTACAGAGTGGAAGTGCCAGAGTTGTTGTTGCCGACCCACCAAGGGCTTCCAGGGCGGGTGGGAGTAGTGGAGGAGCGGGTGAGACCCCAGGGATTCTTCAGATTGGGGTCGAACGTGGGAGCCATACTCGCGATGTCGGAGACGAGGTTCGTTTGTTTGTAATGTTGCGCTGGCGTTACAGAGGGGAGCAAGAAAAGCGAAAGAGCCACTACCGGAAGAGACTTCCAGGACTTACTTTTGGACAGCATTTGAGAATCCTTCCAAAGCGAGATTTTCGATGCGAAACACGTCCCACGCGTTCGCGAACGAGCCTCCGCCCGGCTGGACCAACTAACGTTGGATGCAGGCTGGCTACCAACGGGCACAACATTCCGGCGTGGCGCTTTGAAGATTGAGAACAAGCGACTTGTAGCTGGAAGAGAAGATTACGAACAGCCGGTATTCTGAAAATTGAATCCAGAACGCTAGAAGGATACGAAAGTCTGGAGATTCTGATTCTCCGTCGCCGGGGAGCGTACACGAAAATTGATTTCCGGCGACGGGTCCGAGCTAGACAGTACGGAGGATAATCAAGCTGATTTCAGGAGGAACACCGAGGCGCACCGGGGCACCGACGGTACCAAGGCCTCGGTTCACGTAGATGTGGGCCATCGGAACCGAAGCAGAGGCGAAGAACGATGGGCTGAAAGCCCGGGTGACGGAAGCGCCCGAAGCAGCACGCTCATTGGGGGCAGGGGCGAAAAGCGGGCGCTGGTACAGGCCGGCTATGTAATCGGTGATGAAGCGCGCGGGGCTGAGGCGATGGTCGAGGATTTCGACCTGGATCTGTCCACCGTGGGTGTGGCCAGCAAGGGAAAGCTCAATGCCAAGCTCCGCGGCGCGATTGAAGGTGTTGGGATTGTGTGAAAGAAGAATGTTGGGCATGTCGCGGCGAACGAGGGTCTCGACAAACGCGAGAGTCTGTTGGCGCTGGCCGCGGGGAGTGCGCTCGCGCTGGTAATCGACGCCGAGAAGATTGAAGGAGGCGCCCCTGAAAGTAATTGGCGCGTTTTCCTGGCGCAGCATTTTCATGCCTGCCTGAGCGTAGAGATAGGCGGCTTCGTCCTCGGCGCGCGCGTAAATTTCATGGTTGCCGTTGCAGCCCCAGGTACCGAGGGGAGCGTGAAGGCGGCGAACCTCTTCGACGCAATCGGCGATGGAGTCACCACTGCCGGTAATGAGATCGCCGGTGACCACGGCGAGGTCGGCGCCGAGATTATTAGCCATATCCACGGCGCGGCGAACCTGCGAGCGGGACATATAGCCGCTGAGGTGGATGTCGCTGATTTGGACGATCTTCAGGCCATCGAGAGCGGCAGGCAAATTGTGGATGGGAATTTCGATGCGGCGGACTTGGTAGTTGAGGCGCTCGGCGGCGAAACCATACATGGCACCGAGAAATGGGGCGGCGCCGGCAGCGGCGGTGGCGGCGCGGAAGAAGTAACGGCGGCCCGGATCGGCAACAGTCTCGGCCAGTTCGGGCGTGGACTGCGCGGCGTTTTGCTGCGGGGCGGTTTTTATCGTCGTCGTGGCATGCAGCCAGCGCCAGAGTCGTTCCAGCCCGTGGACCGTCTTGACGGCTAGAAACGCAAACAAGGCGCTGAAGAACCACAGGCCGGTGATAACGGTCATTAGAGAGCTTTGGCGGGCGAAACCTCCGCGACCGAAAAACAGACCTTGCGACATGGTAATCATGGTAATAATGACCAAGAGGAGCAGCACGACGTAAGCAAGCCTGGCGCTAACGCGGAGGGTCACCCGGCCCCAATGGGAGGTAACGCGCCAAAGAGCGCGATACCAGAAGCGCTGCGAAAGATAAAGCAGCGTCAAGATGCTCAAACCAATTGCGATGCGCAGCAGCAGAAAGCCCCAATTCACGATGTCAGTGCCCCTAAGTGTAAAATACAAGTTTACCATGCGGGGTTGAGGAATATCGCATGACCGGGAGGGCTTTACTGCGTAAGATGAACCCCCGCAGAAAGGCCAAGTACCGCAGTGCGGTTCGATGGTGATCGTGGTTTGTTGATCGGGGCCAGTCGGGGGGAAACGCTTGGCGGAGTGGCGCGTCTGAAGGAAAGAACGTCCGGCGTTCGGGCGTAACGGAGGAGAGAAAAATGAAGAAGCTAAAGTGGGTGGCAGGGTTGGCTTTGGCTATGGGGATGGCGGTGCTGCCAGCGGTAGCGCAAGAGGCGGCGAAGAAGGAGCCGCCGAAACCGGCGCCAAGCCCTTCGCAGGCAGTGCTGGAACAGTGGAACGACATCGGGCGGAAGCTGATCATGATTGCCGAGGACTTGCCCGAGGACAAGTACGACTAAGCCAAATCCGGATTCACGGACTTTCCGAGCAGTGCTGTTGCACGTCTCGGCGTCCATGTATTACTTCACGGATTTCGCACTGGGGCAAAAGCCGCGCTATGCGGATGATCCCAAGCCCGCAGACCTGAAAATCAACAACAAGGCGGACTTGATTGCGTTCGTAAAGAAGTGCGTGCAGGATGGCGCGGATGCGATCAAAACGAAGGGTGACAAAGGATTGAATGAAGCAGTGAATGACGGCAGCCCGCATCTGGACCGGCTCTATGACCTGGCATATGGGCTGATCGAGCATTCCGGGGAGCACTACGGCAACCTGGTGGTGTATTACCGGGCCAATGGGATGGTGCCGCCGGAGTCGAGGCCGAAGAAGTAATGGCGTAAAGGAAGTTAAGGAAAAAAAGTGAGTTGGCGGGCGCGGTGCGAGCATCGCGCCCGTTTTTTTTGCCTGCGTGCCATGGCGATCGTCGCCACAGTTAAAGCTGAGATCCCTACCTTCTTCGGAAACTTAGGAAGTAGCGGCGCTGACGATGCCGTTTTCCAGCAGGGCGATCAGTTGGGCGGGATCGCCGGTTGGGGGGAAACAGGTTTGTCCGGAGCAGACAACCGCCAAGGCTTTGCCGATGGGGAGATGGGGAAGAGTCTCTTTGAGAGCGCCTGCGAGATGAAGTTGGGGAGTTTGGGGGGTGACGCGGAGAACGGATTTGCCGAAGCGAAAGGCGCGGTGGGCGGCGGCTTCGAGGGCTTGTGCGGCGGAATCGTTGGCGGGGCCAGTGATGACAACCTGTATCGGATGATGGGCGAAGAGCGTGGCGGCTAGGCCGTAAGTGGCGGCGAAGAGGCCGTATTGCGGGGCGATGCCGGCGAAAGCTTCAAGTGTTCTCTTGGCGAAGGCGTGGTAGCGATCATCGCCGGTGAAAGCGTGCATGCGAATGAGGGCGATGGCGGCGACGGAATTGGCGCTGGGCGTGGGCGAATCCTGAAAGGGCTTGCGGCGGACGTCGAGGCCGCCCATGGGGGCGGCGTCAGAGGGGCGATCGAAGAAGCCGCCACCTTCGGCGTCACCGTAGCGGGCGATGGCGAGGTCAAGGGTTTTTTGCGCGGCATTGAAATAGCGCGGGTCGAGAGTGGTTTCGTAGGCGTCGAGGAGCGCGAGGACACCGAAAACTTGGTCGTCGAGAGAGCCTTCGAGGGCGGGGCCGCCGACGCGGTGGCCGAAGCCGCGAGATTCGCACCAGGCTTCTTTCAACATGCGGTCGAGGGTTTTCAGGGCAAATGAACGGCATTCACCACCAATTCGATCATCAATCAGTGTGCGAGAGGCTTCGAGATATGCGGAGACAAACATCGCGTTCCATGAGACGTACATCGTTTTGTCGACAAAGGGAGTGGGACGTTCGCGGCGTGCTTTCATCATCTTGGCTTCCGCGTTCAATTTTATCGTGACGATATCATCCGCATTGCGCCCCAATGTTTGCGCAATTTCCTCAAAACCTCGTGAGATCCAAAGCACGTTCTTGGCGGGATTGTGGTGCATTTCGCCGTGGGCCTCGACGTCGTAGTAGAGTTCGATAACGCGCGATTCCTCCGGCGTCATTACGCTACGCGCTTCATCAAGCGTCCACGTGAAATAATCGCCGTCATCGTCGAGCGAAAAATCGGCATCCTGACTGGCGTAAAATCCACCCTTTTCTTGGTCTGACAGGACTTCGTTGACCCAAAGAACAATTCTCTCCGCAACTTCTGAGAATGCACCCTCCCAATCATGTTTCGAGCTTATCTGCGAAGCGTGGAGATAATTTTTCAGGAGTTCGGAATTGTCGTAGGACATTTTTTCGAAGTGGGGGACGAGCCAGCGTTCATCGACGGAGTAGCGATGGAAGCCGCCGGCTAGCTGGTCGTAGACGCCGCCGCGGGCCATTTTCTCGAGAGTAGTTTCGGCCATAGCAAGGAGATGCTTTTCTTTGGTCTGCTGGTAACGCTCGAGGATGAGGTCAATGGCCGAGGAGTGCGGGAATTTCGGAGCGCGGCCAAAGCCGCCGTTCTTGATATCAAAAAGCTGAGTCATGGACTTGATCTGCGCGTCGACGACACCGAAGTCGAAATCGGCGCGGGCGCCAGTGAAAACTTCGGCTTGCGAGACGGCGTCGGCGAGGGAGTTGGCGGCGCGTTCAAGCTCTGCGCGCTTGCTGCGGTAGGAATCGGAGACAGCGAGAAGAATGCGGCGGAATCCCGGGCGGCCCATCTGGTCTTCGGGCGGGAAATAAGTGCCACCGAAAAAAGGCTTTCCGTCGGAAAGAAGAAAACCGGTGAGCGGCCAGCCGCCCTGGCCGGAAATGGCGCTAACGGCGGATTGGTAGCGAGAATCTACGTCGGGGCGCTCGTCGCGATCGACTTTCACGGCCACGAAGTGTTCATTGATGATTTTGGCGATTTCGGCGTTTTCGTAGCTCTCGCGATCGATGACGTGGCACCAGTGGCACCAGACGGCGCCGATATCGAGGAGGATGGGTTTGTCTTCGGATTTGGCGCGGGCGAAAGCGGCGTCACCCCATTCGTGCCAGTCGACGGGCTGGTGCGCAGCGGAGCGCAGGTAGGGGCTGGCGGAGTCTTTCAGGCGGTTTTCAGGATGGTCGGTCAAAGTCGCTCACAGTTTTGAGTTGGCGAACAGCATGTAGTTGAGATCCCGAATTCCGTAAACTCGTTCGGAGCGCAAAAAGCGCTCTTAGGATGTCACCGAAAGGAAAGCGCCGGGCTAAAGTCCGGCCTCTACGCCAACGCGTAAAGACCAAAGCTACTGAATCTTGTCGCCGGGGCCGAGGTCGCGCGGGTCGAGCGGTTTGCGGCTGGCGAAGCCTTCGTCCTGGCGATGGTAAAAGCGGATGCGGTCCTCGCCAAGCTTCCAGCAGAGATAAACGTCCTGCTGGTTGATGACGGCCGGGAAATCGAGGAGGCCCACGTCGAGGTCCTTGATGAGGCATCCCGTTTCGAGAATGCGGTTCAGTGCGGACTTGAGCGTCTCGGCAATCTGGTTGTGCTGCATGCGCACGGCAGCGAGTTTCTCGTAGGGCACGATCACGCCGCCCATCATCATGATCCGGGCGGCGACGGCCGCGAGTTCGTTTTCCAAGCCGGAAAGTTTTTTGCGGGAATCCATGGCCTCGACGAGGAAGGGTTCCAGTTCCTGGCGGGTGCGCTCCGCTTCGGTCAGCGTGAAGAGGCGCTGCGGTGGTTCTGGAGATTCGTCTTGTTCCTGATCGTCGTCTTCGTCAGCCATTCTGATTCCGTTCTGGGGACAACTTTGCGACTGGAAAAGAGGACAGACTTCCCTTCGCAAAGCTCAGGGCAAAAAGTCTGTCCTAACGTGATGCTAGCGCAAAGCGAGCATGCGGTCGAGAGCAACTCGCGCGTGGTGGCGAGTGCGTTCGTCAACGGAAATGCAGTTGACGACGTTGCCCTCGCCGAGATTCTCAAGAGCCCAAAGGAGATGCTGAGGGGTGATGCGAAACATAGTTGTGCAAACGCAAACGCTGGGATCGAGCGAGATGACTCTGTGGTTTGTGAGTTCCTTGCTAAGGCGGTTGACAAGATGAATTTCCGTGCCAACGGCCCACTCGGTGCCAGCAGGCGAAGACTGAATAGCCTTGATGATGCCCTCGGTCGAGCCGATTTGGTCGGCAGACTGTGCGACCTCGAAGCGGCATTCGGGATGGGCGATAACGCGAATGCCAGGATGCTCGCGGCGGACGCGCTCGACTTGCTGCGGGGTGAAGCGCTGGTGCACGGAGCAGTAGCCCTTCCAGAGGATGATGCGCGCGCCGTGGATCGCTTCCGGAGTGTTTCCGCCAAACTCTTGGTAGGGATCCCAGACGATCATTTGCTTGAGCGGGATGCCCATACGATAGCCGGTGTTGCGGCCGAGGTGCTCGTCGGGGAGGAAGAGCACTTTTTCGCCGCTTTCAAAGGCCCATTTCATGACTTCGGCGGCGTTGGAACTGGTGCAGACCGAGCCGCCATGCTCACCGGTAAAGGATTTGATGGCCGCGGTGGAATTCATGTAGGTCACGGGGATGATCTTGCGAGAATCGAGAAGAGAAGAAAGCTCGCTCCAGCAGGCTTCCACTTGGCCGATGTCGGCCATATCGGCCATGGAGCAGCCGGCGTTGAGGTCGGGCAGAATGACGGTTTGGTGCTCGCGGCGGAGGATATCGGCGCTTTCGGCCATAAAGTGCACGCCGCAGAAAACTATGTAGCGTCCCTCGGCCTGAGAAGCCTGGAAGGATAGTTTCAGAGAGTCGCCACGGAAATCAGCGAACTTGATGACTTCGTCGCGCTGGTAGTGATGGCCCAGGATCACGACGTCACGGTGCAGGCGGGCTTTGGCGGCGGCGATGCGGTCATCGAGGGCATGGTCGGGGACTAGGAGGTAGGAATCGAAGTCACAGCCGACACCGGCTTCGATTTCCGGCGCGTGGAGAGTCGGCGGCTGGTGTGCGCCGATGAGGGTGCTGCTATCCGAAATGGATACTAGGTTGCCCATGGGGGTATTCTGTCTGCTCAGAGGTTGATGCTAAGTGGTCCCTGGTCCCTGCTGGGAAGCTTCATTTTCTCATATTTGAGCCAATTTTCCACTACCCGCCAATGAATACCATCGTGCGGGAGGGGGGTATGAAACCCGGCTCATTGATTCGATGCCCCTCCTCTTTTTCCGTGACAATCGAACGGATGTAGGTGACCAAATCCTCGTCGGAGGCCCCTTCGCGAAGCAGTGACCTCAGGTCATGGTCGTCCTTGCTGAACAGGCAGGTGCGGAGCTTGCCATCGGCGGTCAGCCGGATGCGGGAGCAATGGCCGCAAAAGGGCTGGGTCACCGGGGCGATCAGGCCGATTTCACCAGGTGCGCCATCGGCAAAGC